>Ga0172363_10001485_pt1 | contig 18934 bp, 18 predicted proteins | sample LakKivs2_kivu2a2_FD_114541 | JGI IMG/M metagenome (GOLD analysis project Ga0172363, IMG submission 114541) | Sediment microbial communities from Lake Kivu, Rwanda - Sediment s2_kivu2a2 | ecosystem: Environmental > Aquatic > Freshwater > Lake > Sediment | place: Rwanda: Western Province, Lake... | reverse complement strand
TAGTCAAACGCGACAGCCCCCTTCTGCGTCATCTTAACTATTGTTTCAACCTGAATCTTCATGCTTTCCATCGCATGCTGCACATACTTCTTCGGATCACTCTTTCTGAGAGCGTCTGCCTTCTCTTTGGTGAAGCCTGCAGGGTAATACCCGTTCAAAGGGTCATGTGCGCTCGTCTGGTCGGTGACAACGTCAGGAATCACGTTTCGCCTCAACAGTTCAGGGTAAGCCTCAGCCGCGTTGCCGAGCAAGCCAACACTCTTCGCTTTTCCCTCCTTCTTAGCTTCCAGAACCAGACGCACTGCCTCATCCAAGCTATCTGTCCAAGTTTCAAGGTACTTGTGCTTAAGCCTACGCTCAATTGCCCACTTGTCAATCTCCACAACCAAAGCTACGCCGTCGTTCATCGTCACAGCCAGAGGCTGAGCGCCGCCCATCTCTCCCAAACCAGCTGTTAAAACAAGTTTTCCGCGCAAACTTCCGCCGAAATGTTCCTTCGCAACAGCAGCCAAAGTCTCGTAAGTGCCCTGCAGGATTCCCTGCGTCCCAATGTAGGCCCACGAGCCAGCTGTCATCTGTCCATACATTATCAAGCCTTTCTGCTCCAACTCATAGAAATAGTCCCAAGTTGCCCATTTTGGAACAAGCATAGCGTTAACAATCAGCGCTCGCGGAGCCCACGTGTGAGTTTTGAAAACTGCGACAGGCTTGCCGCTTTGGATCAACATTGTCTCGTTAGGCTCAAGCTTCGTCAACGTCTCAACGATCTTCTCAAAACACTCCCAGTTCCTAGCCGCCTTACCCGTTCCACCGTAAACAATGAGCTTTTCAGGATCCTTCGCAACCTCTGGATCAACCACGTGATAGAGCATGCGCAGAATGCCTTCAATCTGCCAGTTCTTGCAGTGCAGTTTATGTCCAGTTAAACAGTGTTTAGGCTTCTCAAACTTCAAAGCTGAAGTCACCAGAAACCCAGAAGTGAACGCGCTTTAAAGCCTTTGCCATCCAACATGTTTTTAAAGAATAGACGCGATAGCTGACATATGGGGAGAAAGCATGAGAGGCGCAATAGTTTTCCTAATAGTTTTCGCAGTAATGTTGGTAGTTACAATTGCTTATTCTGACATGCGGCCGGGAAGACAGATCTACGATTCGCTGGGGCTTCCATCAACTGACTACGCTGTGGTTGGAGTTCCAGCAACAACCTTGATAGTTGCAGTGTTCAACGGTGTCATATACGGCGTAATAGCTTGGCTGGTCTTCACGTTTGTGGAGAAAGCCAGAAAGCCAAAAGCGCAAAACTAGCTTTACTCAGCCTTTTCAAGAATCATCATCTCACCCGATTTTTCTTCTTTATCCACAACCACCCTGCCGTTCTTGACTACTTTGTCAACAAGATTAACACCAAAATGGTAACCGAGATGCCTGTGGTTTGGCGCATCCAAAATGATGACGTCAGCTTTCTTGCCGATCTCTAGACTTCCAACCTCTCCAGCTTTGCCCAAGGCGTGAGCAGCGTTAATCGTAACCGCTGTTATGGCTTCGGCAGAAGTCAACTTCATGAAATGGCAGGCGAAAGCGACAACTAGCTGAATGTTCTCCATCATGCAGCTGGGATTGAAGTCAGTTGCCAAAGCCACGGGAACTCCTAGATTAATCATGACTCTGGCATCTGCAAAACGCCCGTTCATCAAACTGAAAGCGGCAGCAGGAAGCAAAACCGCAACCACGCCCTTCTCAGCCATGGCTCTCAACCCTTCGTCAGAAGAGTAAAGCAGGTGATCAGCAGAAGTCGCTCCCAAGTCTGCCGCAAGCTCTGCGCCTCCCAGCAAGCTCATCTCGTCGGCGTGAACCTTTGGCTTTAAACCGTAATTCTTGCCTGACATCAAAATTCGTCTGGTCTGTTCTAGGTTGAAAACTCCTCTTTCGCAGAAAACATCGCAAAACTCTGCAAATCTTTTCTCAACAACCTTCGGGATCATGTCTTCAGCCACTAAGTCAACGTATCCCTGTGCGTTTCCTTGAAACTCAGGTGGAACAGCGTGTGCTCCCAGAAAGGTTGGAACAATGTCAACGGCGTGCAGCTGGTTTAAACGTTGAACAGCCTCCAGAAGCTTCAACTCGTCCTTCGTCGTTAAACCATACCCGCTCTTGACCTCCGCAGTGGTTGTTCCATAAGCCAACATTGCATCAAGCCGCTCAATTCCCAAATCCACCAGCTTCTCAAAACTCGCCCTCCGTGTCTCCCGCACAGTCTTCAAAATTCCACCCTCAGCGCCGAGAATCTCCAAGTAAGAAGCACCCTCAATTCTCATCTGAAACTCGTCTTCTCGGGAACCTGCAAAAACAAGATGCGTGTGCGGGTCAACAAAACCAGGCATAACAGTTTTGCCGTTTGCATTCAGCATGTTTTCAGACTTGAAAGCCTTCGTGACTTCAGGAGTCTTACCAACAGCAACAATCTTGCCTTCCTCAACTGCCAAGGCGCCGTTGCGTATTATGCCAAGCTCCCGCATCTCCTTGCCAATCCGCGGCTTCTGGCTGCCACCTTCAACTGTGACAAGCTCGCTGGCATTTACAATAAGTAAGTCAGCTTTTTCCTTTGTCTTCCCCTTCACGGATTTACTCAAACTCACCGCCTTTCTCCATCGCGTTCTGCACTGCCATCTCTAACACGCGGTCTTCAGTTAAATTGTCAATCTTTAAGTAATATGCGGCAATGTCAATAAGAGCTTTTAACGGAGCCATCCCGCAGAATTCCGAACCCACAATAGGTATGTTGTAACGTGCACACTCAACCTTGAGGGCTTCAAAAACACGGTAAAGAGGAGTTTTCTCAAAATCATGAACACTCATACCGATCTGCGTGAGGTTCTTTTCAGGAACAAACGCAGCCATCGCCTTGACATTAGAAAAGCCACCCTTGCTCGCATGCAACGCCTTAGCAATCTTCTTCGCAGTCTTCAAATCAGTGGTGCCCAAATTGACGTTGAAACCCGCCATGACCTTCCGTGCGCCAGTGATCGCCGCTCCAGAGGCAGGAACAAACTTTGTGGGTCCAAAGTCAGGCTCACGTCCAGGCTTAACGATCATTTCAGACAATCTCTCATATTCTCCCTCGCGTATCCAATCCAGATCTTTCCGCTCTGGTCTTGACTGCGCTTCGCCGTAAAGATAGACTGGCACACCGCTCTTCTCGGCTAATGCTTGTCCGAATTTTCGCGCAATCTCGACGCATTCTTCCAAGGTTATGTTTTTGATTGGTATGAACGGTACAACGTCAACTGCGCCGAGGCGAGGATGCTGCCCCTTGTGTTTCCGCATGTCAATCAGTTCCACCGCCTTAAGAGAGGCATTCAACACAGCTTCAAGCACTGAATCTTCATTGCCAATTACGGAAACGACGAGTCTGTTGTAGTAGCTGTCAAAAGTGTAGTCAAGCAGAAACGCGTTCTTGGTTTTTTTGATTTCGTTGAGAATCTTGTCGGCAACTTTCGGGTCTGAAGTGCTGAAGTTGGGAACGCATTCAACAATTCTAGCCAAGCCAAACACCTGCCTAAACATACCTGCCGTTCAAGGTAATTAATATTTATCAACAGAAACTGTTGGAAGAGACTGGAAAACCTGACACTTTTGAACTGTGAATAGCCGTATTGCATTGCAAAGTTTTTAAACATACCCTCCCATCTATGATCAGTCTAATTGGTGAGACATTATGGTTGATGAAAGAATCGAAAAACTTGCAAAGCTCTGCGTCAACTACAGCGTAAACATAAAACCCAAAGAAACAGTTGCAATCCAAGGAACACACTTTGCCTTGCCACTAATGCAAGCAATATACAAAGAATGTCTGCTGAAAGGAGCCTACCCAGAGATTCTACCGTCTGGCGGAATCAGATACACCTTCTTTGAGAACGCAAAAGAACACCAGTTGCAGCACCTTTCGCTTTTCGAAACATTCTTGGCTGAAAATGTTGATGTTCAAATAGGCATGTTCTGTGACCCTGCCCCTAAGGAATTGACCAATGTTAACACGGAAAAGATGCGAAAATACGCCGCTTCCAGAAGGAAACTCAGAGACATTATTCAGAAGCGAGAAGCAGAAGGAAAATTCCGATGGACACTCCTACCTTATCCATTAGACGCTCAAGCGCAAGAAGCCCAAATGGCGCTTCCAGAATACGAAGACTTTGTCTACAACAGCTGCTTTATCGACAAAGACAACCCGATTGCCGAATGGAAGAAAATCCGCAAAAAACAAGACAAACTCTGCACGTTCCTAGACAAAGCAAGCAAAATCCACGTGGTCGGAGAAGACACAGACTTAACCGTAAGTACCAAAGGCAGAAAATGGATAAACTGCTGCGGTCAGAAAAACATGCCCGACGGCGAAGTCTTCACATGCCCAGTTGAAAACTCGGTAAATGGAACAGTGAGATTCACTTTTCCTGGAATCTACAGCGGGAGAGAAGTCGAAGACATAAAGCTCACGTTCAAGGCTGGAAAGGTTGTCAAAGCATCAGCTCTCAAAGGCGGGAGTCTTCTGAAAGAGATTTTGAAAATCGACGGTGCAAGCCGACTGGGCGAGTTTGCAGTGGGTACAAACTATGGAATAACAAAATTCACAAAGAACATGCTTTTCGACGAGAAGATTGGCGGAACAATGCACATGGCCTTAGGAGCTAACCCCATACCTGAGACTGGAGGGCTGAACAAGTCAGCTATTCACTGGGACATCTTGAAAGACATGAAGAGAGGCGGAGAAATCTACGCGGACAACAAGCTGTTCTACAAGAACGGCAAATTCCTGAACGTAAAATAGAACAGACGCCTGACCGAGGCTCAGCGGATTCAAAGAGAAGAAACCATGAGTTCAGAACCGGAGTTCGAAGTTCCAAAGTGGGATCAAATATACAAAATGCTCTTGGACATGGCTGAAAATATAAGAAAAGACAAGTTCAAACCAGACGTGATAGTTGGCGTTTCACGGGGAGGATGGCCTCCCGGCCGATTTCTTTCAGACTTATTAGATAATCCCAATCTTGCTAATGTCAGAGTCGAGTTTTACTTGGGGGTTGCAGAAACAAAAAGCGAACCTGTTTTGACGCAGCCAGTTTCGGCGTCTGTGGCTGGCAAGCGGGTGCTTCTGGTTGATGAAGTTGCAGACACAGGCAAGAGTCTTGAGCTTGCAAGAGACCACATTATTGAGAAGGGGGCAGCCGAAGTCAAGATAGCTACAGTCTACTACAAACCTTGGAGCACAGTCAAGCCAGACTACTACGAAAAAGAGACAGCCAGATGGATAGTGTTTCCGTGGGAAATAAAGGAAACAATACGAAAAATAATCAAAAAAACCAGAAAAGAAGGAAAGAACGCGGACAAAGAAACAGCCAAACTTGTCAGAGCCGGAATATCTTCAGAGCTTGTCAACAGGTTCCTGAGAGAAATAGCCGAGGAAGAAGGTTGCTGAAACCAGTCGAAGAGTTCGGAAAGCATCTGGTGATAAGCGGTTTCAGAGAAACTCACGTTAAAGATGTGGGAGCATTCCTCAAAACGATCTGCAGTGAAGAACCGTCAGCCGTTGAAATCCAACTTTTCAACGCTCATCTCGTAGCAACATGGCAGCACCTCTATTTTGCGGCTTTGAACGCTTTGACAGCGTTCAAGAACAGGGAAAATGTCTCGAAGAGCTTGGCGATGGAGACAATGCGTTATGCTTCTGCGCAGCGTCAAATTCGGAAAGCCATAGAACTTCTTGGAATTAAACCGCAACTATCAGACATAGCGATATTGATAATTGGAGAAAACCCAGAAGCAGTGATGTCAGCCTTCTCGCAGATTTCACGGATTTTCAAGACTAAACCTGATGAGACAGTTCTCGAATTGACAAGCCAAAAGATGAGACAGATAAAGAAAGCCTTCGAGTTTTCAGACATTGAGCTTGAAGTGGTCGCGAACGAAAAGGACGTTAAGAATGCTTTGGTGGAGCTTATCATTGAACGAATGGCGTTGCTGACGACTCAACGCTGACCTACAACAGTTTCTCCTTCAAGACAGATAGAATGCCTTCAGGCTTCACTAAGGATATTCCAGTTGATCCGCCAACAACTTCGATCATCAGAATTTTGTCAGGCTTTTCCAAGTTGACTTCTCTTTTGATCTGCGCTGCTGCTGTCTCGATGATCTGCCGTGTCGACAACGCTGTAAAACGCTTTTCAACTGTGATGCGAAATGTTTCATTCTCCTTTATTCGTGAACCAAGCTCCGCGGAACCTTGTTGAATTGAAGCCAAGTCTGTGCGAACAACTTTCTCAATGGGAATCACTCTCAGCAGAAAACGAAACTCGTAAGGACGTTCAGAAAGGATTCTGCGAAGTCCGTCTACAACGTCAGAGGGAACCATGGCGGTCTTCGCAGTAATCACACCAGACACTCCTGTTCTATTGACATTTGGTGAAGAGTCACCTATTTCTCCCAACAAATAAGCTAGTTCAGAGCAGGCATCACGCTCGTTCCCACGAGACGTTGTTACCAGAAGGCTGAAATCTTTTAGCATGCTCACTACCCATTAGTATTCTTGCAAGTAACAGGTAAAAATTGTTTCTGAAAAAGACGTTAGTCAAATTTTGGGTCAGTGCAGGTTAGTGGCTTTTTCACAGCTTGCGGCTCCTAGCCGTCGCCTCACATCATCCCACAAGAAATATTCCTAGGCAGAGATTTATCCATTTTGATTCTTCCACAAGATTAAACTTAAATTCAGGCAAAGTTGTTCACATTAAACTGGAAAGGAGAGGGAAAGCCAGTGGGCAAAGAACGAAAGCCAGTGATTGTTGTTCACGGCGGCGCTGGAAACATAGCGCCAGAAAGAAGCCAGCCTGTTCTGGAAGGGATCAAAAAGGCCGCGAATACAGGTTTTGAAGTTCTGAGAAACGGAGGAGACGCCATGGAAAGCGTCATGGAAGCAGTCATGGTCATGGAGGATGATGGTGCCTTTAATGCTGGCTACGGTTCAAGTTTGAACATAGAGAAGCATGTGGAAATGGACGCGTCAATCATGGATGGAAAAAAGCTGCAAGCTGGCGCCGTCGCACTTTTGAAGGACATAAAGAACCCAGTTCGTCTAGCCCGAATAGTCATGGAGAAAACAGACCACGTGTTTGTGGCTGGAGAAGGTGCCGAAAAACTTGCAAATCTCTTCAAGCTTGAAAGAAGAAACCCGATTTCGCTGCTTAGGCTAAACTATTATGAACAACAGAAAAAGACTTTGCTTGAAGGAAAATTTGAGCTACCGAAACTGGCTGGTTTAATCAAGAACTATCCTGAATTCTTGGAGTCGGACACAGTTGGTGCAGTGGCTCTTGACAAGGATGGAAACCTTGCAGCGGCAACATCTACAGGCGGCTTTCCATTGAAGTTTCCTGGAAGAATTGGAGATTCGCCTTTGATTGGCTGCGGCAACTACGCTGATAACCAGTCAGGGGCATGTTCAGCCACGGGCATCGGTGAAATTGCCATAAGACTTGTTTTAGCAAAGACTGTTTGCGGCTATATTGAAGAAGGAAGAACTGCGCAGGAAGCGGCTGAATGTGCAATAAAGCTTGTTAACAAGAGAATGCCAGCGGACTACAACTCCATGGGATTGATAGCCTTGGATGGTCAGGGAAGAATTGGGGCGGCCCATAATTCTCCGAACCTATGTTGGGCATACGTAACACTTGAGAAACAGAAGCCCGTAGCTTCTACGACGGCGAAAAATGTGAAAGAAATCCTCTAGCGAAATGGTCGCACACCTCTTTCTTGTTTTCATTTCTCGACACTTGACGAATAATAATGTTTAAAGAGTTGCGAGGGGGGTTGAGTATGCACTCAACGACGCTTGGAGGTGGAAAGCCGTGTTTGATGAGGAAGAAGAATGGGAAGAAGACGTTGAAGACGAAGAATGGGAAGAAGAAGAGTGGTAAATAGATAGATTGAATAGATTTTTTCTGCGATTTTTATTTATCCATAGCATTTTAAGCTTTTTAACGTGATTTCACCGTTTATGTTTATAACTTGCCAGTAGAAGGCATTCATGGACGGCTGAAACATGACGCGGATAGCAGTACTGGACTCTGACAGATGCAAGACAAAACACTGCAACAGAATGTGCCATCGCTTCTGTCCAATGATCCGAAGCCACATAGAAGCCATCCGCTTTGAAAACAACAAGGCAGTTATCGTTGAATCTCTGTGCACAGGATGCGGAATCTGCGTCAAAAAATGCCCATTCAAAGCCATATCAATCGTCAACCTTCCTGACGAGTTGGAAAAAGACTGCAGCCATCGATTCGGCGAAAACACTTTCAAACTTTACAGGTTTCCAGCACCCTCTCCAGGAATAGTTCTGGGCTTGCTTGGACAGAACGGAATAGGCAAAACAACCACGCTGAGGATACTCTCAGGCGAGACCAAACTTAATCTTGGCAGTTATCAGAACCCGCCCGAGTGGAACGAGATAGTTCAACATTTTAGAGGCTCAACACTTCAAGATTACTTCCAGAAAATGGGAGAAGGGAAGCTGAAAGTTTCACACAAACCGCAGTACGTAGACAAAATTCCAAAAGCCATTTCTGGAAACGTTGGCGAACTGCTGGAAAAAGTTGATGAGAGAAAAATCCTAGACAAAATAGCCGAACAGCTAGAACTGAAACAAATCTGGAAAAGATCACTAGACGTCTTAAGCGGCGGGGAACTGCAACGTGTGGCAGTAGCTGCTACAGTGTGCCGAGAAGCAGACGTCTACCTCTTTGATGAACCTTCAAGCTACCTCGACGTAAAGCAAAGGCTTGAAGTAGCCAGAGTCATAAGAAGCCTCAAAGACAGTCAAAAAACAACAGTCATTGCAGAACACGACCTTGCAATAATAGACTACCTGTCTGACCAAGTCTGCATCTTCTACGGCGAGGCAGGCGTTTATGGCATTGTTTCCAACGTTCACGGAGTCAGAACAGGCATAAACATTTACCTGCAAGGCTACATCCCCGACGAAAACGTTCGGTTCAGAAAAGAGGCGATAACGTTTCACGAGAAACCCCCATCAACCACTTCAACTGTCGGTGAGGCGATGCTGAGATGGGAGCAGACGCAGAAAACGTACAAGGGGTTCAAGCTTGTTGCCCACGCAGGAGAAATGAAGAGGGGAGAAATAACTGGAATTCTTGGACCCAACGGCATAGGCAAAACGACTTTCGTCAGAATTCTGGCAGGAATCGAAGAAGCCGATGAGGGTGGAAAAACTGGAAGTTTGAAGGTGAGCTATAAGCCGCAGTACATTTCAGCAGAATATGATGGCACTGTGCAGATGCTTCTGATGAGCATCGCTAAAGACGATTTTTCTTCAGGCTGGTACAGAACCGAAGTTCTTCAGCCTCTGAAAATAGATCCGTTGCTTGACAGGAACGTGGCTGAGCTTAGCGGCGGTGAACTGCAGAAAGTCGCCATTTCGGCATGCTTGTCTCGCAAGGCTGAACTTTACCTGCTTGATGAGCCAAGCGCATATTTGGACGTGGAGGAGAGATTGAACATGGCAAAAACTGTTCGGAGAATAGTTCAAAATCACAATGTGGCAGCTTTCGTAGTGGAGCATGACGTAGTTGTGCAAGACTTCGTAGCTGACCGCCTGATGGTGTTCACGGGGAAACCCGGCGTAGAAGGAAAGGCGAATCCGCCTGCAAGCCTTAGAAAAGGAATGAACATGTTTTTGAAGGAGATGGGCGTGACTTTCAGAAGAGACTTGGCGACTAAGCGTCCGAGAGTAAACAAGGACGGGTCAAAACTTGACAAGTTTCAGAAACAAATCGGCGAATACTATTACATCCGTTCAGCACCAAAGAGTTAACGCCTAAACTCAAGGCTTCGCGTTTTCCAGTTTTGAAACATGAACTTTGCTGGTTAGGAATGCAGTTAAATTAAAGAATGGGCAAAACATATCGTACAAGGTAATTCGCTTTAAAGGGGACTGGAGAGGCTTAAGTGGCTCAGGCAACATTTGAAGAGATCAGTGCTGCTGACTTCTTTTACCGAAACAGAGACATAGCTGGATTCACAAACCCATCTAGAGCCATCTTCGCAGCCGTCAGAGAGCTTGTGGAGAACTCTTTAGACGCCGCTGAAAGCCTCAAGATACTGCCAAACATTTATGTCAGGCTTTCGTACGAGGGAGAAGCCAGCAAAGAAACACAGATTTACAAGCTAAGAGTCGAGGATAACGGCATAGGCATCCCGCCAAGACACATCCCTTCAGCCTTTGGACAGGTGCTTTTCGGCTCCAAGTATAAACTGAAGCAGCAAAGGGGAACGTTTGGTCTAGGCGGCAAGATGGCGGTCTTGTACGGGCAAATAACCACTCATCAGCCTGCCTACATAACGTCCAGCACGGCGGCAATGTCTAAAATCTACATGTACAAGCTCATGATTGACATTCAGAGAAATCGTCCTTTGATACTGGACAGGAAGGTTCTGATAAACAAGGAACAGTGGCGCGGAACAATAGTTGAGTTTTGCTTAGAAGGCGACTACCTAAGAGCCATGCCGAAGCTTCTGGACTATTTCAAGCAGACGGCAATGGTTAACCCCTACGCAAACTTGACCTTCGTAGACCCGAAGGGAAGACTCTACAAGTTTACTAGAATCACAGAGGAAATGCCTAACCCGCCTACAGAAACCAAGCCGCATCCTTACGGAGTAGACGTGGAGCTCCTTCAGCGCTTGATACAGATAACTCCTCACAAGAACATGCTGGATTTTCTGAAAAGCCACTTCCTCAGAGTTGGAGAAGTCACAGCGCAGAAATTTCTGGAATCTAGCAACGTAAGCCCCTCTAGAAATCCGAAGAGACTCTCACATGAGGAAATCGTAAGATTAATGCACATGCTCAAGAGATACAAGGAGTTTCTGCCGCCAGACGCAAGTTGCCTTTCACCTTTAGGCGAAGAACTTCTGAAAGCTGGGATGATGAAGGAACTCAAACCAGAGTTTGTGGCTGTTCATCAGCATAAACCAGCAACGTATGCGGGTCACCCGTTCATCGTTGAGGTTGGAATCGCCTATGGTGGGGAAATTCCGAAAAGAGGCAGCTTTTTGGTTTACCGTTTTGCCAACCGCATACCGCTATTGTATGATGAAGCAAGTGATGTTACGGTTAGAGTGATAACGGCGATGAATTGGCGAAGATACAAAGTTTCGCCGGACATGCCTATTGCAATTCTCACACATATCTGCAGCACGAAGGTTCCATACAAGACGGTGGGAAAAGAATTCATAGGTGACAGGCCTGAAGTCAGAAGAGAGATAGCTAATGGACTGAGGGAAGTTGCCCGCCAAATCCAGCATTTCATGTCTAAAAGAGAACATGTGGACAGAGAGCGGAAACGGCTTGGCGTTTTCAGCAAGTACCTGCCGAAAATAGCCCAGTTTTCAACCAAGCTTGCAGGCAAAGAAAAGTTGCCAGACATAGAGAAGTTGTTAGTGAGCGTGAAAAAATATGGCGCAGAAGAAACAGAAGACTAGCATATCCGAAAGAAAAAAAGAAGTATTAGCAAGTCTGGAGGGCTTCGGAACCAGTATCTACGACCAGCTTGACCTAGGCCATTTCCCGTCAACGGTTATGCCGAGCCGCTCAACAGAAAACATCCACTACGACCAGCAGCTCAGACAATTCATTCTAGGCGAAAGAAAAGTTCGGAGAAGCGCACGCAACATCCGCCATCTTAGACCCTTCACACAGCTCACTTGGGCAGCGCTGTTTTCTAATGAACTTGCTTCACAACGCAAAACCTCAACGCTGAGAGACGTTTACTATTCTGCACAGGCATATGAAATGACGTTCAAAGATCAGCAGGAATCAAACAACATCATCACAGATTTGGAAACAATCCTCGGCTTCTCACGTGAAGACTTCAACATCTTCCCAGAAGAGCGCTCAGCCATATTCGGAAACTTAACAATCGAGTACACTGTGCCAGGATACGAGGGAAGAACAATGAATCTGACTTCACATCCTGACGGCGTCATGATTGGACCCGCATTGACTTCCGCTGAGTTCGTCAAGACGACAGCAGACAAGGTCATAGCCATAGAGAAAGGCGGCTTGTTCACACGATTCATAGAAGAAAACGTGCACAACAAGTACAACGCGTTGCTTGTTTTGACGGCTGGTCAAGCTCCGAGGGCAACTCGGCACTTCATCAGGCGGTTGAGCAGTGAACTGAATCTTCCAGTGTACATTTTCACAGACGGCGACCCTTGGGGAATGCACATTGCGATGGTCATAATCTCTGGCTCAGCAAACGCCGCACACCTGCGAGAGTTAAACACGCCTGACGCAAAGTGGAGCGGAGTGTGGGCAACAGACATCGTGAATTACAAGTTGCCAACTGACCCGCTGGACGAGGTGGACATGAAAAGACTCTACGAACTCCAGAAAGACCCGCGCTACAAGGAAGACCCGCTTTGGCAGAGAGAAATCAAAACTTTTATGAAGATCAGGAAGAAGGCGGAGCAAGAGGCTTTCAGCAGATACGGTTTAACATACATTGTGGACGAGTATCTGCCTGCAAAACTTGAAGAAACCAAGTAAACACTAGGCAATTGCATACGTTTTATGTCTTTCACTTGAAATGATGACGGAAGCCCATAGCCAGATGCTCTTAAGTCTTCACACAGCGCGCAAAATCGGGCAATGAGGACTCTGCATTTATCTGGAAACGAATGGGCATCCATATGCTTCACTCTTTCAGCGAAAGCATAAAATAACCCTTCAGCGTTCTATGTAAAAAGCACATCAGAAAAGAAGGAACTTGACATGAGTGAAGAAAGCAGTTTCACATCATCACTAGTTGAAAGAGCCCTTGGCGCGTTGATTCTTGCCATTGGCGGAGTCGCCGTTTACTACACTTTCACGAGCGCTGACGCGTTGGACGGTTACGTGGGGTTTTTCGGAGTGTTATGTATAATATTGGTGGTCTTAGGACTCATAGTGTTGACTGCAAAAACAGAATAGCACCTGTAAGGTTAGCTTTTCCCCAAGTCTGAAAATGCGGGTTTACTCTTTTCTTTCAACAACTATCCTGCACCTAGTGGCCAGAGCAGCTATAACGCCTAAAGCCGCCAGCCACGGAGCGATAACAACGCCAACAACTCCCACGGTGACAGGTATCTCAAGCAGAACCTTTCCACGTTCATCTTTAATGATCAGTCGAGTGACATTTCCTTCATGAAGCAGTTCCTTGACTCGATCAACTAGGTTGTCAGCGGAAACAGTGAACTCTTCACTGACTAATCTGCTAACAGACGCGCCGCAAGCATGGCAAAACCTGTCCTCTTTCTTCAACTTTGCGCCGCACTTTGTACAGTAATCCAAAACCCCGTCAACTTCCTCCAACAACATAGATGTCTGTCAGATCTAAAAATGTTACCGGCGTAGCGTTGAGCACTTATTAGGGTAATAGTTTATTAATTTTGGAATGTGTCAATGCATAATTGACTTGTCAAACTCTGCGGAAAGAGGAATCAGACAATGCCTACTCGCCAACCGATCGTATGCGTTCTCGGGCATGTTGACACTGGCAAGACTCTACTTCTAGACAAAATCCGCAAGACCAGCGTCCAAGCCCGCGAAACAGGAGGCATAACGCAGCACATCGGCGCAAGCTTCTTCCCAGTCGACACGCTAAAACAGTTATGCGGTCCGCTGCTTTCAAGAGTAAAAGGCGAGATAGAAATCCCGGGCTTACTTATCGTCGACACGCCGGGACATGAAGCCTTCACGAACCTGCGCAGAAGAGGAGGAAGCGTGGCTGACATAGCCATTCTCGTTATTGATGTTCTGCGGGGTTTTGAGGCTCAAACCTTTGAATGTATAGAGATTTTGAAGTCTCGGAAAACGCCTTTTCTGGTTGCTGTAAACAAGATAGACCGCATACCCGGATGGAACTCCTATCCAGACACTCCTTTCTTGAAGTCGTATCAGCTGCAAGACCCTTACGTTAGGGAAGATTTGGACAACAGAATGTACGAGATCATAGGCGCCTTTTCCAGGTTGGATTTCAGAACTGACCGCTTCGACCGCATAAAAGACTTCACAAAGAATGTGGCGTTGGTACCTACTAGCGCAAAGACAGGTGAAGGAATAACTGAGCTTCTAGCCGTTCTCGTAGGGTTGGCGCAGCAGTATCTGAAGAAAAGATTACAGACGACCGAAGGAGCAGCAAAAGGCACGGTTTTAGAGGTAAAGGAAGAAGCAGGGTTAGGATTAACACTTAACACGATAATCTATGATGGAATCTTGGGAAAAAACGACTTGATCGTTGTCGGTGGCAAAGAAAAACCAATCGTTACACGGATACGCGCAATTCTGGTGCCTAAAGCCCTTGATGAAATAAGAGATCCCCGAGACAAATTCTCTTCTGTAAAAGCCGTCTCAGCTGCGGCGGGAATAAAGATCGTTGCGCCTGATTTGGAGGGAGCCTTGGCTGGTGCACCGTTGTATGGTGTTCCAGATGGTGAAGATCCTCAGAAATTTGCCAAAATGATTTCTGAAGAAATCAAGAAAATTAGGATTGCAACGGACGCTGACGGCGTCATTTTGAAGGCTGACACTCTCGGCTCTTTGGAAGCTATTGCTGGCATTTTGAGAAAGAACAACATATCGATTAGGCTGGCAGATGTAGGAGACATTTCGAAGAGAGACATTGTTGAAGCGGCAGCCGTGAAAGAACATGAACCCTTATACGGGGTGGTTCTGGCATTTGAAGTCAAAGTTCTGCCAGATGCTGAAGAAGAGGCTGCAAACAGAGGCGTACAGGTTTTTCTGGAGAAGATAATATACCACGTGATAGAGAATTATCTTGCGTGGTTCAAGAAGAAGCGTGAGACAGAGCTTGCTCAAAGCTTTGAAAGCCTTGTTAAGCCCGCGAAAATCCGCGTTTTGGAAGGATACGTTTTTCGAAGAGCCAAACCTGCAATATTCGGCGTCGACATCTTGGCTGGAAAGCTGAGACCGAAATCAACGCTCATAAGAGCACAAGACGGAGAAGACATTGGTGAACTGCAGCAGATTCAGGACAAGGGTAAAGCCTTGCCAGAGGCTGAACAGGGGATGCAGGTGGCGATCTCGATGGATAAGCCTATTGTGGGAAGGCACGTGTTCGAAAAAGACTTGTTATACGTTAAGATATCTGAGCAACACGTGAAGATGTTGCTGCAGTCATTCATGGACAGATTGACTAGTGAAGAGCAAGAAGCACTTGGCGAATATGTCGAGTTGATGAGAAAGAAGTCGCCTTTCTGGGCAGCTTGACATGGGATCAGCAGCAATTGCCCTGAAACACGCCATCCAACATCTGTCCTATTTCTTCCAAGCTCTGATTACGCAACGGTTCACTGGTCAGCCGTTGTTGGGCTAGCCGCCGCCGACAGGCGGTATTATCGCCAAAACATCGCCGTCTGCAAGTCTCGTTTTGAAGTTGCTGAGTGTTGACACGCTTCTGCCGTTCACGAGAAACTGTAAGAAGCCTTTGACCTCGCCAGTTTTTCTGTCATAAACATATTCGCCAAAGCTTTCACCATACTCTCGGCGCAAAGCCTCAAGAACCATGTTTACAGTCACAGGTTTGCTGTCAGAAAACTCTAAGGTTTGCTCTCTTTTTCCTGCTATTTCTCTCAGCACCGTGAAGAAACGTAGAGAAACCTTCAAGCCGAGTCTACCGTCAAAAATAACTGCAAAGCCATGATTAAAACTGTTACGTCTTCATAACTGCAGATTTAGCAAGGCTGAGGTAAAAGTTTATATTTCCGGCTCTTTCTGCTTATTCCAATTGAAAAAATTCTAGCTTTGAAGGGAGGATTTGTATGGCTTATTTGACAACGACGGCGTCGGGACAACCAGTCCTGATTCTGAAAGAGGGAACGTCAAGAAGCAGAGGAAAAGAAGCTCAGAGAAACAACATTATGGCCGCACGAGTCATCGGCGAAGTTCTGAGAACGACGCTTGGACCACGCGGCATGGACAAGATGCTTGTTGACAGTCTTGGAGACATAACCATAACCAACGATGGCGCGGCAATACTGAACGAAATGGAAGTGGAACATCCAGCAGCTAAGATGATGATTGAAATTGCCAAGACGCAAGACGACATGGTAGGTGACGGAACAACAACTGCCGTGGTGCTAGCTGGGGAACTGCTGAAGAAAGCGGAAGAACTGTTGGACCAGAACATTCACCCCACAATGATTGTCAGCGGCTACCGCAAGGCAGCGCAGAAAGCAGCGGAAGTCATAGGCAAAAATGCGATGCCAGTGGAAATTGAAGATCGTGAAACATTGAAGAAGGTTGCGTTAACCTCGATTGCAAGCAAAGCAGTAGGTTCAGCAAGAGAACATCTAGCGGAGATCGCAATTGACTCGGTGAAACAGATAGTTGAAAAACGCGGAGACAGAACAGTCGCAGACATAGACAACATTCAAATAATAAAGAAAACGGGAAAAAGTCTCCTAGAATCACAATTAGTCAACGGCGTGATAATTGACAAAGAAGTCGTTCATCCCGGGATGTCGAAGAGAATAGAGAAAGCCAAAATAGCCCTGCTTGACTGTCCGCTGGAAATTGAAAAAACAGAAATCAGCGCTGAGATAAGGATCCGCGACCCAGCTCAGATGAAGGCATTTCTAGATCAAGAAAACAAAATGATGAAGGAAATGGTTGAAAGAATCAAAGCTGCAGGCGCGAACGTTGTTTTCTGCCAGAAAGGCATTGACGATATGGTGCAGCATTTCTTGGCTAAAGAAGGAATATCAGCGGCAAGACGGGTAAAACAGTCAGACATGGAGAAGCTGGCAAGAGCAACAGGCGGAAGAATGGTCACAGATCTGGATGATCTGAAAGCGGCAGACCTCGGCGCAGCAGGCTTGGTGGAAGAGCGAAAACTTGGCGAGGACAAAATGATGTTCGTTGAAAAATGCAAAGACCCACGATCAGTCGCCATCCTCATACGTGCTGGACTTGAAAGACTGGTTGATGAAGCAGAAAGAGCCATGATCGACGCGCTGTCAGTGGTTTCAGACGTGATAGAAACTGGAAAGATAGTTGCCGGCGGTGGCGCGATAGAAGTGGAAGTTGCCAAGGAACTGAGGAGCTACGCTACGAAGGTTGGCGGCAGAGAGCAGCTTGCTGTTGAAGCCTTTGCTAACGCTGTTGAGATTACGCCGAAGACATTGGCTGAGAACGCTGGTTTGGAAGCAATAGACATAATCGTGGACCTGAGAGCTGCACATGAAAAGGCAGATGGAAAATACACGGGAGTAAACGTCTTCACCGGGAAAACTGAAAACATGCAAGGCAAAGGAGTGATTGAGCCAGCAATAGTCAAAGAGCAAGCAGTCAAGTCAGCAGCCGAATCTGCGTCAATGATACTTCGCATAGACGACGTCATAGCAGCCACGAAACCGAAAGAAGGACCTGGAAAGACTCCTGAGCCGCCTGAAGGCGGAGAAGACTAACCGCCCCACTGTTTCTTCAACAACTATCAAACTCTTCTTTTTATACATCAAGAATTTAAGCCAAAAAACACTATTCTAACCCACACTGCTCCAGTAGTATAGTCCAGTCACTCAACACTGACATGGCGATATCCTCACGATCTCCCGCATTTCCGCTTTTTCAACATTGCAAGATCCTCTTAGCCAGCTGCTGAACAAGATCTGTCGATCGGTTTTATGCGTGCGGGGACATACTACCGATTTCTCATCAAATTCGACGAAATGTGGTTTGTGGCACCAATGGAATCTAAGATCTATTTGGAGAGTTGGGTTTGAGCCATCCATAGACTGGAGATAACACCAAGTCCCCTTTTTCTAATCCGTATGTAGAGTAGCTTTTTCCAGCACACTTGATCGATGATAGATACTGCACGCGCTCTTCAATCTATTCCTTGAGACGAAATATGGTGAAAGACTGTTTTGGCAAGAAATCTAAGCTTTCTTCGATACAGTATCCCGCCGTGATCATTTCCTCAATAATGTTTTCCTTGGCAACTCTGTGCTCGAAAATTTCGTGAAGACTGAGGCGTCCACTGCTATTATGTTCAACTATGGCAATTCGTCCGTTGGGTTTTAGTGATTCTTTCAATTTGGCGAAATACTCTACTCGATTTGAGATATGATGATAGACATTGCGTAGAAAGATCAAGTCAACCTTCTCAGGCAGAGTCACATTTTTCTCTTCAACCAGAACTGCTTGAACATTACTTAAACCTCTCTCTGCGGCGCTTCTCTGGATAAACTCTATCTTGTCAGGATCAGTATCCAAAGCATAAATTACCCCTTGTCTGCCCACCGCTTCCGCGAACTCTAGAGAATAGTACCCTCCTCCAGCACCTAGGTCAGCGATTTTCTCTCCTTGTTGAAGCGCTAGGGCCTTTAGGATTTCCTTTGGTTTGTTTTTCGAGTCAGCAGCTTGCTTATTAAACATCCTTGCTTTGTAAGCCATCTGTTCTCCTCTCTCGAGTTTCACCAATTGTGTGTTTTAACGATGTGATTATTCTTAAACGAATGGTGTCAAAATCCTCAGCGCGATTCCGCCGATGCCTATCGCAAAAACCATTTCGAAAGCAGCTATATACATTGCTTTCTTCCAGCCGAACTCTCTAATCAGAGCTGCGATCGTTGCTATGCAAGGTATATAGAACATCGCTACCAGAGTGAACACAATCATCTGGACGGGTGTCAGAACTTGGGCAAAGTTCGTAGTTCCAAGAAAAGCGGCAAGCATAATCAGCGTTAGCTCCTTTCTAAGTACACCGAACATCAACGCTATGCCTGCGATTGCTGGCAAACCCAGCCACATGACTGTTATAGGGCTCATCGCTGTTGAGATTGGATCTAGTAAACCTGCAACTTC
>Ga0172363_10001483_pt1 | contig 18940 bp, 16 predicted proteins | sample LakKivs2_kivu2a2_FD_114541 | JGI IMG/M metagenome (GOLD analysis project Ga0172363, IMG submission 114541) | Sediment microbial communities from Lake Kivu, Rwanda - Sediment s2_kivu2a2 | ecosystem: Environmental > Aquatic > Freshwater > Lake > Sediment | place: Rwanda: Western Province, Lake... | reverse complement strand
TAGTTTTAGATGCTTTTTTAGAAGTTTTCTTAGAAGCTTTTTTAGAAGTTTTCTTAGATGCTTTTTTAGAAGTTTTCTTAGATGTTTTTTTAGAAGTTTTCTTAGAAGCTTTTTTACCACCTTTCATAGTTTTAGAGGTTTTTTTGGAAGCTTTTTTGGAGGTTTTCTTGGATGATTTTTTAGAAGCTTTTTTAACGGTTTTCTTTTTTTTTGATGCTCCTCCATGAAGGTCTTCATCTTTTTTAACTTCTTTCGATTCACCTTCAGCAGCAGTAGCATCAACAAGAACAGCTGAAGCATCTTGGAGAGGTGTTAATATTTGTAATAATAAAGCTTTAAGTTGAGTTTGGGTAAATGTTTTTTCAGGTTGTGTTTTAATTGCGTCAACAAATTGTTGTTTATTAGTACCAACAATACTATCTTCTAAAGCAAACATATATTTTTTATTATCATCATCGGGAATAGCTTGAATTTGTGCAATAAGTGCAGCTTTATCTTGAGCACCTGTTAAATTTATAACATCAAAAACTAATTTAATAATTCCATCAGATGAATCGTTTATAGAAGTAGGACATATTAAATCACCTCCAGTTTGAATAATTTTTTTTGAATTTAAGCTTTTTTTGAAACTAGTCATATAGATTATATATATAATCTATATAATAAAAAATTTTTTTATATTTATATATAAAAAATTGAATTATACATAATATAAGTGTATGAGTTAATAATATTATTTTAATTATAAAAGATGTTTAATTATATTTCAGAAACAAATTGTAAAGATAATAAAAGTAAATTAGATTATATTTTAAAAAAAAAAAATATAAAATATGTTTTTAACAATGAAAGTTTAAATATAATTTTAAAAAAAGATATTCAAGAATTTTCAATATATTATACAGATAATTATGTTCCTTTATACATAATGTCCAATTTAGAAAATGATTCAAAAACTATAACAAAAATTTATGAAGATATTAATAATAATATTGATGAATATGATTCATTTGAATGTATTGTATTAGATATTGTACACAAAACAAGCAAATGTGAAAAAACTACTGTAAATATTATAAAACCAAAAGACATTAAAAAAGATTTAACGGAGTTTGAAAAAGAATTAGATATAGAAAAAGAAAAATTTTTAAAATTATTAGAAAGTAATCAAAAATTAAATTCTAACACCAAATTATTTTCACCAAGATCAAACATTGAAATGTTAGGTGACCAAATATTGAAATTACATAAAGAATTAAAATTTAATGTATTAATTGAAAAATTTCCAATTATTAAAATTTTAGTGAGTGATTTTACATTTGTTGGTTCAAATGGTTTAGTATTAACAATTATAATGGATATGAATTGTTTAAATTTAGTCTCAGAACCTCCAAAAATAACATTAACATCTAACAAAATATTAAAAGATAATATTTTAAAAGTTATATCTGAATTGAAACCATTTTCTGACGTAAAATCATGGTCAATTAAATATTCAATATCAGAATCAGTACAAAATATATTTAATATGATAAATACATTTGGTGAAATAGAACAATCCTTTTCATCGGAATTTGACCAATTAATAAATGATTTGGAGTATTTGGTAAGTATAAAAAATCAAAATATATCTGAAACAAAATTATTAGAATTATTTGATAAGGAATTACTAAATAACAATAAAAAAACAGAAAATTCAACATCCACCTCCACATCTAGTACTTATTGGAAAAAAGGAACTGGATACGGAAATGATAAAACTAAAAAATGGGATATTGACCAATACATTAAAAACGTTAATGAGAAGAAGAATAAAATATCAATATATTATAATAAATTTATAGAAAGTTTATGTTTGTTATATTCAGGTGAAAAAACGTTTGAATCAGTGCCAATTGATTCATTAAATAGAATTATTAACCTATTAGTAAATTATTTTCAAAATGAAGAAATAACAAAAACTAATTGTTTATTAATATTCAAATTAATTAATAATAATTTTAAAATAATAAATCCAAATGAAATTACTAAATTTGTAACATTAATAAAACTTATTCAAACATATTTAGAAGATAATGATATACCAGATAAATTTGAATATTTAAAAAATGAAGGTGTTAATAAAATAATTGAAAAAATATCATCAAATCCAAATGGTGAATTAAAAAAGGATATTTTTATTGAAACATTTGAATCAGAATCATTTAAAATGTATCAAAATGAATTTAAAAATTTTTATTATAAAGATCAAACAAATATTGATTCTGATAAATTAATGAGACTTAAAAAGGAATTTAATATTATAAAAAAATCAATTTTCGTGAATTCAGAAGCATCAATGTTTTTTTGGATTGATAAAAATAAATTAGATAAAATGAGATTTATAATTACAGGACCTGCAGATACACCATATGAACAAGGGTTATATATTTTCGATATGACAATAAATAAAGAATTTCCAACAAAACCACCTCTTGTTCATTTTTCAAATAATGGTGGAGTAAGATTTAATCCAAATCTATATAATTGTGGAAAAGTATGTTTAAGTTTATTGGGTACATGGAGTGGAGATAAAGGTGAGTCGTGGAATTCAGCAACATCTACATTTTTTCAAGTACTTGTATCAATTCAATCACAAATTTTAATTGAGGAACCATTTTTTAATGAACCTGGATATGAGAGACAAATTGGTAAAGAATCAGGTAAGAAAAATTCTAAAGAATATAATGAAAATATAAGACAATATAATTTAGATTATGCGATAAATGGATTGATTGATGGAATCCTATCCTCAAAATCTAGTTATCCTGAATTTGAATATATCATTAAAAACTACTTCAAATATAAAAAAGATAGAATTCTTAAAACATTATCCCAATGGGAACAAGAATTTACAGATATTAATAAAAAAAATAAGTTTATAAATTCTAAAAATAAATTTATTGAGTTATCAAGTAAATTGTAAAATTTACAATCTGATGAAAAAAATTGAAATTATTTATTTATTGAACCTAACATATTAATCTAATGTTAATTATACATATATTTTAAATGATTTATAAAGAAAATATAGGATTAGAACGGAAAGATTATGAATACAAAGTATTTAATTTTAATCCTATTAAAATATCTATTGAAGATAGTAAAAAATATTTATCAAATGGAAAATTTTGTTTTAATGATTCAGTTGATAATACAATTTCTAATTATTTAGAAATATATTTACCAAAATACTTATGCTCATTTTTTAATCCAACATCAAATTTACATCAGGGACATTTGTATTTTGGTATAAATGATGATGGAAAAGTTATAGGTATTCCATACATTGGGACATTATCAGAAAATTTTATTAATCATCAGATTGATAAAATTTTTTTAACACATTTAAAATTTCCAAGTGAAGAAATTAAAAATAAAATAAGAAAATGTATTCAAGTTGAAATCATTAAAATAGATAAATCGAATGTGGTAACAAATAAAAAATCTGTATATTCTAAATATATTGATGAACTTAATAAAATTAAATTAGCGAATAAAATCTTCATAAAAAAGAGAGATATGTGGAATAAGATGTTTGATTTAGATAATCTTAAATTATGTGAAATGATTAATGATGAAAAAACAAGAAATTACATATGGAAATATATAAAAATTAAATCAAATTATTCCAAAAGTAAATTTAAAAATAAATATTCACATCTTGAACAATATTGTGATGTAGAAAATTATTGGACTTTAATGTCAAATGTAAAATCAAATAAAATTTTTAAACCACTAAAACGAGGAGGTATGTCTGAAGTTAGTGATAATAATTTGGATATTTATAAATGGATTGCTGTTTGGAAAGATTCAAAATTTTCAATGTTAAAAAAGGCAAAACCCAAAAAACCCACAAAAAAAATAGACTCTTATTACCCAATATTTTTATTGTCACAAGTCTCCAAAATGATTCCAGAATGGGTTGGAAAAAATAAAAATCTTGATTTATTTGTTATTAAAATAACTTTTAATATTACTGGTAATTGGAATATGTTTGAATATAGGGATATTGAAAATCAATGGAAATATTCTTATCGTACTGTAATTAATGGTGAACCAGTGTCAATAAGTTATAATTCATCCGTTTAATTTGTATAAAAATAATTAAAAAAAATTTATTTATCGCCAAAATAATTATACAAGTAGTCTAATAAAAATGTTATAGTTGCATCTCTAATTTTAAATTTAATAATATTAAATTCAATTAAATCAACAAAAAAATTTCTTCCGGTGTTTTCATATAATTCATTATCTTTTATATTTTTTTTACAATATTTATAATGATAACTACAAATATTATTGTGAAATACATCTTGACTAATAATTATATCGGGATCATTTAATAATTTACATATACATCCATCGCATAATTTTTTATATTTTTTAGATGATGTATTTGTTGACATTATAATAGTTTGTCAGATTATTTATATAAATTAATTTATTCAACTAAAATATTATTTCAATTTTTTTTATTATTTATAATTTGCTATAAATAATCCCGATAAAACACCAAAAGATAAAAGTATAGATGTGGCAACTGTATCAACAACAATATTTTCATTTTCATTTTTATATTTATAATTCACAATTGTATCTTTGGAATCACTTATTGCTTCAATATTAGATTCACTAAAAAATGTATCTGGATTAGTATTTGGGTTAGTATTTGAATTATTTTTACTATTTGATTCAATTAGCAAATATAAATTTGAGTTTGGAGCTAAAAAATTTTTTTTAATTTGAAATGAATCATTTGAATTAGAATTTACAATAGTATCAGAACAAAAATTAGTGATATTTTTTCTAATGGTTTTTTCGTATAAATTAAAAATATATTCAGAGTTAGCTGATTTTATTGTACTAGTATTATTAAATAATACTTTAATTTTATTTAATTCATATAATTTTTTTAATTCAAATAAATTATTTGATGAATTTAAAATTGGATAAATATTTGGAAATAATACTTGTCTTTTTACAACTTCACTTTTATAATCAACAGTAATTATTTTTTTTTTTATTTTTTCATATTTATTTGATATTGGATTTAGTTCCATATCATAATATTGTTTAATAATTTCTACAGGTTTAAGTTTTTCTAGCATTATTTCTCCAATTAAATAATTTGAATCCATTAAACTTGGAGGTATTTTAAAAATTACTTTATCATTTTGATTTTTACAAACATCAATAATTTGTTCCGGATAATTATAAATTGGTTCTAAACTTATTTTTTCTTTTAAATTTAAGTAATTTTTATAAGTTAAATAACCTGAACCAATACCAGTACTAATTAAGCCTATGGGTATAATATATAACATTTAGATTTGATTAATATTTTTGAATATTATATTGTTTAATCAATTTTTTTATTAGTATATAAAAAAATTGATTTTTTAATTTAATAAAAATAATTTTATATATAAAAGATGGAAGTCTTAAAATTAGATATTGTCGGTTCATATTCATATAAACCAGATATAGAAATTACATCTTATGATGGAAATAATTTCAAATATACAAAAGAATGTGTGATTTGTAAGAGATCTTTATTAGAACCAAGTTATGAAACATTATCTGATAATAAGAATATTATGAATGATAATGAAATATTAATTGGAAAATGTGGTCATGTATTTCACGGAGATTGTTTGTGCACTTGGTTAAAAACATCTGAATGTTGTCCTATTGATAAAGTTAAATGGTGTCTACATCGTGTAGCTGATACCACTACAAAATTAGTGATGTATAATAATTCAACATCAAATAATTATAAAAAAAAAAGTAAAATTAATTAGTTATTTGTTAATTATTTGTTAATTATTTTTTAATTATTTGTTAATTATTTTTTATTTGATGATAATTTTGAATCAAAAATATATTCTAAATTTTCTTTATGTAAAATTGTACAACCTAAAAATAATAAAGATTCGTGTAATTTTTTATCTTTAACTAAAAAAGAATCAACTAAATCATAATCACCTTCACTCATTCTATGATAAATTCTTTTTATTAATTTTCTACATTTTTTATTTCTTTTATAAGTGAATTTAAATCTAGGATCATCATAATTAAAAACTGGATTTTTCATAAACTCCTTAATTACATTTAATATTTTAATTGCTTGTTCAGGTTCATAATCTGTTTGTGTTTTTAAATATACAATTGCTTTTTTTTCTAATTCTTTAGGTATTAAAGGTGTTTCTACCATTTCACAAATTTTACCGTCATACATATTACTGTCACTTGAAACCATAAATTTTAATTTTTTTTTAAAATAATTTTGATCAATATAATATTCATGAGTTAATTTACCATTAACTTTATTTCTTAAATTATATACAAAATTTATTAATTTATCTTTAGTTCTAAAATTATCCATACAATCAGCATTTGTATTAGATTCACAAGAAAATTTTGTATAAGATTCTTGACAATTTTGACAAGGTAATAAATATTTTAATGCTTTAAAAAAATTACACATACTTTCCATATGTTGTTGAGTAGGATTATCTGGGTAAACAGCTACCATAAAATATATAGTTTGCCATAAATGAGAACCCCACCAACTAGGTTTAATATTTTTAATGTTATTAGTCATATATTATATATATAACAAAAAAAATTGATTTTTTATTATATTTGAAAATATATCAAATATATTAAATATTTTATATCAAATGAATATGACAACAAGTTTTATAAGAACAAAATATGAATTAGATGACTTTCAGTCAAAGTCATTTGATTTAATAGATAAAAATATAAATGTACTCGTTAGTGCTCCAACAGGTTCAGGTAAAACTACTGTGGCTGATTATGCTATTGAAAAAGCAAAACGTTCTAATCCTGATGCCAAAATAATTTATACATGTCCAATTAAAGCATTATGTAATGAAAAATACAGAGATATGGTTCTTTCTTGGGGGTCAGAACCATATAATTATACTATTGGGTTAATGACTGGAGACATTATTATTAATCCATATGGAGTTTCTAAATCAAACACAGAACAATCTGATTTAGAACAATCTGAAATAAAACAATCTGAAATAAAACAACATGGTGATATAGTAGTGATGACAACAGAAGTACTACAAAAATTAATGGAATCTAATTGTGAAAAAGATAATTTGGATAAAAATAATTTTAATCCAGATGTAATAATTTTTGATGAGGCTCATTATATCAATGATGATTCAAGAGGACATGTTTGGGAAAAATGTATTGTTGGAAGTCTTTTAAATACAGACTCTTTATTGGTTATGTTATCTGCAACGATTGGGAATATAAACCAAATTAAAACTTGGTTAAATACTATTTGTCCTTCCAAACCAACCGAAATTGTAGTAAAAACCGAAAGACCAGTTCCACTTAGACAATATTTTATTGATTGTACAAAATCAAGAATATTTAAGAGAATAACAGCAGAGAATGATGAAGATAAACGAAAAGTAACTTCAGACCCGGATCCAGAATCTTATGAAATACTTGAGTTATCGGAATTAAATTATCATAGAACAAAACGTTATTGGGATAAATTAGAAGAATATGGTTATTCTGAACAATTTGAGATAGAAACCGTATGTAATTTAATAAGTTCAAATCCTAATTTAGGAATACCTGCTATTATTTTTGTTCTGTCTAAAAAGAAATGCGAACAATTAGCTCAATCAATTGAATCTAGTTATATTGATGCTCAAACTCAATCAGAAATTTTAAATTTTTATGATTCTAATTTAAGAGAATTCAAAGATTGTGCACAATATCAAGAAGTAAGAAAAGTTATTTCAAGAGGAATTGGATATCATCATTCTGGGCTTATCCCTAAAATTCGTGAGGTAATTGAATTTTTGATAAAAAATAAATTGGTTAAATTAGTATTTGCAACAGAAACATTTGCTGTAGGATTAAATTTTCCTGTTAAAACTGTTGTTATGACAAGTTTAACAAAACCAACTGAAAAAGGATTTAGATTTTTAACGCCTAGTGAATACAAACAAATGGCAGGGAGAGCAGGAAGAAGATTTTTAGATCCTTTTGGAAATGTTATTTTATTATTATTTAACCACAAACCCAAACAAAAATTTCCTTATCCTTCTTGGAATGAAATAAATAATATGACAAATGGTCCATCAAATAATGTGGAATCCAAATATATTATTGAACCAAATTATAGTTTAAAAAATATTACATCTGGATTAGACAAATTGATTAGCCGTAATTCATTTAAATATTTTAATATGAAAGTTGAATCAAGAAATTTAGAAGTCCCAATTAAATTTGCTAAATTATTTGAAATTGAAAAAAAAATTATTGATTTTGCAAAGTCTGGTATAACATTTAAAGATAAAAATTATTCAAAATTACTATCCAAGTTATCTAAACCAGAACAAAAAGAATATCAAGATTTTTTGTTAATGTATAATTCTCAACAAATTAAAAATGAACTTGAACAACATGTTGATTTAGAGCAATCTATTGTTGATTTTCTTTTTCAAAATAATTTTATTTCTAAAACAGATTTAAATTTGACTGGATGGGAATACACACCTAAGGGTAAATTGGCTATTGAGTTTAATGAAATAAATTCTGTAATATTTGGAAATCATTATGAAAAAATTATGGAAAATTCAAATACAATAATTCCAATTCTTTCAATGTTTATTGATGATGGTATTAAAATATCAGAAGATGAAATTATCAAATGGGAAGAAATTGAACCAGAAATATTATTTTGGGAAGATACAATGAAATTATATTCAAAATTTATTTTTAAGTATCCAAAGTGGACTTTTTGGCCAAAAAATTATTTGGCAATTAAGGAATGGATAGGAAATCATGAAATTTCACTAGATGAAATTGTTGGTTTATATGAAATTGATTTGGGATTATTCATTAAAATGTTAATAAAAATGTATCAAATAGTAGATGAATTAATTGGAAAATTAGATAAACTTAATATGACTGAGATAACAGATAAGTTAATTAAACAAAAAGAATTATTAATCAGGCATCCTTTAAAAATAGATAGTTTATATGTGAATATATAAAAATTTATAATTCTAAAATAAATTTATTTAGGATTGATTTAATTATAATTTTTTCTAATGAATTTTGACTATTTGTGTTAGTATTATTTAATAAAACATTTGGAATATTATTACAAGTATTATCACAAGTATTTTGAGTAATATTACCATCTAAAAATTTTTCTGCTGTTGTGTTTGTATTAGTTATAAAAGTGTTAATAGAGTTAATGATAATATCAGGTAAAGTAATAATGCTTGTTTTATTTAATAATGTAATAATTGTTAATAAACCAATTGAATTTCTTAAAATACTATTTTCTAAATTTATTGAATGAGGTATAAAACACAACATTTTAATTACAATAAAAACTATTGTTATTACACCTTTTTCGGTGAATATTGGGACACTTTACTATTTAGTTTTTTCTACATATTTATTTATAAAATCATTTGCTTGTATAAATAAATATTTAAAATAATTTTCTAAATGTTCTTTTGATACTTTATTTTTAATTATATAATCCAAATCATTTTTTAATTGTTCGTAATTATCAGGACTCCTATTTTTTATATGACTTTTTAATTGACTAAATAGATTTTCTATTGGATTAAGATTTGGGTTATATGGGAGTGAATATATTATTTTATTATTTGAATTTATTATATTATCTTTTACAAATTGAGATTTATGAAATCTTGCATTATCTAATATTATTAAATGTTTTGTATATTTATTTTTAATATAATCATTATAAAAAGTATTAAATTTTTCTGCATCTATTCCGCCTCTATCTTTATATAATTTATAACCGATTATTTTACCATTTTTAATAGCACAAATAAAATTAAATTTTACAAATGGATAAGTATAGGTTGTATCATAACATCTGCTTCCTTTAATACATCTACCATTTGCTTTTTTCATATTTAAATAAAATCCAGTTTCATCAATTGATATTATATTATCAATACCAATTTTATTTAATTCTTTATAATATTCATATTTATCTTTTTTAAGTGTTGGTAATTTTTTAAATGGATAATATTTAGTTCTTAGTTGTTTATGAGTTAATTTAAGTTTATATTTAATTATATAATAAAGATGTGATATTGAAGCGTTTATTTTATATTGTTTATTAACTTTTTTACTTATTTTAGCAAGTGTTATAGTTATATTATTTTTAATTAAATCTTTAATAAAATTTAATATTTCAGTAGTAAATTTACTTTTTCTTTGTTTATATTCTTTTTTAATTTCTCCAGTTTCAAAATATTCTTCAACCCATCTATTTATAGATGATTTACTACAATCTAAAAGTAGTGATACTTTTCTAATACTTTGAATTTTTAAATATAATTTTACTGCAGTATATTTAAAATCAGTTGAATAATATTTCATTTTATATTATAAATATTTATAATATAATATTTGTATTCTGTATATTATTTATTTAATGAATTATAATATTTGTGTTTAATAGTTTCAATATGCAAATTAAAAGAATCTTCTGAAAAAGACCCATAATCACAACATTTACAATAATATGTATATTCTTTTTCTCTTTCTTCTTTTGATGAATGTTTATTTAATTTGTGAATTTTCATAGTTGTTATATTTTTGGTTTCATATTCACAATTTTCACATTTATAAGGTTCTTTATAATCACATCTTAATTTTCTTTGTCCTGTTTTATGTAATTCAGTATTTATATGTGCTTCCCATCTTGCTTTTGTATTACATTTAAAATTACATTTATCACAAATATATTTATTGGTTTTTTCTTCAACCATATATTATATAATATTAAAATACATTTAAATTTTTTATAATTTATTTTTTTAAATATAGATTATTTTTATTTTTTATATAAAAGATTTTTTATTATTTTGAAAAAATATATAGAAATATTTTTATTTTTTGGAAATTAAAAATAAAATATATAAAAATTTATTTTCTAATAATATAATATATATGATAAAATCCAAAAAACCTCCTGATAAAATTATTACTACTAAATGTTCTTTGGATAAAATACTTTTAGAACCTAATTTCAAACCAATTTTATTTGATGTTTGTTTTAGAACCAATCAAATTGTCATTCATACCTATCAATTTTTAAGACTTTGGATATTACACAAATATAAAAATAATTTAGATATACCATTGATTAATTTTAATACTTTAAAAATGGCTTTTTGTGCTTTAACTATTAATGACAAAGGTGGTAATAAACCACAAGGAGATAATTTAAAATTATTGGAAGAATTTGAAAAGTTTTACCAAGAACATTATAAAAATTTAAATTATGAAAATAAAATAAATGGTTCTTATTTATCACAAATATTAAATTCAATGGCTACTGATATGATTACTAACATTGAAAATAATATTAGATTACACTTTTTTAAATATGTAAATAGATTTGTTAATTCATCTTTCAAAAAACAAAACAATGATTTAGTTGAAAAGGTTGAAAAAGGTAAAAAGACTGAATTAAGAAAACAATTAAATAAAGAAGTGTATGAAATTAAACAAGATTTATTAAACAATACTTTAAATTGTAATCCTAAATATCACAATTGGATAAATACTCATAGGAATAATATTTTTTATAAAGATTTTGTTAATTCTTATGAGTTTGATGTAGAAAATAAGCCTCAAAAATATTTAAAGTCAATGATTTATATGTGTTTAGAAATTGAAAAATTAGAAACAAAATCATTCCAGTTTTTTCCTTTAAGAACTGATATAATTGTTAAATATATTCCTTTAGATAGTAAATCAATTATAGAAATATTTGTCAAAGAAAATAAAGGTAAAATTTTAAGTAATATAGAAAAATATAAAAAAAAATTATGGAATAAATTTGTTAAATTGAATGAACCAATATTTACTCAATCTAATTATCAATTTGACTATAAAATATATACAGATTGTTATTCTGTTTCAATACAAATGTTAAGAAAAGATAATATTGAAAGTGAAAATAAAAAGAAATTAAACAAAAAAAATAAAAGAAACAAATTAAAAGAAGAAACCAAAGAAATGAATGAAGAACAAAAGAAAGAATATAAAATGAAATTAGAAGAAGAACAAAAGAAGAAAGAAATTGAATTTAAATTAAAGTTAAAAGAAAAGAAAGATAAAGAAAAAGTGGAGTTTAAAAAATTACCAAAAGAACAACAGAAAGAAATAATTGAAAAAAGAAAAAAAGAACAATTAGAAAAGAAGATAGAAAACCAAACAGAATGTGCTTATTTAGATGACTTAACAGATATTCAATTTAAAGAATTAGATAGTAATGATTGGTGTGTGATTGACCCTGGTATCAGAGATATAATAGTAATGAAAAATAAAAAAGGAAAAAGATATAGATATTCAAATAGAAAAAGAGCAAAAATAACTAAAAGATTAAAATATCAAAGGTTGATTAAAAATTATAAAGATAAAAATGACATAACTAAAGTGGAAAATGAATTATCTAATTATAGTTCTAAAACTTGTGATTTTGAAAAGTTTAAAAATTTTATATCTAATAAAAATAGAGTTAATAGTTTATTATTTAAAAAGTATAACAAAGAAATATTTAGAAAATATAAATGGTATGGTTATTTAAACAGAAAACACGCAGATACAAAATTAGTTAAAGAAATTAAAAAAGAATTTGGTAAGGATGCTATAATTTGTTATGGAAATGCATCTCTAAAAGGGTCTTGTAAAAAAGGTAATATATCAACACCAAATATAGCAATTAAAAGATTAATTCAAAATAACTTTAAAATGTATAATTTAGATGAATTTAGAACTTCTAAACTACATCATATAACAGAAGAGCCTTGTGATAATTTATATATAATTGATAATAATAAAGATAAATCAAAAAGAAAAGAAAGGAAATTACATTCAGTTTTAACATTTAAAATGGAAAACAAACAAAGTGGATGTATAAACCGTGATGAAAATGCTGTGAATAATATGATAAAAATAGTAAATCATCATATAAAATTTAAAGAAAGACCGTTAAGATATAGAAGGTCTTTTAATTTAATAAAAGATAATAACCCTAATGATATAAAATTAACTAAACAAATGATTAACAATTGATAATTTCTAGGGTCAAGTATTATCACGCTCTTATGAGTGCAATTACGCTTTTTAGGTGTCCCAGATTTCACCGAAAAAGGTGTAATAAACAAACCATAATTGATAAAAAATATTTTTTTAAAAAATTTTTAGCTAATAAATTTAATAAAACCAACACAATCAAACTTAAAAAAGTAGTAGTTTTAATTGTTTCAAAATAAGAAAATGATAATATGCTTCTAGGAATAAAATGGTGCATTTCATTATCTATAGCTATTTTATGTAAAAATTTATTTTTAATCTTATTGGGTTCTAAATATGTGTCTTCAAACCAATGAAAAAAAGCCGTTATAAAATCTCCAATTAACAATCCAATTATAAGTTCTTTTGTTTTTTTTTTAAATAATTCATATATATTAATTTTTTAAAAAATATTTAGTTAGGTTTATGTAAATATTTATTTTTTATGGTGTTTTGATTTTTTTTTACCAGATTTTGAATTGGAACATTTATCTTTGTTTTCATAACAATCATTGTTTATAGTTAATGTGCCTGGATTATATAATATATTATATTTATTAATTCCTATACCAGTTATATTTAATACGTTTAAATAGTTTATATAATTACCTGGTTTAACACCACCAGGAATATATGTTAAATTTTTAAATCCAATGGTAACTTTATCAATAGTATCAGGTGAATTTAATCCAACAATATTATATAAACTTAATATACTTCTATTTTTTTCGCTATAGTTAATATTTTGATTTTTTACTGTGATAATTAATGTTTGAGCATTATTAGGATTAAAATAAAAATCACATTATTGTTTTATTACATAATCATTTAAACCTGTTATTTGATTTTGTCCAATATATTCAATGTAAGCTGAATTTTGTATAACTTCATTTTGAATTAAAGATATGGGTGTTGGAGTACTATTGGCATTAGTTAAATTATTGATTTTTTTTAATGTGCTATAGTAGATAAAATATCTTGTATCTGTTCCAGGAGAATTAGTTATAATTTGTCCTGAAGGATTATACATTTGAAATTGCAATATTTCAGTTCCATCACTATTTGTTTTTTTTACAACATTTAATGTAGCACTTGCAGGAAAAGATGGTGAAGTTTTAATAACTTCTATATTATTATCATTTGGTGGTGATGATATTGTTTTACTTTCATTTGGATTTAAAAAAGTATAAGAACTTGAATTAGTTATAGACACAGATGGATCTGTAATTTGAGAATTATAACTTGATGCAGTAGTTGCTATAATTAATAATGTATTTGATTTACAAGGTAAATTTATTGAACCATCATTAGAACTATATATTCTATTGCCATTAATTATTGGATTTATAGTTCCATAAATTTTAATAACTCCTATACTTGTGGGTGTGAAATTATTACCATTAAAAGTTCCAGTTGCTGTAGAGGTATTATCTATATTCCAAGTAACAGTATAATTTGGTATAAAGTTATTACTTGATAAATTAATTGTTTGAGCAGAAAAACTTGATGAGCCGAGAGTTACAATAGGATATAAATTATTACTACTAATAGTAAAAGGTACTATGTTATTTAATGGATATAAATTATATGGTTTATTTGCTGATGGTGAAGTCCAAATATTACCAGAATTATTAGGACCCCATAATAAATATTTATTGGCATTTGTATCAGACCAAGAACCATTTGATTGAGCAAAACTATTTGTTATCGAAGTGGTGGTACCAGACCCTCCTCCTATAAAATTTGGTTGAAGGATATAACAGTGATTAGCATCAATAGCATTTGTTGTATTGTTACCAAAGATACCTCCAACATTTGATAATCCAGATGTGAGTGTACTTGAACAATAAGAATTTGTACCACTAGCAGAAGATCTAACTCCAAATATTCCACCAGCATTATTGGCTTTAATTTGTCCCTTCGAATAACAACATATTGCTTTAGAACCCGAATCTGAAACATTACCAAAAATTCCCCCTGAACCTTCACCATTAAAATTTCCAGATGAATAACAGCAACTTGCTATTCCAAAACAAGCTCCAGCATAAATACCACCTGATTGTTGACCAAGATCACCAGTTGAAAAACATTTCAATGCTATACCACCTGAATAAACTCCAATTATTCCTCCTGCATAATTTGGTATTAATCCGGATGATGAACATCTATAGACTAAATTATTTGTTAATGAAGTAATTCCACTCCAATATGATTGACAAATCCATCCAGATTCATTATTAGAAGAAGTATATAATGTTGTTGAGCCAGAAGTTGTAAGATTAATATTTTGTACTGTTATATTTGAATATCCTGAACCAGCAGTAAAATTACCACCAGAACCAGTACCATTTTGTGTTAAACCACGGTAATTTGGAATATTATTAATATTAATTGTATGTGTATTTGGAGGAGTATGAGTTTGATTATCATCATAAAAACCTTCAATAGTTATTTTATTACTTTTCATTACAATATAACCATTATTTGTTCCGTTAATTGAATATGGCTGATGTTTTTACAAAAATTGAATATATAATTTAATAAAGTAACACATAATATGAGTTTATTATAACCTATATTAAAATTTATTAGTATGAATTTAATTTTAGAAAATAAATCTTCTTTTTTAAATCCCATAGAATTGAAATTAATAATTAATGATATTTTATTGGGGAAAAATATTCCTATTCAAATTAAAGAAATTGGAAACAGTATTCATCCAAGAACAGCAAAAACAAATTTTAATGAACACAAAGAACAAGTTTATGAGTTAATAAACAAAATTAAACAATTTGATACATTTGGTGAAAATTCAAAATCATTTATATTAACAAGTATTAAATTAGGTGATGCCAATATAATTGATATCAATATTTTTGTGCATAAGAAAAATAATGAAATAAATTTTTATTTTGTAGGAAAGGATTTAGCAAACCATTATGCTAACTTACCGTCATTTATTTTATTTTCAAATGGAAAAAAAGAAATTATTAGAACAAAAACAGGAACAAATAATTCAAAATGGTATCCATATAAAATTGTTACATATATGGTACAAATAGCAGTTAATTTAAGATTATTGGAATTATATTTAAGAACTTTAAAAAGAGATTTGGATATTCATGTAAAAAAAACAAATCTTATTGGTTCAGATAATATTCCTTTAATTATTCCACCAGATTATATTGGATATTCTTTTGTTTCTGAACCAAAAGAACTAAATTCTAATTTAAATCCACTTAAAATTAAACAAGGAATATTTATTTTTCAAAAAAATGGTATTACAACTAGAAGAATAAATAAAATGTTAACATATATTGAAAAAACTTTTCCTCATATATCTGGATTAGTTTATCCAAAGGCAATTTTATCAAATGATTTAAATAATTTTTACAATTCCAAATATACATTTGGAATTACTTCTTGGGATCGTCATGCTAGTTTACTAATTAAATTTAATAAGACCAATTGTGACCCAAATATAAATTTAGATTTAGATTTGGATTTAGATTTGGATTTAGATTTGGATTTGGATTTGGATTTGGATTTGGATTCAAATTCAGATTTGGAAGTAATACAAGAAACAAATATTAAAGAACCCTACTCTGAATTTAAATCTCCATTAAATTTTGACTTGGAACATATTTGGATAGTAGATCCTTGGAAAAAAAGATTAAATACGGATAGATGGAATAATATTATAATGTCTAATCCAAAAATGAAAATAAATTTTATTCAAAGACAATTAAAAGATCAAGGAAAAGAAGGTTCGTGTGTATTGTGTGTTTTTGCAAGATTATTATTTTTAATTAATTCATATGATTTTACCGATTGTATTAATTTGAAAAAACCAATAAATTACCAAGAACTACAATTCAATATCAAAACAAACTTACATATCCCAATACCTGATTTTTTTGCATATTTATCTTCATTAATTTTTAGAAATTGTATAAATTTTTAATTATTTTTTAAAGATATTTTACCACAATAAAAACCTTGTTTTTTTAAATAAAATTTATATCCATTGTGTTCAAATCTCAATAAAAAATAATAAAGAATTTTGGATAATACTGACTGTATGATAATTTGATGTTTTGTTATTGAATTATCAATTAGATATTTTAAGAATTCTTTACAAAGTCCTTTATTTCTATACATTTCATTTATATATATTTCATGTACTATAATATTTGAATTATTTTTTTTATGAAATTCCAAACATCCATATTTACATTCAAAATTATATTTGGAATTATTTTCTAATAAATTAAAATTCATCAAATAATAATCAACAATTTGTAAAAAATTATTAAATTGAAAATTATTGTTAAGTACATCAATATAACATTGTTCCATAAATATTTATAATAAATATTTGATATTTTAAATGAAATATTTATTATAAAAAATTGAAAATATTTGTTATTGATTATTAATTTAGTATATATATACCTTTATAACATTAAAATGAAACAAACATATAATACACACGATATTTATGCTTTAACAACAGAATTAGTTGATTGGAGTGGATTTAGAGTATTAAATGTGTATGATATTGATTCCAAAACCATATGCATCAAATTTAACTCAAATAAATCAGAAAAAAAATATTTGGTAATTGAATCTGGGACTAAATTTTATACTCTAGATAATTTTTCAGCAACCAAAGATTTTCCTTCATCTTTTTGTTCAAAATTAAGAAAACATATTAATAATAAAAGATTAGAATCTATTGTCCAAGTTAATTTGGATAGAGTCATTGATATTCAATTTGGAACTGGGGAAATGGCTTATCATATTATTGGAGAATTTTATGCTTCTGGAAATATTATTTTTACAGATCATATATATAAAATCCTTACCCTCGTTCATCCCTATACTTATAACATTCAATCTGTATTAGCATCTAATTCAAAATTACCATCTAATTCAAATCAGGAAGAAAATATAAAAATAAAAGTTAGTGTTGGAGAATTATATCCATTTGAATATGCTACAACAAATGTAGAACTATCAGTAAATTCGATTAAAAAAATGTTTGAAGAAAATTTAAAGTTAATTGATAAGAAAATAAAGTTAAAACAATTTATTAGTAAACTTCCAATTATCAAATATAGTCCCAATGTGATAGAACACGCTTTTAAATCTAATTTGATAGAACCTACCCAAAAAATATCATCAGAAACAAAATTCACAGATATATTTGAATCCGATGAAAAAGTCGGTAATTTTATACAAACAATTAATGATTTATTTGAATTAAAAAAATTTATTGGATATAAAACATCAGAAAATATTTATCCATTTGCTTATTCTCATTTAAATTTAACCAATACTAATGATTTAATTAAATATGATAACTGGAATATTTGTTCTAGTTCATATTGGTCTAGTTTAAAACCTATTGAAACAAAAGAATTGGTATTAAAAAAAAATACAGAAATAAAATTATCCAAACAAGAAAAAACAATTTACAATATCGAGTCTCAAATTAAAATAATGGAACAAAATATAGTTACAATTGGAGAACAAATTGATTTATTGACAACTCATACAAATTATATCCAAAATGTTTTTAAATTAATAGATTTGGGTGATTATTTAAATATTACTCAATTTGACAATGAATTTTTTACAGCGGGGACACTTTTAAATGACACGATTTTAATAATAATTATATATTATTAAATTAACTATTTTTTGATAAAATTGAAATAAAATTTTTATGTTTATTTGTGTTATTATGGGTTTT
>Ga0172363_10001481_pt1 | contig 18960 bp, 18 predicted proteins | sample LakKivs2_kivu2a2_FD_114541 | JGI IMG/M metagenome (GOLD analysis project Ga0172363, IMG submission 114541) | Sediment microbial communities from Lake Kivu, Rwanda - Sediment s2_kivu2a2 | ecosystem: Environmental > Aquatic > Freshwater > Lake > Sediment | place: Rwanda: Western Province, Lake... | reverse complement strand
TGACGCTTATCATGCTCCCGGCGAACTTCAGCTGCTCTTCGACAAGGCTGTTTATCCCCTCGGAGAACGAGCCGAGCGAGACTATCGTGGCTATCGCCAGGAATATGCCCATCCCAGTGAGGAATGTTCGGGTCTTCTGCTTGCTTAAGGACCCGAACACCATATCGAGGAACATCTTATCTAAGTAAGCCCGCCTGAAATCTAAGCGAGCTCAGTCCGAATCGTAATCGCCTGCGCCACCTGGGGTCAGCCCTGCTTGTACCTGCTGATATCTATCTTTATGGCACCCTTCTTTTTGTGCCGCCAGTACCAGAGGATTACCAGTACAATTACCAGCAAGACGACGATGCCGGTTCCAGACCCGCCTCCTCCGTTCACCTCGCTACTTGCGAAGGCGACGTTCTCCTCTATGGTTGCGAGCCCGCCAGCGGCCCCATAGTCCTTGTAGGTTATCCTCACTACGGCGTCCTTTGACTGGGGCATATCAAAACGGAAGACCTTGTGCTTGTTTGCCTTTATCTGGTCTGTGAAGCTGCTCCCCGCGAGGGTGCCGCCGACCAGGAGTTCTACCTTTACCGCGTCCGCGTTCTTGTTGCCGTAGTTGGCTATGTCGATTTCCACCTCTCCGTCGCTGGCTTTCGGAGTCTTGTCGACTATGCGCAGGTCAACGCTCCCATCTAGCACTATGCCGAGCGGCTTGGAGTCGCCTATCTGGTTCATACTCCCCTCCCTCTGATATGTGACGATCAAGATTCCGCTCACCGGGAAGGCCATAGCATCTTGCGCGACGTCAAAGCTGAACTCGATGTATTTTGTCTCACCGACCGCCAATGAGTCCAGCATCACCTCATTGGAGCCGCGTATCTTCAACGTTGCGTCTTCGCCGGAGGTAGCCACCACCGGCTGGCCTGTTGAGCTGGTGGTCACAGTCACGTCCGTGCCAGTCCTGAGGGAAAAATAGAGTTTCTCAAGGTTTGTCGACCCGACATTACTGACTCCGATCCTGACCTTGCCCGTTTTTCCAGGCTCCAGATCCGACTCCACAGTGTCTATCACCACTTCGGTCCCCGCGTTGACAACAGTGACTCCTATCGACTGCGTGTCGGTCTGCGTCTCGCCGGCCGCGTCCGTGTACGTGACTGTCAGCGTGAGGGTCTTTATGCCAACGGTCGCAAGATCGCTTGCCTTAATCCGGAACTCGACCTCCGACGTCTCGCTCACTGGCAGGCTTTCAACGCCGATCCTGACGTCGCCGACTGGGTACACCTGTGTGTCTAAGCTGGACAAGGAAAGTATCAGATCGCGTATCTCCCCCTTCCCTGCATTCTCGATAGCTATCGGCAGCGTCGTTGTGGCGCCGGCCACCAGTGACGTGTCGCCGGCCGATATCTCCAAGCCGGACCGGTAGGAGACTATTATGGGCACGTTTATTTTGAAAGTGCCTGTTGAGCCTGTCGCGCCGTACTCGTAAGTCCCCTTTGCTTCGAATATATAAGTCCCAGGCGTCGCCGTCTCCTTGGCCTTCACCCCGAAGGCAGCGGAAGACGAAGATAAGGCGGTTATCGTCCCGACATCAGCGTTCGGCGATGTCACATACACCTGATAGTCCAGGCTTTTTAGACTGACTTCCATGTCTTCGACATCAACCAACAAATCAGCGTTGGCGATGCTCACTATCACCCTCGCGGACCCGCCGGGGTTTATACTCTCCGGCGTCACCTCGTAGCTCACCTGCAGCGAGGGGGCGGCCATGGCAGCCCCAAGCACTGCAAACAGTGCCAATACGTAATATATTTTCATTTTGCCTTTTCCTTTTTTTTGTTTTTGTTGTTAATATGATTTGCGTATGTTTTCTCGTCCACGAACCTGCCGTCGACTATATGCATCCTCTTCTCTGCTCGTTTGGCGATGTTCGGGTCGTGAGAGATTACGATAAGTGTCATGCCGTTCTTGTTGAGCCCCTCCAACAACTCTATGACATTCTGCCCACTTTTGCTGTCCAAGTTCCCCGTCGGCTCATCAGCTAGTATGATGTGCGGGTCGTTTATCAGCGCCCTCGCAATGGAAACCCTCTGTCGTTCGCCCCCGGAGAGCTCCGCGGGTTTGTGGTTTTTCCTGTGACTGAGCTCTACAATATCCAAAAGTGCATCCGCCTTCTGTTGAGCAATACTCCTCGAGTAGCCATCGAACCTCATCGGCAACGCGACGTTCTCCCTTGCACTGAGAGAGGGTATGAGATTGAATGTTTGGAATACAAACCCTATGGTCTTCCTCCTTATTCGCGCCAGTTCATCCTCGCTCATAAGCTCAATATCCACCCCACCAAGTAGTATGCGCCCGGAAGTTGGCGTGTCCAGGCAGCCAATCAGATTGAGCAGCGTCGATTTCCCGCTCCCGCTCGGCCCGCTTATGGCTATGTATTCACCCTTATTGGCACAGAAGTTTACCCCCCGTATGGCGGGTACCTCCACCTTGCCCATAAGATAGATCTTCCAAACCTCCTCCATATTCAATACACACTGTTTTACTTCCATAGTTTCAATTGCTTTATCTCCGTAGTTTCATCTCCCCCACAACTCTCTGAGCTCCTTCTCTGTCTTCCTCAGAATCTCCTTGGACTTCTCGATCTTCCCAATGTCCTCCTGTTTGCCGCTCTCCAGAGCGGTCTTTGTACCGCTCATCAATACCCCCACTATCTGGTTGATCTCACTGACGATCGACCCAAGATCGTTCTCGCCCCAGAACTCAGTGAAGCGCTTCATGGTCTGCTTCACGAGCTTGTCGTTCTTCTTTAGGTACTCTTCGCCTCGTTTGGTGACCCCATAAGTCTTCTTCCCGCCCATGTCACCACACCTTATCAATCCCTCTTCCTCAAGGCTGCGGAGCTGAGGATACAGTGCACCCGTACTGGGCATGTAGTCGCCATGAGAGTGGTCGCGCAACTGGCACATTATCTGGTAGCCGTGCATGGGTCGTTTGAGGACGCTCAATACAAGCAACCGCAAGTCGCCCCTCTCCAACTGCCTGCCAGCCACCCGGACCCTCAGCCTATCCATATTCAAGATATATCGAGATATATCTTATTACAAATGCCCGTATAAAAACGGATGTTTAAGAAAAACCCGGCCTAATTGGGACAAAAAGTAACCTGTTTGAATTGGTTATACCTGCTCTTCAATCTCTTCGTAACACTCCTCACATACAAGCGTCCCGTTGACACTGCGGAGGGATTCAAAGTAGTTGCCGCACTCTTCGCACTCACCGGAGAGGCCAACCGCCTCCTCGAGGACTGCGCCGCCTTCTGTGTGCGCCTTCTCAAAAATCAGGTCATAAACCGAGGGGGATATCCTTACTATGTCTGTTTGGGTGATGACGCCTATGAGCTTTCCGTTTCTCAACACGGGCAGCCTTTTCACCTTGTTGTCCACCATCATCCTGGCCGCCTTGCTTATGTCTGCGAACGGGTCGATGCTCAGCAGCTTCCTACCCATGATTTCCTTGACCCTGACCCTGGAAGCGTCCTTTCCGTCAGCTATAAGTTTGATGAGGTCGCCCTGTGTCAGCATACCCGCGAGCTTGCCCTTATCGACTATAGTTAACCCGCTAAGGTCGTGCTTTGCCATCGCCTCGCAGGCTTTCTTGACAGTGTCATTTGGCCCCGCAGTCACTATACCCTTCCCCATCACATCCTGGACTTTTATCCCAGTTTCCATCTTTCCCGATTTTAATTAGTTAAAGAACTAATAAAAAAGAAACTTTTATTTTAGCGACATATGCATTTTTATTCCAAGAATGTACAAGCTCATCATTGTTGTAAGGGACGATTTGAAGCTCTCGAAGGGCAAGACCTGCGCGCAGGTCGCCCATGCTGTTCTTGAGTGCGTCATGCGCCAGGGGGACACAAAGCTAACCAAGGCTTGGCACCGCGAGGGCGCCAAGAAGATTGTCCTCAAAGCCAAGAACGATGCTGAGCTGTTCAAAATCGCAGATGCTGCAAAGAAGAAGGGCCTCATCAATGCTGTCATTGAAGATGCCGGTCACACTGAGGTCAAACCAGGGACGATAACCTGCCTCGGAATCGGGCCGGACGAAGAGAAGAAAATTGACAAAGTAACGGGCAAGCTGCAACCGTTGTGACCGGGTAATAATTCTAGAATGCGTCGGTCACTCTTCGCCTCTATACCACTTCATAAGGTTCGGGTCCCCGCCTCTGTTCACGAAGCCTATGAATCCGATTACGCACAGCGCAGCGAAGATTATCCAGCTGAGAGTCGCGTTGACGAGGACGTTCATCGAGTTGTTGAGGATGTAGATGACCAGCGGTGCGGCGAGGCCGAGCCCGAATGACAGGGCCATCCTTTCACTCATAGCCATCACGTTGCGCTTTGGGAAGATTGCGAGGCTCAGAAGGAAACCCGGGACTATGATTATCAGCACAATCTGCAGCGTCAGCAGTGCAATCGTCCAGCCGTCAAGAGGCACAAATCCGTATTCTTCCCCGACCATTTTGCTTATTTTGAAACTCCCGTTATAAAAGCTGTCCGGAGTAAAATTTAGAACATCAAACTCTTTCCGAACAATCGCAAGGCCTGCATCATCAGCAGGGGATTGGACACTATCCCCTCCATGACGGGGCCGGCAAAGTCCATGTCACCCCTTTCCTCTATGAGCCGCGTTATCTCAGGCTTGTTGAGGAACCCAATCATGTGCTCGTATTCCTCATCACCGAATCTGTTCAACACCTTTCTTATCATCAAGTGGTTACCAAGCTCTTTCCTCAAATCCTCAATCGACGCTTCATAATCCGAACTGTCGTGTATTGCACGCGCGAGTGCCTTCGCAACCAGCCCGCCGATCATCACCCCGCCGCCCGTAGTTGCCTTCACTTGCCCGGCCGCATCACCCACTAGATAAGCGCCGTTGTTCTCCAGCGAGATTGTTGGATCATATAACGGTATCAGGCCGCCTGACTTGTGCATCACTTTGTTGCCGACTTTGAATCGCCTCTCCTTTTTCAGGCGTTTGAGGAACGCTTCCATATAATAGTGTGTGCCTTCCTTGGCATCCAAGATGCCAAGCCCCACCCTTGCAGTCTTTTCGCTCACGGGTATCACCCACGCGAAAAATCCGGGGGCGACAGAGCCAACATAGAGCTCGACGAAATTCGAGTCGGTCTTGACGCCTTCTATCTCATACTGGCTTGTCGAGATGAACTTCTCCGGCCCGCAGAGGCCGAAGCACTTGTGCAGGTTCGTAGCATAGCCGGTGGCGATAACGACTTTTTCGGCTTCCGCATTTTTCCTGTTTGTTTTGAGTTCAAACCCTCTCTTTGATTTTTTTGCGCCCAAAACCTCTTCCCCCAACGAAACCTTCACACCATAACTCTCAGCCAGGAACCTGTCAAACTCACCGCGGTCAGTGACGAACGCCTTGCTCTCCTTGGCCTTGACCTCGGCGAAGGCGCCACTGGCAGAGATGAACTTAGCTCCCTTGACCTCGTTGAGGATGTAATCGCCCTTCGGGATGCCGAGCCTCTTCAGACCGTCGATGTTGAACAATCCGGCGCACTCCACCGGCTCGCCGATTTTCTTGTCCTTCTCGAAGACTATCACGTCCTCGCCAAGCTTCTTTAATTCCGTGGCGCAGATGAGACCAGCAGGCCCGGCGCCGATTATCGCTACTTCATGCATTTTGTTTTCCAACGCTTTTCCTGCGGAGCTCCACATACCTCTTCAGGACGCTGTCCGACCTTCTCCTTTGGACTGCTTCATATTCTTTGTTTATCGCGCGTATGCGTCGCTCTATCAAAGGCCGGTAGTTCTTCACGATAGGCACGGTATGCGTCTCAAACTCCTTCAGCGCCTCGTCGGGGTCGCGCCCCAGTTCGACGAGCGCGAAATATCCCAACACCGGCGACCTTTGCATCCCCTCTGTGCAGTGTATCAGCACGCTTCTGCCGGCTTTCACGTCCCTTGCTATGCCCCTAGCGGTGCGATGCAACCTCCTGAGGTCTGAAGGCTCAGTCTCCGGGTTGCCTAGTTGAAACGGCGTGTAGACCCTTGCGTTGTTGTGGGCCGCCCACCTGCTCTTTATCTCTTTGGTAGGGTCCATTGCGACTATCCTCCTGACACCGGCTCGCCGCACTGCCGGCAGGTTCTCCAGTCCAAGGGCCTTTGAGAAGTACAGGTGTCCTCTGCCGGGCTCGCTGTGATACAAACAGTGCGAAGGTGTTAATCCCGGTATTGCCTCCATCGGCGTGTGGCTTGGCGGCCGTGCCGGCCGTCTTCTCACAGTTGCCATCTTATCTATATTCATCTATCCAGTCATAAGGGTCCTTGTTCACAGCTGGCCTATAAACGGCCTTCCAAGTGAAGTCGGGGTCCCTCTTCTCCTTATTTTTGAAGAAAAGGCCAAAAACCAATCCCACGATCAAACCGCCCATGTGGGCGTTCTCTGCAACACCGCTTGCCCCGCCGGCGCTAAACCATAAAACCATTATCGCCACGAAGAAGATGCCTGCGATCCACAAATCCACGGGCACCGGAATGAACATCATGAAGACCTTGGTGTGCGGCCGCAGGACTATCATCGCGCCGATTACGCCGAAGACCGCCCCACTGGCTCCAAGCGCGGGAGTGAGACTTCCAAGCAAGAACGCTGAAGTAATTACGTAGAAGACCGAGGCGAACAATCCCGCCGCAAGGAATAGCGCGAGCAAGTTCTTCCCGCCTATTATCCGCTCGAGCGAGATCCCGAAAGTGAAGAACGCGAGCGCGTTGAGGAGTATGTGGAAAAAACTCCCGTGGATGAACATATTTGTGAAGAGCCCCCACAACTCCTGCCCCTTCAATATGGACGCGGGCTTCAGGAGTAGCGCGTCCGTGACTGGCACATTGTTGGCCTCGCCAACAAGTTGGGCTATGAACATAACAAACATTACTCCCAATAACCCGTATGTTACAGGTATCTGACTCAGCTTCACTTCAGGGCCTCCTCCAAAAGTCTTTTAACGACATGCGCGTCCGCCTTCCCCCTCAACTCGGCCATCGCCCTGCCCATCAACTGCCCGGCGTTCGCACCTTTGTTGGATGTGACAATCTCCGCGATTTTTTTCTTAAGCTCCGCGTCGCTCATCAAAAACAATTTCTTCTCGGCAGCTACTTCGCCAGCAGTTTTGCCGGCTTTCATCCCTTCGACCAAGACATCAAGAGACTCTTTTGTCACCTTGCCAGAGTCGACCAGCCGCAGGGCCGGCCCGACATCCACCTCCTCCGGTGCAGCCAGCAGTGTCGAGGCTATGACTGACGGCTTGAGCTTCAGTTCGGAACTGAGCGCGACAAAGTCTTCGAACACCCGCGAGTGGGTGAGCTGATTGGCCAGCTCCGGACTCAAGCCCATCTTTTCCAGCTCCTTTTTCCTTTCCTCTGGTGTGGGTGGCAGCTTGATCGAAGCGAGCATCTCCTTTGTTATCTTCACTGGCGGCTCGTCAGTTTCAGGGTACATGCGCGCACTGCCCGGCAGCGGCCGCATGAATCTAGTTATAACTCCGTCGGCCCTGCGCACCTCTCTAGGGACCCCCTTAATCGCTGTGTTGCAGCGCTTTACAATCTCTACCAAAGCCTTTTTGGCGTTCTCTTCCTCAGCGGCCACCAGGACGAATGCGTCGTCCTTCTCCAAGTCCAAGAACTTCTTCACAACAATGACCTCTGCTTCCGTCACGCCATAGTCCGGCAGCTCGTCACTGTGAAATATCCCGCCAAGGCCGGCAACCTCTTTGGCAATGCCGGCAAGCTCCGTCCCAAACCTGTACTGCGGCATCAGCTCCTTGCCTATTAGGCCAGCGAATTTTTGGACCTTGATGCCGAAGACCTTCTTGCCCTTTATTATCTTTGACTCTGTTGTCTTGAACAACGACGAGACGTCTACGATCTTGGTTGAGAACTCCTTGAACCCTCTCTTCTTCAATTCTTCTTTAATCTCAACCAGTTTCCGCTGCCTCAAGCATTCATTCTCGACGAGGCCGGGGATGTCATTCAATGTCTGCACGCCCTTTATCTCAATGCGTTCGCCGTCCTTTATCGAGACATTGACGTCCTGCCTGATTGTGCCCAAACCCCTCCTCACCTTTCCGGTCACGCGCAGGAGCATGCCAATTTTTTCGGCCACCTCCCTTGCCTCTTGCGGGGTCGTGATGTCCGGATCTGTCCCGATTTCGATGAGTGGTATACCAAGGCGGTCGAGCCGATACCAAGTCTTGTTACCTTCTTTTTTGATTATTCTACATGCATCCTCCTCTAGACATATTGTCGGTATGTTGATCCTCTTGCCACCAACTTCTATGTGGCCATCAAGAGCAACCAACATAGTCCTCTGGAAACCGCTCGTGTTGGAGCCATCGATCACCGTTTTTCTCATGACTTGTATCTCGTCAACGGGACGTGCCTTCATCAACAGCGAGGCTTCGAGAACAGCGGCAAGAGCCTCCTTGTTCAGCGGGTGCGGCGGTTCATCATCCAGCTCGACAAGGCAGGTACTGTCCTCATAGAATTCATAGGTGAACTCCCTGTCTTTAAGCAGTTCGTGCAGCGCAGCGGGATCGATATCACCCAACTCTCCGGCAACGGCCCCCAGTCTGCGGGTTACGGTCCCATCCGGTTCTTCATCCCTTACCCGCGACGGGCATGAGCAAAAGAGCTTTGCAGTGCCCAACTGTTGATGTATCTCTATGCCGCACTTCAGCCCCAGTTTCGCGTAATCGGTGATAGCCCCTTGTTTTCCAGAGTCTTGCATAGGCTATTTAGAAAAGAGCCGGAGAAAAAATCGGGTCGGCCTATCCGTATATCAACAGCAACACTCCTATGATTATGGCTATCAAACCGACAGTCACAAGCAGTACGGGCAGGTAGATGGTCATCAGCCAGGTCATGAACGATCCCGGCACTATCCACCACGCCAGTAAGCCCAGCACAAGACCGAATATGACTGCAGCTCCGCCAAACATCTTTGCTTTGCCCATTTTATAGTGATGTGCTGGCTATATTTTATCTCTGCGAATAAAAACACCTCTGAACGTTTTTCTCATTGCAATACAAACTAATACACAATGTCCAAAAGGGGCTTTTTCATAGCTATTGAGGGGGCCGACGGGTGTGGAAAGACCACACATGCCAAGCTGCTCGCAAAACACCTGCGTGACAATGGTTATGATGTCGTAATCACCCAAGAGCCGACGCGCGGCTCTATAGGGCAGGCGATACGCGATGTCCTCTCTGGCAAAATGAAGGTGTCGCCCGCCACTCTCACACTCTTCTTCACCGCAGATCGCAGCGAGCATGTGGACACTGTAATAAAGCCCGCCCTCAATGAGGGCAAGGTCGTGATAACCGACAGGTTTTACTACTCTACCGTGGCCTACCAGTCAGTGCAGGGCGTCAAGACCACATGGATATCGGAGTTGAACTCCTTTGTGCCGGAACCCGACTTGGTTATAGTCCTTAAGATAGAATCCGAAGAGGCTCTTCAGAGGATGAGCGGCCGACAGCTAGAGATATTCGAAGTTTTGAATTTCCAGAAGAAAGTGCAGCAGTCGCTCCTCGAGATGGCTTACGGCGGAAGGTCCAAGCTCAGCAAGCCCGGCAAGGTCTGGAAGATAATAAGCACTGCGACGCCCGTCGAGGCAACGCAAGAGAAGATACGAGAAGTAGCCGACAAGTATCTGAAATAACGGGATTGTCGATTTCTATAACAACGCACCCGCCAGGAACGCCACCAGCCCGATGAATATTGCAATCTTAGTCAGCTTCTGGTTGAGGCGTGCGTTGTTAGTTACTATCGATGCTATAAACACTGCATCTGCGATTACCACAACAAACAGATAACTTAGACCCAACATATCATAAAGATACGGCACCGGGCTCAGCAGCACTGCTGCTAGTATGTACAATCGGCCATATAGCCATGACTTCTTTGCGCCGTGCTTGGTTGCAAAGGTCTTGATCTTAGCTTTCTTATCGCCGGCGATATCCTCGACATCGCCGATTATCTCGCGGCCGACGTTGGCCAAGAACGCGAGCAGGGCAAGCAACATAGTAGTCGCCGGGTTCTGAAGCACCAAGGCGCCGTAGACGAAAGTGGATGCCGTTAAGTAAGAGACAGCCACATTGCCTGCGAACACGGACGACTTCAGGTTCCTCCCGTAGAAGAGCAGCAGCACGGAGTTGAATGAGGCCAATGCAATGCACTGGGGGTTGATGAAAAGCGACATCGATATCCCCGCAGCGAACAAAATCATCGCAACATAGAAAGCGCCTTTTGCGGATATCGCCTTTGAGGGTATAGGCCTCTTGGGCGCGTTCTTCTTGTCGGCCTCGCGATCGTAGTAGTCGTTTATGGTGTTGCCTGCGCCTGTAATGACGAAGGCCGACGCGAACGCCAATACCAAGCCAAGAAACTGCGGACTGTAGACCGAGAACTGAAGACCCTTCGCGAGTATAAATCCTATCATCACAGCGAGGCCCGCCATCGCGCAGTTCTCCAGGCGCATCAGTTTTGGTATCGCAGAAGCTTTCATCGTTTTACGGGTCTAATCCGCAGTAGGCCGCTAGTGCCCCGCCGGCGCCGGCGGCAGCACCCCTGAACCTATTCTCATACATCTCGGGGTTCAGGTACATGAGTATCTCGTTGAGGTTTATCCTGACGGATTTCGGCACAGGTGCTATCGGTATGACCCCGCTGGGGCACGTGTACATGCATGTGCAATCTATCTGGAAGCCCAGATCAAACACGAGGTCGTTGCAGAGCAGGTCTATCTGGAAACTCGGCATGCCATAGCTGAAGACACAGCTGCCCCAATTGTCCTCGCATACACCGCCGCCCACCATGGGTACTACACATATCACATCCCACGGCACGCTCTTGCACTGTTCCAGCAGTTGGTCGAAGTTCGTCACCAAGTTAACGATATTTTCCCCTTGTGTCAACAGATTGTCGAACTGCGCCAGCCCGCTATAACCGAATTGCCTGGCCATCTCACCAGCCGCAGTCAGCATCGCCCTGACGTCGCCGCTCTCTGCGGCCGCCTGTAAATTCATGGCAGCATTGTAGAACTGGCTCAGGTCTTCAGCACCCAATATGCCCGCGAAGGCCGCCAGCGCCTGCATAGGCGAGATGCCGTGCTCCAGGGCGTAAGCCACGGTGGCCGCACCTGCGAGTACTCGCGCGGCACCGGTTTCACCGGTGTTTATCCCAAGGTCAGCGGCCGCTTGTAGAACACTCTCCAGGCTGCCCGTCTTGATGGCCTCCTGCATCCTGATCGCAGCGCCTGCAACCTGCATTATCTTGCCAAGAGACGTGTCGCCTATGAGCTGGCCCAGCTGGGTTAATACGGCCTGATAGCTGCCCGTTTTAATCGCCTGGTACAACCCGGCCAGGTTGCAGATCTTTCTGCCCTGCTCGATGTTGAACAGATTGGAGAGGCCGCAGACAGCCGCCAGCGCCCTTTCCAAATCGTTCATCTCCATCGCGTTGTTGATGGCCACCATCTTGCAGGTCGCTGAGGAAGCTGTTGTGAACGCCTGCGAGTCCAGGGTGTGGCCCAACGTGGCGACCTCACTGGCCGCCTGATTGAAGAGGTTTGTGACCTCGGTCAGCGCGGCAGTCGGTCCGGTGCCTGCTGCAGTGGTCATCCTTGTGTTGACCGACGGTGCAACCGAGCCGCCGCCGATGGCTGTGGCCGCGGGGGTGAAAGTGGTCTGGACCTGGGCCGAACCCTGGCCTGAATTAACTTGTCTACCATTAACAGTGACGCTAAAGCCAACAGTCACTGTCTTGGATTCACCAGTTGTCGTGTACATATCATTGCTGGCAACAGTTTGCGCAAGTTGGTCTATGCTTTGCTGCGAGACAGTAGTGTTACCGTTTGCTCCTTTGGTAATATTTATCTGCATGGGTTGCGTTCCATAGTTCGTTATCAATGCCAACAAGTTCTCCTTTATTATATCATCTTGCCCGTCACAGGTTTCATCATTTCTTATGTCGTTGCCCCCCAAGCCGCTTTGTGGCGTGCTGACGTAATCAAACTTTATCTGGGTTCGGCCTTCTGGGATATACATAGTATTTGTCTCGAGCACTTCTCCCGCTATGGTGGTCTGGTCAGGTTTACCCTTGAAGGCGTTGCAAAGAGGGGTTACTCCGCTGTAAGTGACATAACCATTAACTACGCTTTTTGTGAGCAAGTCCCATATCAAAGGACCGATCAGCCTGTTTATCACTGGTACAGGGAAACTCACTGAAATACCGAAGTAACTCAATGTCACTTGCAGCGTTGAACCGCTACCTGTCGGATTCTTGAAGCTCAGATTGAGGCCTTTCGTATTCTGTGACATGTTTTGCCCGATCACCAGCTGCAGCCCTTCAGGTCTGCAGGTCTGTGCAGCTATGCCTCTCCCCTCATAAGCGCCCGTCATGCTTCCGTAGCATTCAACGTGCAGGTCGTTGACAGTGTAGTCCGTTTTACTGCCGGATTTTATCCTCATGCTGTCAGGGACAACAAAGATGCCGTCGGTGTCGCCGCATAAAGTGGGCACCGTCATCGCCACAAGCCGCGTGTCCCCCATCCAGTCCTGCAACACCCTGTTCCGCCCGTCAGCGCTCTCCCTTAACTGCCACTGGCCTGCGCCATAAACATAACTCCCCTCCAATCCGGTCAGCTGCAGCTTGGCATTCCTTATTGACTCCACAGCCTTATTGTATATTGCGATGGCCCTAGTAGTCAGACGATAATCGCGTGCCTCTAGTATGACTGCTGTTTCCGTCCCGTCTTCAGCATCGGTGCAGCTCACGCGCCTCCCGACTATCCAACTCTGTATCTGCAGCACGCCTCCGCCGGTCTCCTCGAGCGTCACCCCGCCTCCGCTGCCTTCATGCTCCCACGGCTGGCAGCTGACCCCTGGGAAGTCGCCGCTGCCGTAGGCGTCTGCGTACACCTGCGCAGCGTCGCCGGTGATCAGGCTTCCGGCCTGTTCCCCCATATAACTTTCAAGCTCGCTTCTCAGCGGGCTGGAAGTGAAGGTCTGCTCGGGGTTTATCGTGTGCTCCTTGCTCTCGAGGAAGTTGGCCACAGTGTCCTCAAACGCGCCTTGTAAATACACGTTGTTGAAGTCTGCCTGCATCGCGTAGGCCATGAAGTTCAGCCGGGAGTCGCTCGTCCTCAGCCGGGTGCTCTTGACCAGCTGGTCATTGTCGCTGCTCACCTGATAAGCAAAGCCCATGGCTATCAGAAAGAAGACAGCACCCAGGACTAGGAGCAGTATTGTGCTGAAACCCCTCTTCCCGAACAGGTTGCGTGTTTGCATATTAGATGCGCAGGCTTTTGGATATCCTCTCCTGCAGCCGGTTTGGCCGGTTTTTAAAAACCCGGTACCACACGAAGTAGTACAATACCAATATGACGAACAAGAAAAGCCTGAAAATGACCGAGTGGTATGCATCCCCGGTCTCCAGTCCCGAGTTCTCGGTTATCCATATGGTGAGCGCGATTCTGAGTGGGTTTAGTAAGAGCAACAGCCCGGCTCCCAGAAAAGCCCCGACGACGCGCCAGATGAGCAGCACCTCGAAAGTCGCCAGCAGCAGGCTGGCCAGCAGGGCTATCTCAACATCACCAGAACAAAGCTGCGTTATTTGGAAGTCTACGTCCTCGCCACCGACCGTCAAGGTTATGACATTCCCAGTCACCGAAGACCGAAGACCGAAGACCGAAGACAGCAACCCGCCTGCGGCCTGCGCATGGGCTTCGCCCAGCCACGCCCACAGACCCGCAGTCGCGGGTATCGCTGCGTAGATGAAGAACAGAAAGCAGGCCAGGAAGAGGCAGACGAAACGCACGGCGTTCGCAAGGCCCTTCCTGCTTTTGGCGTCCTTCTTCAAGCTCTTAGCAAATTTTTTCACAGGCTTCATGTTATTCTTATTTTTAAGAGACCTTGAATTAAATAAGAACCCGAGACAAAACTCAAGACAAGACCGAAGACCGAAAACTGGGGACCGTCGATAAAAATGGTAGAGACCATAGACATGCTGAAGACCTGCGGGGCGATGATCAAGCACAGTGAGGGGAAGAAGGAGCTCGTCGTCAACTGCAGGAACTGCATCTACGGCGCTTCAGTCTCCGACTACCCGCAGTGCATGGCCAGAACTTTCGACAAACTGGTCGAGCACCCGGACGTTGATACCATAAATCTAGAGGAGTTCTACGAGCGCCTTTACAACGACAAGCAGACGGGAGTGTTGAAAGAGGTCGCACAGGTGCTGGCCAGATTACAGTCAGAGCGTGTCTGGAGCCCGAGTCACATGGGCGGGGAGGGCGCAGAGAAGTTCATAGCAGAGCGCAGCGACTTCATGACCAACTTCGTTCACAACCTCCTGCGGACAGACCCTATAGCTGCATATTTCTCGCTCAAGGACGAGTTGGACCGGGAGCGCATCCGCTACCAGCAGGGCGACGCGCTTTATCAAAAGGGCTCGCAGGCCTATATCAAAACCCTCAGCGACACAAAGGCGCTCTTGGAAGGGACGACGCTCATACGACGGGCCGTCTCAATAATCTCGAAACTGCACAAGGTGCCCACGGGCAGGGCGATATACAAGACCATTTTTGAGGGTGCGATAAAGCCGACGTTCATCCGCACCCGCCTCGAGACTGGTGCGCCCACGGGTGTCGAACTAGTCGACTCGTACCAGCTTGGCGAATCGGAGGTGGAGATATACAAGCACCCGGAGAGGATAGAATACCAATATTATCTCTACCCCCCCGAATATTCACTCGCGCCAGACCAATACTTCTTACTGAACAAGACCAAGGAGATAGTCTCAGAGCAGAAAATCGAGGGCGTCGAGTTCGAGGACCCTAGCGAGACGAGAAGGTATTTCGAGCGCATCTACGAGGGCACCATCGCCGACATCGCCGAACAAAACAAAATCAAGCTCGAGTACAAGGACATACAGAAGCTGGCCAAGATAGTCGCAAGATACACCGTCGGGTTTGGCCTCCTTGAGACCGTCCTCTCAGACAACCGCGTCACTGACGTCTATATAGATGCTCCGATAGGACGCTTCCCAGTTTACCTCGTCCATGCACAGTACGGCCAGTGTGAGACCAATGTGGTCTTCACAATAGACGAGGCGCGCAGCCTGATTTCAAAATTCAGGGCCATCTCCGGCAGGCCTTTCGACGAGTCGCACCCCGTCCTTGACCTGGACTTGGACGTTCTCTCCTCAAGGATATGCGTCATAGGCAAACCACTCAGTCCGAGCGGAATCTCCCTAACATTCCGACGCCACAAGGAGACTCCTTGGACACTGTCGCAGTTCGTCGACGCCCACATGATAAACCCGCTGGGCGCAGGCCTGCTCTCCTTCTTCATAGATGCGCAGGCCTCAACAATTGTGACGGGTTCCAGGGGTTCGGGGAAAACATCCTTCCTGAACGCTCTCATGCTGGAGATATCGCAGAACCTGAGGATATTGACACAAGAGGACACACTCGAATTACCAATAGCATTCATGAAGAATCTGGGCTTTAACATACAGCAGCTCAAGACCCGTTCGGCGATTCAGACATCACAGACAGAGAGCGAAGTGGCACCCGAGGAGGCGCTGAGGACCGCGCTCCGTCTTGGCGACTCGGTGCTGATAATAGGTGAAGTCCGTTCAAAGGAGGCCAAGGTATTATACGAGGCTATGCGCGTCGGCGCCGTAGGAAACGTAGTCATGGGCACCATCCACGGCGAGAGCGCATATTCAGTATGGGACAGGATAGTCAACGACCTTGAAGTGCCGACGACTTCCTTCAAGGCCACAGACCTTGTCATAGTCTGTGCGCCCATCCGCTTTAGGGGGTCCCTTACCAAGCAAAGGCGTGTCATACAGATAACCGAGGTGAAGAAACACTGGAACGATGACCCATATGTCGAGCACGGTTTCGAGGACATCATGACATACTCCGCTAAGAACGACGATTGGGACCTGAACAAACTATACACAGACGAGAAGGTTTACGAGGCCACAAAAGAGAGCGAGCTCTTCGAGAAGATAATGAAGATGAGAGGCATAAACTTCAACGACATCTGGAACGAGATAAACCTGCGGGCAAAGACCAAGAACTACCTCGTCGAGATGAAGCGCAAGTACGACATACCGATGTTGTTAGAATCCACCTATACAGTCCCCATAAACAACCAGATGCAGCTCATCGCCGACCGCAACAAGGCCGGTTCGAAGAAGATAGACTACGATTCCGTTTACAGCGAGTGGAAGAAGTGGGCCGATGAGCGGCACATAAAGCCGATGGTCGAGAGAAAGGCCAAGCTCGAGGAGATAAAAGAGCAGCGGCAGGCCCAGATGCAGGCGCGCCAGCAGGCATTGCGCATGGCAAAGCAATCACAACAGGAGAAGTAGTCGGGTCTATGCCCAGCAGCTTTTATATTTTGACAGACTAATTCTCACCTTCTTATCATATTATAATCACACAGCCATCATTATTATAATCACACAACCACACGATGACAAAGGTATTGCTTGTCGGCAACGGCGCGAGGGAGCATGCGATTGCGGAGGCGGTCGTCAACAGCGGCGGGGAGCTGTATTCCTACATGTCAGCCAAGAACCCGGCCATCGCAAAGCTCTCGAAGGAATTCGCCGTAGGCGACACATGCAAGCCTGCTGAAATAGCAAAGTGGGCCGCTTCAAAAAAGGCCGCCATCGCTGTCATCGGTCCGGAGGCCCCGCTCGAGGCCGGTGTTGTCGATGCGCTGGAGAAGAGCGGCATTGCAGTGGCAAGCCCTGACAAGAGCGCGGCCCGGCTCGAGACAGACAAAGCATTCACCCGTGGTCTCATGAAGAAATACAAGGTTCCCGGGACGCCTATATTCAAGATTTTAAATGATATCGGGGAGATTGACGGGTTTGTAGACAGTACTGATATGGAGCTTGTCGTCAAACCGGCCGGCCTCACAGGCGGCAAGGGCGTAAAGATACAGGGCGAACACTTGAAAGACAAAGCTGAGATAAAGGCCTACGCAAAAGAGGTTCTGTCAGGCAAGGTCGGCACAATAAACAGGGTCGTCATTGAAGAGAAACTAGTCGGCGAGGAGTTCACGCTGCAGGCATTCGTTTCCCCGGACGAGATACTCGGCATGCCGATGGTGCAGGACCACAAGAGGGCTTATGACGGAGATGTCGGGCCGAACACCGGCGGCATGGGGTCTTATACAGGCAAAGGTTATGTGCTCCCTTTCCTCACAAAGGAGGATTACGAGTTCGGTTTGAAGGTGATGCGCGAGGCAGTCAGGGCTCTTAGGAAGGAAACCGGTTCAACCTACAAGGGCGCGCTCTACGGACAGTTCATCGTCACCTCAAACGGCCCGAAGCTCATCGAGTTCAACGCCCGCTTCGGCGACCCGGAGGCGATGAATGTCCTGACTTTGTTCAAGGGCGACTTTGTTGATGTCCTAGAAGCCGAGTTTGCCGGCGGTTTGGACGGCTTGGACGTGAGCTTCGCAGACAAAGCGACGGTTTGCAAGTACCTCGTGCCAATAGGGTATCCTGAAAAACCCCAGAAGGGCGCCGAGATAACCGTGGACGAAGCTGCTGTCAAAAAGGCCGGGGCTCGCCTCTATTACGCCTCAGTCAGCGAGCAGGGCGGGAAAATAGTCACATCCGGTTCACGCGCGGTCGCAGTCATCGCTTCCGGCGATTCGATCAGCGCTGCCGAGAAAATCGCCGAGAGATCCACCCGTTTTGTCAAGGGCCCGTTGGAACACCGAAAGGACATAGGCACTGAGGATCTCATACAAAAGAGGACAGCCCACATGCGGGCCGTCAGGGGGGTAACCTTATAATTTTTAAACACCCCCCTCTAATGTAAAGAGTGGCAGCCATAGCTAAGAACAGGTCTGAGGGCAGTGGTTCGTTGGCGTCCTCTAGCACGTTGATGCATACAATTGAAGTCAGGGAGGACCTTCTCGTATTATCCCGAAAGTTGCCCCCCAAAAGCGTGGATATACGATACAGCGAGATAGCCTCAGTTGAGCACAAGAGGCTCATTGACTACGCTCTCCTTTTATGGGTCGCCATACCGATATTTCTAGCATACCTCATCCACATAATCCCGGCGATAAACAAGATAATCGAAGCCCTTCTCCAGGAGATAGAGCTGGCGACTGGTTCACCTTTTGCAACAGTCGCTGACACGATAAACTTCATAAGTGCGATCTTCATAATCATCTCTGGCTACTACATGATCCGCTTCTCGATGTCGCTGATGCAGAGGCTCGTGATATACCGGACCGGAAAGAACCCGATAGCTGTCCCGATGACACTCACTGGCGACTCGATGAAAGTCCTCGCCGAGATAAACCGCAAGGTCAAAGAGTCCAGTGGCATGTCAAAGGAGGAGGTCGAGAAGTTCATCGGCGAGCAGATACGCAGCCTACTCGACGAGAGGGCCAAGATGCAGGAGGAGCTCGTAAGCATAGCGAAGACCCAGCTCAAGGCTGCCAAGACTGCGGAGGAGAAGGCCAAGGTCAAGGAGATCGTCCAGAGCAGCATGGACAAGCTGAAGGCCCAGGACGAGGCAATAGACAGGGAGCTGAAAAAGACCGGCCTCAAGAAAGAAGACTTATACAAGAAGTATCGCATCAAGCCGCCAGAGGAAGCGTTCGTCGACAGCATACTCAGCTCGGAAGGCGTGGATATGGGCTAGGCGGGTCTAGGCTGTCTGCAGTCTTCGGTCTGTTGTCCTGTTGATTATTCAATCTTCTTCTCTTACCAAAAGACCTATCTCCAACCCGGCATCCATGTCCGCAAATGCGCGGACCGAGCATTGTCGGGTTGCTGCGCAACCCAACTATCTAAGCTCAATCCCTCACAAGCAATCCTATCTCCAGCCCAGCGTCCATCCAGCCTTCT
>Ga0172363_10001479_pt1 | contig 18994 bp, 15 predicted proteins | sample LakKivs2_kivu2a2_FD_114541 | JGI IMG/M metagenome (GOLD analysis project Ga0172363, IMG submission 114541) | Sediment microbial communities from Lake Kivu, Rwanda - Sediment s2_kivu2a2 | ecosystem: Environmental > Aquatic > Freshwater > Lake > Sediment | place: Rwanda: Western Province, Lake... | reverse complement strand
GGATAGGTTCTCACGATTCTGGCAGCGGCCAACGTGGAGCCGCGACGGTCAAAGGTGCGAGGCGACCGGGTCCTCGAACTCCTGGTTCGCCAGCGAGGTCCGCTTTTCCGCGGGCGCGAGCAGAAGCAGGGCGGATATCTCCCCCATCGTGTCTTCGCCGAGGCGATCGGCGAGGAACTGCCAGACACGGTCGTGCCGGCGTGACCGCGGCAGTCGGGCAAACCGCTCATCCACGATCCGGACAACGACGGCGCCGGGGTTGCGCCGGTACAACGACGCGACCGAGCCGGGGAACCGGGTCTCGTAGGCGTGCAGGCCGGCGAGGATGGCCCGCACGTTCTTGTCCCGTTTTCCGCGAACCACGTTTGCCATGTTCACATCCTCCCGTCGGCCCAGGCCACAACGGCACGGCTCGCCCTGAGGAACCGGCGCGCCTCGTCTCGATCGCCGGCGCCGGGCTCGTAGCGAAGCTCCACCGACCAGGTCGCCACATAGGCCAGCTCCGACGCCACGCCCGGAGGCACCACGACGCCCCTGGCGGCCAGTTGTGACTTCAGCCAGATTATATCGTGTGCGCCGGCCCCGCGGAACAGCCGCAGGACTTCGCCTCGCTCGCTGCGCGGCGTTGTCGCCAGAAGGAGGGACTTGAGGATGCATTCGACCGCGTAGCCGGTGAGGTACACCGCGCCCTTCGGTCGGTCGAGCTTGCCCAGCATCAACTCGCCGTCCTCGAGCCGCTGGTAGGCGATGCGGTAGTAGCGGCGAGCGTCGACGTCGGAAGGCATGCCCACGATGCCGTATTCCCGTTTCCCGCGCCCCCCCGCCGCCCGCGGTGCTGCTTCGCACCATACCGCCCTGGGCGGCGCGAAGCCAGCTATCGCCATAGGAGGACACTCGCGGGGACCGCGCTCGTAGTCCCGCCGTAAGGCGGCTGTCGGCAAGCCGCCGGAGGCCGGGAAAGACCGCCTCACGGCGGAACTACGAACCGGAGGCGACGCTTCCGGTCCTCCGCGAGTGTCCCCTTACCTATCGCCGCGGTCCTCCCGCCTCGGCGATGGCCTCCAGCAGGGCGCGGGCCTTGTCGAGCGTCTCGAGGTGTTCGGCCGCGGGGTCGCTGTCGGCGACGATCCCCCCGCCGGCCTGCACCAGCGCCCGCCCGCCGTCGCAGACGATCGTGCGGATGGCGATGTTCCATTCGGACGAGCCGTCGGCGCCGACGATGCCGATGCACCCGGTGTACACGCCGCGCGCGACGCCCTCCAGCTCGTCGATGATCTCCATGGCGCGGATCTTCGGCGCGCCGGTGATGGAGCCGCCGGGGAACGTCGCCCGCAGCATCTCGGCCGGACCGACGCCGGCCCGCAGCACGCCGGCCACCGTGCCGACCAGGTGTAAGACCGTGGGGTGGGTCTCCAGCCGCCGCGGCTCGGTGACGCGAATCGTCCCGAAGCGGCAGACCCGCCCCAGGTCGTTGCGCAGCAGGTCGATGATCATCGCCAGCTCGGCGTTGTCCTTGGGGCTGGCCAGCAGGTCCGCCGCCGCCGCGGCGTCGTCGGCCGGGCGCCCCGTTCGCCGGCGCGTGCCCTTGATCGGGCGCGTGAGGACCGAGAAGGCCGGAAACAACCGATCGTTATCGGCCGTTCCCCCGTCGCTCGACGGGTCCGGGCCGGCCGGCCGCACGCGGAGGAACAGCTCGGGCGAGCTGCTGAGCACGGCGCAGGGCTGGCCGGCGGAGCGGAAGGCCAGCATGGCCGCGTGGGAGGCGGGGTTGCGGCGGCGCAGGGCGCGGTAGATGTCCAGCGGCGGCGGGCAGCGGTCCAGCACGAACCGCTGCGAGAGGTTGACCTGGAAGATGTCGCCGGCGGCGATGTACTCCACGCAGCGCGCCACGGCGCGGCGGTAGTCGGCCGGGGTGAAGTTGCTCCGGGCGCCGCGCGGCGCGGCGCGGGCGGCGGCGTCGGCGGCCGCGGCGGGGGCGGGCAGCGGCTCGGGCGGCAGGTCCGCCGCGCGCTCGGCCAGGCGGCGCAGCGCCGCGGCGCCGGCCCCCGCGCCGGACGGGGCGGCCCCCGCGAAACGCAGCGTCACGAGCTGCCACGTGCCCTCCGCGGCGTCGTAGACGAGCAGCGCGTCGTGAAACGCCAGGCGCAGGTCGGGCAAGGCCGTGTCGCGCACGGCCCTGCACGGCAGCCGCTCCACGTGCCTGCCCACCTCATAGCCGACGTAGCCGATCCAGCCGGGGACGTAGGGCGGGCACTGCCCGCCGGAAACAGGCGACTGTCCCCATTGTCCCACGCGGACGGCGGAAAAGGCGCCGGCCAGCGCGGCCCAGAGGGCCTCGTCGTCGCCGCGGCGGGCCAGCACGCGCCGGCGCGAGTCGCGCAGCACGCCGGCGCGCAGCGTCAGCACATCCAGCGGGCGGCAGGCCAGGATGCTGTAGCGCCCCAGCGTCTCGTCGAACGCCGACGAGTCCAGCACGGCCGGCCCCGGCTGGCGCGACAGCGGCCCCAGCAGCGCGCCGGGCGTGTTGGCCAGCGCGACCGGCTCGACGACGACTTCGGCGACGAATTTCTCCGCACCGCACAGCATGGTGTCGAAACGAAGCGGGCAGGGCGGGCGCGGCGGATGCCCCAGCCGGCCTTGCCCGGCTGGAAGGCTACCATCGTGGGAACAGGTTCGTCGAGGTACAGCCCCGGTGTTGTCTTCAGAGAGGGGGGCATTCCGGCGGCCTGTTGTCGCGGACGTCGCGGTCAATCTCCGCGCGGTTGTCGTCGTAGTAGCCCAGGGCGTCGAAGATGCGGGACAGGCTGAGCTGCGGGTAGTGCGCCAGGATCTCCTCGGGCGTCAGGCCGGACTGGTAGCACTCGACGATCTCCCAGACGGGGATGCGGGTCCCGCGGACCACGGCGCGCCCGCCGGCCCGCCCCGCCACCCGTTCCACATAGGCGTGTCCCAACTCGACGGTCATGTCGCACACCTTCCCGGGGCGCCGCCGCATACGGCCCGTGCCCCGGCGCGCGCCATCCTATCACGCACGCCGGAGAACGGACAAGCCGAAACGCCCATCCCCGAGCCGGTTGCGTCGTGGCCCCGAAACGCCGATGCCGCCGTAGTAGCGCGGCCTGCCCAGGCCGCGAAGCCTGGGTTGACGCCGGTTTCGCGGCCTGGATAGGCCGCGCTACTGGCACAACGCAACCGGCTCCCCATCCCCCTGCCGCTCAGTGCGGCGTGGAGCTGTAGTGGAACTGCTCGCGTGTGAGGGAATCGGCGACCTTGGCGGCCGCGGCGATGGCGGGCTCTTTGCTCTGGAGGCACTGGCGGATGAGGCGGAAGGCGTACTTCCTGTCGCCGCGACCGGCCACGCGGAACTTCAGGGCCCCCAGCGCGATGACGGCCTGGACGCGCCAGGCGGGGTCCTGGTCGTGCTCGAGGATGTTGAACACGTCGCCGGGGGCGAGCTTGGGGTCGCCGGCCTCGTTGTTCTTGGGGATGTTGTCCCAGAGGATTTCCTTCTTCTTCCGGTACATGTTGAGGATCGGGCCGACTTCCGTCTCGTATTTCTGGAGGAACCCGGCCGCCTCCTTGGGCGCCTCCTTCCACGTGCGGTAGAGCTTCTGGAGGGCCTTGGCGGCGTACTCCTGCACCTCCAGGCCGGTCAGCCCCATGTACGCCACGGCGTGCTCGTCATACATGTGCCGGCCCATGATGAGGATGTCCTTGATGACCTCGGCGGCCTCGGCGTAGCGTCCCTTTGCGGCCAGCATGTCCGCCAGCATCCGCAGCGACACGGCCAGCTTCCAGAACTTCTCCGGCGCCTGGTGGTGGAAGCCGAACGCCAGCTCCTTGTCGGTGAACGCGAAGGTGTACTTCATCCACTTTTTCTTGGCCGCGCCGGCGACGATCGCGTGGATCTCCTTGATCTTCTTGAGCCCCGGGTCAGTCCAGGCGTTGTCGGCCCCCACGAGGTCGTCCCAGTGGTCGCCGTTGCCTACGGCCTCGATGTCGGGGGAGTTGTTCATGTGGATTTCGATGGCGCGCTGGTAGTCGGGGCCCGCGTCGCCGTCGACCGTCGGCTCGCGCCCGATCGCGCGAACGAGCGGCGTGTAGACCGTGCCCATCTCCAGCATCGCCGGCGAGCGCGTCTCGGAAGGCCCCGAGACCGGAGGGAAGAAAATGACGGCCATCGCCGCGATGGCCACGCCCACAACGATCAGCGTCGCGATGATCCAGCCCGTCTTCGTTCCCAACGTCGGTGCTCCTTCGCCCCAATGCGGCGCCAAACGGCCAAGTCCGTGGGACCGGATACCGGAAGACCGGGAACCGGAAGCCTGTCACGGGCTGCCGGTCGCCGCGCCCACAAACATCGTACCAAGGTTCCGCGGGTCGTAGTAGTGCCTGGCCGCGCCGGACCAGCTCGACGATTCGGCCCCCTGCACGGCGTAGCGCATGAAGTTGACGCGCCAGAAGCCCTCCCTGCCCCGCGGGCCGAACGACGCCAGCGGAATCGCCATCTCCACCACCCAGCAGCCCTGCTGCCTGCCCGTCGCCACGGCCGCCCCCGACAGCCACGGCGCCGTCTTGCCCAGCGGCGGCCGACACCCCACGCCGCGCTCGGCGACCAGCACGCCGTTGGGCTTGACGACCATGTGGAACAGGTCCTCCGGCCCCGCCGCCGCGGAGCCGCCGTCCAGCAGCAGCTCCACCATGTCCTCCCCGCCGGCCATGAGCTGGTCGTACCGCACGGTGTTGTCGTTGCGGACGACCATGCCCTCGGGGTTCGGCTCGCTGCAGCGGAAGGCGACGTAGAGGTTGCGCTCGTCGCGAAGGAGGAAGACCATGGTCTGCCGCCTGGCCAGGCCGTCGCCGCCGCGCCCGCGCCGCCCCAGCAGGCGGAAGTCGCGCGCGGTGTTCTGCATGCGCAGCGGCCAGTCGTCCAGCGAGCCGTCGATGGCGGGCGTTTTCGCGGCCGCCGCCACCGCCACCAGCGGCACGCCGACGGTCATCTCGCGCGGCGGGCCGATGCTGCTGCGCAGGTGCAGCGGCAGCGCGACGCGCCCGTCGGGGCCGATGGGCGGCGGGACGGGGCCTTCCAGCGTCAGCTTCGCCGTCGCCCGCTCGGCGGCGCCCAGGGCGACCTTCGTGATCCGCGCCGGCGAGGTGTAGCCCTCGGGCAGCTCGCCCAGCTCCACCGTGACGTCGGCGGGCCGGCCGAACTCGTTGTACAGCTCGGCCAGGAGGGTGATGCGCAGCCGCCGCGGCGGGTTGGCGCCGCCGTCGCCGGGCGCCGGCTCGACGGTCGATCGCACCTGCTCGACCCGCACCGAGCGAGTAGCCTCGTTGAAACGCGACCAGGCGAGCTGGAGCTCGGCGGCGCCGGCGCGCGTGGCCGATTCGGGGCTGACCACCGCCTGGGCCTCCTCGCCGAGCAGGCGGCGCGCCAGCAGCCAGGTCGCCCCGTCGGCGACCCAGCCGTCCAGCCGCGGGTCCAGCCAATTGTCGCCGGCGGCGTCCAGCCCGGCGTAGCGCGCCAGCGAGTTGAGCACCGCGCGGGCCACGCCGTCCTGCCCCCGCCGCTGGAGCACCCACAGGTACGCCAGGTCCTGCAAGCCGCGGCGCAGGCGCTTCAGCCGCACCGACGGCAGCGGGCCTTCCAGCCCCGCCGCGGCGCCCGGATAGAACAGCCGCGTCTCCGTGCCCGCCAGCGGCGCCATGGGGTCGCCCGACCAGTGCAGCACGTCGGGCAGGAACAGCCCGGTGCAGCCGTACTTCATCGCCAGCCACGGCACGGCCCGCACGTCGGCGGGGCAGGCGGCCAGGCCGAGGCTCGGCAGGTACGGCGGCGGGGCGGGCGCCAGCCAGGCGCCGGCCAGCGGGTGGCGCGGCGTTGCGGCGGCGGCCGCCGCCGACGGGTCGTACACGTCCCACGGCGCGGCCAGGATGTCGCGGGAGCGGGCGAAGTCGGCGGGCACGGCCCATCCCGTCGCCGCCGGCGGGGCGGGCGAAAGCTGGCAGAGCAGCGGCGTGTTCGGGTCGCCACGGCGGACCAGGCCTGCCAATCGCTGGTGTGCGGCGTAGGCGGCCGTGCCGGCCCGCGGGTTGCGCAGCGGCCAGAAGAAAAGCTGCTCGCTTCCCTTCAGCATCGCCGCGAAGTGCGCGCGGCAGGCGGCCGCCGCCTGCCGAACCGTCTCGCCGTACTGCGGCGAATCGGCCCCGCCGTAGTTGCCCGGGTCGGGCCAGCCGTCGCAGACCGGCAGCGGCCAGGCCGCGCAGCCGATGCGGTCGTCGAACGCCGTCCCGTCGAGGTAGGGCAGGGCGATGGCGTCGTAGTCGCCCCAGTCGAGGCGGACCTGCCCGCCCGCGTCGCGCTTCAGCAGCGGGCGAAGCTGCGAGTCGAACAGGTCGAGGCGGTGATCGTGGGCCAGGCGCATGAGCTGGCGCATGGCGGCCAGGCCCTGACGCACCAGCGGGTTGCCGCGGTCGAGGTTGGCCGGCCGGAACGGCGCCCCGTCGGGCCGGCGCACCAGCGCGGCGAAAAGCTCGCGGTGGTCGAACCCGCCGACGGCGGGCACGGGGCGCGTCTCCGGCAGCACGAAGGCGAACACCTTCGCCACGAGCGGCAGCTTCCAGTCGGCGTGCGAGCGGCTGGTCAGCGCCAGCTCGCCGCGGTAGGTCCCGCCGCCCGCGTCGCGCGGAACGTACAGGTCCACCCACAGCGCCAGCCGCCCGCCGGCAGGCACGTCCAGCCCGCGCCCGGTCGCCGCCAGGTCCACCGGCACCAGCGGGTCGTAGATGCCCGCCGCCCGCGGCGCGGCGTCCATCAGACGCAGGTACCACGCGGGGTAGGCCTCCACGCGGATGGGCAGCATGCGGAAGACGCGGACGTTGGCGGCCGCGATCTTCGGCCCGTCCGGCGAGACCAGGTCGCCGCAGGTCACGTGCAGGCCGCGAACCGGCGCTGCGCCGGCCTCCACGACGAGCTGGAGGCTGACGGTCTCGTTGGCGGCGGCGTGCACGACGGCCGGGGCGTCGGGGCGGGCGCCAAGCAGCTCGTCGTCGAAGCGCTTCGCCGCGTCGGTGAGGGCGACCATGTCGTTGACGGCCCAGGCCGACATGGCCTCGCGCCGCGACAGCGGCCAGGTGCCCAGCTCGCAGCCTCCGCTTGCCAGCGCCGCCAGGAGAACCGCCCAGGAGGTAAACGACCGGCCGGACATCGCGGGCGATTGTACCGCCGCCGCCCGCCGCGGCCAAGATGTGCCGGCGCGCCGGGGAGCCTGGCGGTTGGTTCCATGCCCACGCGGCGGGTGCCATGCCCACACGGCGGGTGCCATGCCCACACGGCTGGGTGCCATGCTCACGCGGTTGTTTGCGTGAGCATGTCTTGCCGTCTTCGCCGGACATGCTCACCCGTTCGCTGCGCGTCCGGGCTGAGCATGGCACCCCGCGAAGGGGAAACCGGCACAACTCGGGGGCCACGTTCACGCGGCGGGGTGCCATGCCCACGCGGCGGGTGCCATGCCCACGCGGTTGTTTGCGTGAGCATGTCCTGCCGTCTTCGCCGGACATGCTCACCCGTTCGCTGCGCGTCCGGGCTGAGCATGGCGCCCCGCGTGGGGGATATCGGCTGCCATGTCGCGCGTCCGGGCTGAGCATGGCACCGGAATCCGGGACAGGCACAGCACCGCGTGCCGGCCGTGTGCCGGGAACACTCCGGCCGCGAGAGCGTCAAACATGAGGCAACCAACGTTGTAAGGAGAAACGCCATGAAGCGGACCACGATGCTGGGGCTGTGTGTCGGGATGGTGCTGGCGGGGTTTTCGGCGGCATGGGCGGCCGGGCCGGGCGACCGGGCCCGCGTCGGCGCGGCGGCGCCGGCGACCGGCGGCAAGCACGTGGACCTGGTCATCTGCCTGGACACGTCCAACTCGATGGACGGGCTGATCGCCTCGGCCAAGCAGAAGCTCTGGGCGGTGGTCAACGAGCTGGCGACGGCCAGGCCGCGCCCCATCCTGCGCGTGGGGCTGTACCACTACGGCAACAACGGCCTGGACGCGAAGACCGGCTGGGTCGAGAAGCTGTGCGACCTGACGGACAACCTCGACGGGGTGTACAGCAAGCTGTTTGCGCTGCGGACCTACGGGGGCACGGAGTACGTGGCGCGGGTGGTGAAGGCCGCCGTCGACGAGATGGGCTGGAACATGGACAAGGGCACTCTGCGGGTGATCTTCGTGGCGGGCAACGAGCCGGCCACGCAGGACGCGACGCTGAAGCTCCAGGACGTGTGCAAGTCGGCCGCGAGCAGGGGGATCATCATCAACACGATCTACTGCGAGTACGGCGCGACGGGCGAGCAGGGCGGCTGGCAGGACGCCGCCCGCTGGGCCGACGGGCAGTACGCCGCCATCAACGCCGACAGGGGCACGGTGGTGGTCAACTCGCCGTACGACAAGAAGCTGGCCGACCTGAGCGTCGAGCTGAACGGCACCTACGTCGCCTTCGGCGCCGCGGGCAAGGACGGCGCCAGGCTGCAGGCGGACATGGAGACGGCCGCGGGGAGCATGAGCCCCTCGGCCCACGCCGAGCGGGCGCAGGCGAAGGCATCGGGGCTGTACGTCAACGACGCCTGGGACCTGGTGGACGCCAAGACCGGCGGCAAGGTGGACCTGGCGAAGATGGACCCCAACGCGCTGCCGGAGAAGATGCGCAAGATGACGCCGAAGGAGCGCGAGGCGTACGTGGCCGGCAAGGCCGCCCGCCGCGACGCCATCCAGAAGGAAATCCGCGACCTCAGCGCCAAGCGCGAGGCGTTCGTCAAGGAGCAGGTGGCCAGGCAGGGCCTCAGCGAGAAGCAGGCGTTCGACGCGGCGCTGCGCTCCGCCGTCCGCCGCCAGGCCGAGCAAAAGGACTTCCGTTTCGAGAAATGACCGCCGCCGGACCCGGGGGCAGGCGCGCTGCGCCGCGGCCGGTCTGTCCGCGGCAGCGGGCGGCCGCCCCGCCGCCAACCGCACCACGTCGGGATTTCCCTGTTCGCCGCCCGCGTCCGGGCCGATAAGCATCAGGTACGGGCACCCGGTGCGCCGCCGCGATGGAAGGCAAGCCGGCTTCAGTTTCCGTTAATGTGTTGGCCGGGATAATGCCCGTTTCGTTCCGGGCAGCGGCGAAGCGACCGAGCCGCCCGGCTGCCTGGCCGCGGGAGCAAGTGACATGCAGCACCGGACGAGCAGCAGCGAGATTCGTGCCCCCTTCTGGTCGCCCCGCCGCGCCGGCGGCCTGGCGGCCTGCCTGCTGGCGCCGCTCCTGGCGGCAGGATGCACGCAGGGCAAGCTGGCTGAGCTTCACACGGCCGCGGACTTCGACCGTTACGTGGTGCGGTCCGGTCGCCCGGTGCTCGTGGACTTCTACAAGGAATCGTGCCCCACGTGCGTGGTCCAGGAGGCGGAGCTGGAGCAGTTGTGCGACCAGTACGCCGGGAAGGTCACGTTCGCGAAGTTCAAGATTCGCGACCCGAACATGGCCGATAGCTGCCCGCAGATCATGGCCCGCTACAAGCTGTTCTGGGTGCCGACGACGATCCTGTTCGTCGGCGGGCGCGAGAAGGCCCGCTGGACGCTGAACCACCTGGCCGCGGAGTTCCGCCCGGCGCTGGACGCCGCGGCGGGCCGCCGGCCGATGTACCAGCCCCTGCCCTGGCAGAGCTTCCTGGAGCCGGGGGCCAAGGTCGCCAACTACCCAGCCCCCGCGCCCGGCCAGTGCGTCGAGGGCAAGGGCTGCCGCATCGCCCCGCCGCATTGACGCCCCGGGCCTACCGCGCACCCCGCGGCGCCAGCGGCTCGGCGGGCGGCGGGGGCCACGTCGGCGAGATGATCCACTCGGCCACGTACGTGGCGACGAACGGCGCGGCCGTGTCAGCCACGTGCGGGCCGCCGCCCTCGCCCGACACCATCGCCGGCGTGATGCGCACCTGGTGGAGCTTGCGGTACGCGCTGCGCTGGCCGGGCGGTGCGCCGGTCCGCGGCGGCACGAAGCCCGTCCGTCCTGCCGACGCGCCGTGCCCGCCGTCGACGTTGCCCAGCAGCGCCGTGCCGACGCCCAGGAGCCCCACGTCGGCGGGGTTGTAGAAGTTCACCAGCCCGTTGCGGCAGGAGCGCAGGGCGGCGGTGAGGTCGTAGTCGGCGGAGATGCTGGCCGACAGGAGCACCAGGCCGTCGACGGGGCGGGCGTTCGGGAGCCGTCCGAGCGCCTCGGCGGCGAAGACGGCCACGCCCCCGCCGGCGCTGTGGCCCACGACGTAGACGGGTCGGCCGGGGTGGGCGAGCTGGTAGCGGACGACGCGGTCGGCGACGCGGCGGCCGGCGCCGCGGTCGGCGGGCACGTCGGTCTGGTTCAGCGCCGCCCCGACCAGCGGCACGGGCAGGCCCCACTCGAAGATGGGCATGGCGCAGCGGATGCCCGCGCCGGCGAGGCCCTCGCGGATGTGCAGGTTGATCGGGCTGACGCCCTCGATGCCCGGCAGGATCATCACCAGCCCGCGGTCCTGCCGCCCCGCGGTGGTGTAGGCGGCGTTGTCGTCCATCGCGCAGCCGCCCGCCCACAGCGCCGCCGCCGCAACCGCCCCAACCGTCGGCTTCATGGCCCGCACGCTCCGCCGCGCCTGGCAGGCGGCAAGGGAATCATAGCCGCCCCGCCCGCTCAGAACGCCACGACGACGCGGAAGCCCAGCACGACGGCCGGCGACCGGCCAGCCGAGCCGCCGGGGTTGAGGATCACCTGCACGTGCGGGCCGAGGCGCAGGTGGTCGCTGATGAACGCCGAGTAGTAGGCCTCGAAGAGCGTCTCGGCGGCCCGGGCGGCGCGGCGTCCGGCCGCGGGGATCGCCTGCGCGACTGCCGCCGCGACCGTGTCGTCGTCGCGCCCGGGCAGCGGGCGCGAAAGCTGCCCGCCGCACGACCAGAAGTTCCGCACGGCCGCGCCCGCGGCCGGCTCGTGGCCCCAGCGGGCAAAAACGGTCACGCGGCCGCTCAGCTCCTGGTCGAAGCTGACACCCATGCCGACCCGCCCGCCGCCATCGGCGCCGGCGAGCGCGTTCTGCCAGGCCAGGAGGCGGTAGTTGCCCTTCCGTCCGCACAGCACCGGCGAGAGGCCCAGCTCGGCGATGCTGAACGCCCTGCTGCCGCCGTGAAAGGCCGTCTCAAAGCCCGTCGTCGTGCCGGGCGACCGCGCGTCGCCGGCGCCGGCCTGGAAGTACACCCACTCGGCCGGGGCGACGCGCACGGCCGCACCAAGCCCCTGCGCGGGAAACGCGATGGCCGGGTTGTTGACCAGCGAATCGGACAGGAACTGGGCGATCTCGCAGTTGGCGACGGCGTTGGTGTCGAAGAAGTCGGACAGGTCGAGCTTGCCGGCGATGAGCTGGACGCGCCCGCCGCAGAGGTCCTGGAGCAGGAACGCCCGGCTGAGGTAGATGCAGGCGGGCTCGCCCGCCGCGCCGTCGGTGCCGAGGATGTCGCCGATGACGGGATCGAGTCCGCGCCCGCCGCCGCCCTCGCCGTAGACGATCAGCGAGCCGCCGCGCCACAGGTCCTGCTCGACCGTAAGCAGGTGCTCCCAGCCCATCCGCCATCGCCCCTCGCCGCGGCCGCCGGAGGCGAGAACCTGCAGCGGCAGAGCGGCCTGGAGCGACCCGCGCGTGCCGAAGGGCGTCTCGAAGGCCTTGTGCAGGACGTGGCAGCCGTCCAGCCACGTCCAGGCGTGGCGAGGGCCCTCGGGCGACGGTGCCGTCGCGGCCGGCCGCGTGGCCGGCTGCGCTGGCGGCTCGCCTGCCGCCGCGCCCGACCAGCAGACCGACCAGATCGCCGCCGCCAGCGCACCGCCGGCTGCCCGCGCCCGGCGGGGCGCGGAACCGGCGGGTCGGCGGACAATGTGGTTGGCGATCACGCGGCGCCTTGCCTGTCGCTTCGCAGGGAATCATATTCGCCTGCGACGCCCGCGCCGAGGCGACGAAAACGGCGTGCATTGCCGCGGGCGTTTGACGTTAATGGACGCATGGCGCGGCGGCGAGACGAGCTGTTTGGCGGCGAATTCCTGGCAAAGCTCCAGAGGCTCCACCTGGCGGCCAAGGCACTCAGCACACGCCGTTCGGCCGGAACGCGCCGCAGCCGCCGCATCGGCGACGGGCTGGAGTTCGCCGACCACCGCTCCTACGCCCCCGGCGACGACGTGCGCTTCATCGACTGGCCCTATTACGCACGCATGGAAAAGCTCCTGCTGCGCCTCTTCCACGAGCACAGCGAGGCCGACGTCGCCGTGCTGCTGGACTGCTCGGCGTCCATGGCGCCCGGCGGGCGGGAGACGAAGTTCGCCTACGCCCTTCGCACGGCCGCGGCGCTGGCGTTCGTCGCCATGGGCGGGCTGGAGCGGGTGGTGGTGCAGCCGTTCGCCGGCGACCTGGGCGAGGCGCTGCACACGGGGCGCAACCGCGGGCAGATTCTGGAGGTGATCGACTTCCTGGCGGGCCTGGCCGCGGCGGGCAGGACCGACCTGCGGCGCTGCTGCGATCGCTTCGCCCGGGCCAACCGCCAGGCCGCCACCGTCCTGCTGCTGAGCGATTTGCTGGACTGCGCCGAGGACCTGTCCGACGCGCTGGCGGTCCTGCGCGGGCAGGGCAACGACGTGACGGTCGTGCATGTCTACTCGCCCGCCGACGCCGCGCCCGACCTGCGCGGCCCGCTGCTGCTGCGGGGGGCAGAGGATGCCCGCTCGCTGTCCCTCGACGCCACCGACGACGTGCTGGCCGCTTACCGGCAGCGATGGGATGCGTTCGGCGCGGGCCTGGAGCGCACGGCGGCGTCGCGCGGGGCGATTTACGTGGCCGCTCCCACCGACGTGCCCTTCGAGGAGCTGGTGCTGCGCGCCCTGCGCCGCGCCGGCGTGCTGGAGGGCTGAATGCGGGATTGCACCGGGCGGGTCGGCTCGTATAATGAGCCCCGGCTGAGAGGCGAGGCACATGCCAAAGAGATCGACGAGAAACGCCGTGGCCAAACGTCTGGCCGAAGCTCACTACACCGTCGAGCCCGTCATTGCCGAGATCTTCCAGCTTCTGGCGCCGGGGGAACAGGACGCGCAGAGGGAAGATGAGCCGATCAAGCTGCTTGAGGTGAACCCCGACACGCCGCCGGTGGGCATTGTTCCCATCGAGTTCGGGCCCGACTTCCGCGCGGACATTCCCTACCCGTCCATCATCGTGGAGGTCGCCCCCGATGAGTATCAGCGACTCAAGCAGCGGAAGCTGAAGCTCCCCAACCGTTGGCGCATAGGCAGAAAGTTTCAGCGCCCCTCGCCGCGGGAATTGGCCGCACGATGATCGGACGGCGCGCATGGTCGATTGCCTGGGCGCGGCAGGCGGAGGCCGACCTGGAAGCGCGGGCAGTGCTCGCCCGCGGCGGCAGCCCGCTCTGCGAGCAGTCGCATCTCCTGCAGATGGCCTGCGAGAAGCTCTGCAAGGCCTTCCTTTGCTCCCACGGCTCAAGGCCCGAGGACCTCCAGCGAAGCCACGCATACGTGAGCAAGACGCTGCCTGTTGTCGTTCGACAGGCGCTGTTCGCCGGCCCGGGCCGCAGAGCGCGCCAGCATACCCGGTTCCTGAAGCACACGGCGCTGCTGGCTCGCGAGATTGAGCTGCTTGCCCCGGCGGTCAGAGACGGCGGACGAAGGCCCGACAACTGCGAGTATCCGTGGGCAGACGCGAAGGGAAACGTCATATCGCCCATCGACCACGCCTTCCCCGGCCTGGCCATCCTGCGGCAGCCGCTGGGCGGCAGGATTCTGAAGATCCTTACGGACATCGTGCACCGAATGACAGGCGAGCATGGCCCCCCGACCAACCCAGGCCGAAGTGGCCGCACCCAAGACACCAAGTGAGGCCCCAACCGCCGATCGCGGATGGAGACGCTGGGCCCGCTCGTCGCTTGCTGTGGCCCTGCTGATCGCCCTGCCCGCCGTCATGCTCCAGGCGCCGTGGCTGGCGCCCACCTCCGCCGGCGAGGACGACCTGGTCTACTACTACCCCCTGCGCAAGCTGGCCGGGCAGGCACTGCGCGACGGGCGCTGGCCGGCGCACAACGCGCTGGAATCCACGGGCATGCCCGTCCTGGCCGATCCGCAGTCGGCCGTGACGTACCCGCCGACGTGGCTGTTCGCGGTGCTGGCCGCGCCGCTGGCGTACAGCGTCACGCTGCTGCTGGGCTTTTCCATGGCAGGCGCGGGAACGTGGGCGTACCTTCGCCGGCTGGGGCTGGCGCGCCCGGCGGCGGCGTTCGGTGCGGTGGCGTTCATGTTCTGCGGCTTCCTGGTCGGTCACCGTGTGCACTGGTCGGTGCTGCACGCGGCGGCGTGGCTGCCGTGGGGGCTGTGGGGCATCGAGCTGATCCGGACTCGTCCGGCGGCGGCGCTGGCGGTTCTGGCGCCGGTGGGCTGGCTGGCGCTGGCGGCGGGGCATTGGCCGACGGTGATCCACGTGGGGCTGATCTGGACGGCGTATCTGCTGTTTCGCGCCCGGCCGTGGGGGCGGGCGGCGGCCGTGGCGGCGGCGGCGGCGGTGCTGGCGGCGGCGCTGGCCTGGCCGCAGATCGACCTGACGCGGCAGCTTCTGGCCGCCGCGACGCGAAGCCGCGTCGGCTACGCCACGGCGGGGGAAAACAGTTTCTGGCCCCCCGCGGCGGCGCTGGCGATGTTTCCGTTCCTGTTCGGCTCGCGCACGCCGAACTTCTTCCCGCAGCAATGGTGGGGCCCGTGGCACCTGTGCGAGATGCTCGGCTACGTCGGCCTGTCCACGCTGGTGCTGGCGCTGGCCGGCGCGTGGTCGCTGCGGCGGAAGGAGATTGATCGGTCGGATCCGTCGGATCTGACCGATCGGTCCGATCAGTTCTTGCACCCCGTTGTCCGCGCCTGGACTTGGATCGGCCTCGGCGCCGGCGTGTGGATGCTCGGCTACTACCTGCCGAGCTACAGGCTCATCCACATGCTCCCGGTGCTGGGCGTGGTGCGCTGCCCGGCGCGGATGGTGCTGGGCGTGGACATGGCCCTGGCCGCGCTGGCCGCCATCGCCATTCACGCCGTCTTGAGGGACGCGGCCGCGCGGGAAAAACTAGGGACGCACCCTAGTTTTTCGCCGTCTGCCGCTGCACCTTCCCCTGTGGCCCGCGAAAAACTAGGGTGCGTCCCTAGTTTTTCTAGTTTTTCTGATCTTCCCCTGCGGCGGGGGATCGCGCGGGGCGCGACGTTCTTCCTGCCCGGCGCGATGGTGGGCGTGCTGCTGCTGACGGCCGCGGCCGGGTGGGTGTCGGTGGCGTTCTTCGCCGGTCGGCTGGCGTTCTTCAGCGGCGGCGGGGCCGACGCGCTGCGCGCCGTGGCGCCGACCAGCCCGGCCGTGTGGGTGCCGCTGGCGCTGGCGGCCGTGACGGCGGCGGTGCTGCGCGCGTGGCTGGCGCGTCCGGCGGCGCGGGCGCCGGTGCTGGTGTGCCTGCTGCTGGTGGACTTGTTCTTCATCACGCGGTTTGTGGACACCCCGGCGGCGGGTGTGCCCGCGCCCGACCCGGAGGTCTCGCCCGCGGCGGCGTGGCTGCGGATCAACGCCCCGCCCGGCGGGCCGTGGCGGGTGTGGGGCATCGGGCGCGACTACCACGACCGCGCCGCCGAACTGCTGCTGCCGAAGACCGCCTGCTCGCTGGGAATCGGCACGATCAACACGTACGGCCCGTTTCAGTCGCCCGCGCTGCCGCACCTGACGGGCTTCCGCATCTTCGGCACCAACCGCGACTGGGCCTGGCTGCTGCGCGAGAACCGCCTGCTGAGCCTCTACGGCGTGCGCTACGTCCTCACCGACCGCCCCGACGTGCGCCAGGCGATCGAGGCCATACGAAGCCCGGAGCCTGGAGCCCGGAACACGGAGAAACCAGGGACGCGCCCCATTTTTTCGGAGGGAAACATGCTGTCGGATGACTGGTGGCTGGACCGGGCCGAGCGGCGGGATGGCGTGCTTCGGCTGGCGACGCCGTGGATGTGGCACTGGTCGATCGCCAAGCAGCCGCTGGAGGGCTCGGCGTTCGTGCCGGGGGCGACGTACCGCATTTCGCTGGAGGCCCGCGCGCCGGCCGGGGGGGCGGCCAACTTCCTGCGGGCCGACCTGCTGGAGCTGCCCGCCTCGGGCGCCTGGCGGCAGCGCGACGAGCTGGCGCTGGTCGCCCACGAGGAGCAGCTCGGGGCCGACTGGCGGCGGCTGGCCTGGACGTTCCGCGCGCCGGACGGCCTGGCCGGGCGGCTGCACTTCCGCGTCTTCACGATGAGCGAGCGGCCGATCGAGGTCCGCGACGTGGCGCTGCGCGCGGGCGAGCCGGACGCCCCGCGCGCCGCGGCGGGCCGGCTGGCCGCCGGCGAGGCGGTCTACCGCAAGGTGGCGGAGCTGCCGGCCGTGGACGGGCGGTCCGCGCCGGTGGTGATCTACGAGAATCGCCTGGTGCGCCCGGCGGGCGAGCGTCCGCCGCTGCGGCGGATGACCGGGCCGCAGGTGGAGGCGGTCAAGTGGTCGCGCGACGTGCCGCCGGCGCTGCCGGAGCTGGGCCTGCGCGTCGAGGCGATGCCCGCCCGCGCGCTGCAGGCGGTGACGCTGCCGGCGGCGCTGGTCTGGCTGGTCGTGCTGGCCGGCGCGCTGCTGCGCCGCCGGGAACGATGAACGCGCCGGGTGCCATGCGGCGCGGGCGGGTGGATTTCGGCCGAAGGCATGATAGAATGCGGCAGTAAGGAAATCGCGTTGGAGCTTGGCGGCAGGTCCGCGTCCGGCCGGACGTTCCGGCCGCCCGGGCACGCAGCCGACGACCACGTCGAGGAAGGGGCAACGACCATGAGCGTTGCAGCCGAGACAGCACAGACGACCCGGCCGGGGAGCCGGTCGGCCAGGGCGGCTGGCCGGTCGTTCCGGCCGGCGGACGGCGAGGGCGCCGAGTCGCGCGCGGGGTCGTGCGCCGCGGTGCGGGTGCCGCTGTCGGCGGGCCAGGAGCCGCGGTTCGTCACCGTGGCCCGTCAGATGGGCAAGTGGGTCGACCACGTGCTGGGGCAGGGGTATCACAGCTTCTCGCCGGCTGAGGCGTGGCGTCCGGCGGTGAACATCTGCGAGGACGCGCGGGAGTACTGCATCGTGGTGGACCTGGCGGGGATGAAGGTGGCCGACATCGACCTGCGCGCGGAGAAGGGGCGGCTGGTGCTGGCCGGCGAGCGCCCCCTTCCGGAGTTCGGCAAGCATCACGGGGAGGTCCGCCTGCACACGCTGGAGATCGACCACGGGCGGTTCAGCCGGACCATGTCGCTGCCGCCGGACGCCGACGTGGAGAACATCGAGGCGTTCTACCGCAACGGGTACCTGTGGATTCGCGTGCCGAAGCGCCGCTGAGCGGCGCGCGGCGGAAAGCTCGCTCCATGGCGAAGATCATCGGGCACGAGGAGCCGGAGGCGCCGGTGCGCCCCTCCGCCGGCCCGCAGGGCGACGGGGGCGAGGAGCAGGTGCGCCTGCCGGCGGAGGCGGCAGTCCTGGTCGTCCGCAACATGGTGCTGTTCCCCGGCACGATCCTGCCGGTGGCGATCGGGCGCGAGAAGTCGCGCCGGCTGCTGTCGGAGGTGCTGCCCCGCGAGAAGGTCATCGTCGTCGTCTGCCAGCGCAACCCGCAGGTGGACGAGCCGGGCGTCGACGACCTGTACCGCGTGGGCACGGCGGCGATGGTGCTCAAGCTGCTGCAGATGGAGGAGGGCAACCAGAGCCTCATCGTCCACGGCATGAAGCGCGTGCGGGTGGAGCAGTGGCTGGCCAGCGAGCCGTACTTCCGCGCGCGCATCGCGCCGCTGAACGACATTCCCGCCGGCGGCACGGAGGCCGAGGCGCTGGTGATGAACGCCCGCAACGCCGCGCGGCGGATCATCCAGCTTTCGCCCAACGTGCCGGAGGAGGCCGTGGTCGTCCTGAACAACATCGACGACGCCGGCGCGCTGGCCGACTTCCTGGCCACCAACGTCCAGATGGACAACGCCGTCAAGCAGGCGATGCTGGAGGAGCTGGACGTCGCCAGCCGCCTGCGCCGCGTGGGCGTCGAGCTGCAGCACCAGCTCGACGTGCTGGAGCTGTCCGGCAAGATCCGCGACGAGGTGAAGGCCAACATCGAGAAGGGCCAGCGCGAGTACTTCCTCCAGGAGCAGCTCAAGGCCATCCAGAAGGAGCTGGGCCAGGCCGACGACAAGACGATGGAGATCGCCCAGCTCCGCGAGAAGCTTCAGGCCGCCGGGATGCCCGAGGCGGTCGGCGAGGAGGTCTTCCGCCAGCTCGACCGGCTGGACAAGCTACCGCCCATAGCGCCGGAGTACACCGTCATCCGCACGTACCTGGACTGGATGACGGAGCTGCCGTGGAGCAAGACGACCACGGACAACCTGGACGTCAACCGCGGGCGGCAGGTGCTCGACGAGGACCACTACGACCTGGAGAAGGTCAAGCGGCGGATCCTGGAGTACCTGGCGGTGCGGAAGCTGGCCCCCGAGTCGCGCGGGCCGATCCTGTGCTTCCTGGGCCCGCCGGGCGTGGGCAAGACCTCGCTGGGCCAGTCCATCGCCCGCGCGCTGGGGCGCAAGTTCATCCGCATGAGCCTGGGCGGCATGCGCGACGAGGCCGAGCTCCGCGGGCACCGCCGCACCTACATCGGCTCCATGCCCGGGCGGGTCATCCAGGAAATCCGCAAGGCCGGCACCCGCAACCCCGTGTTCATGCTCGACGAGCTGGACAAGGTCGGCGCCGACTTCCGCGGCGACCCCACCAGCGCCCTGCTGGAGATCCTCGACCCCGCCCAGAACTACACCTTCCAGGACCACTACCTCAACGTGCCCTTCGACCTGTCCCGCGTCATGTTCATCGGGACGGCCAACTACATGGCCCCCGTGCCCCCCGCCCTCCGCGACCGCATGGAGG
>Ga0172363_10001473_pt1 | contig 19020 bp, 13 predicted proteins | sample LakKivs2_kivu2a2_FD_114541 | JGI IMG/M metagenome (GOLD analysis project Ga0172363, IMG submission 114541) | Sediment microbial communities from Lake Kivu, Rwanda - Sediment s2_kivu2a2 | ecosystem: Environmental > Aquatic > Freshwater > Lake > Sediment | place: Rwanda: Western Province, Lake... | reverse complement strand
TAAACTCTAAACAAATTATAATTTTTTAAATTCAAATGTTTAAAACTTTAGAGCATTTGAAATTTAGTATTGTTTAGGATTTAGGATTTCGGATTTAGAATTTCTGATGCGAAGCATCAGCAAGTTTAGGCTTCTCCCTTTTCGCTCGCCGCTACTAAGGGAATAATCTATAAAAATATAGAAATTTTTTTCTTTTCCTTCGGCTACTAGGATGTTTCTGTTCGCCGAGTTCCCGCCCCCCACCAATTACGTTTATCAAAACTTTATCAAATCCACTTAATCAATAAATCATTTTAAAATTGATGACTAAAGATAAACACAATTGGTGGGGGGCAGCCGCTTCACAGCGGCTAGGTTTTCCTATTCGGGCACCTTCGGGTCACTGTGTGCTTGGCCACTCTCCGAAGTTTATCGCAGCCTACCACGCCCTTCATCGGCTCTTATTACCAAGGCATCCACCATTTGCCTTGCGCTTTGTCCTAGGGAATTATCCCTAGATAGATTTAATTTATTCAGGACAATTTTCTTATTAAGACCCATGTTGTTAAAGTGCAAAAAAATCTGGCCCTTTTGGAGGCCAGACTTAAGAATATCTTCAAAAATACAAAGATATACTTAAGTTGCCTCCTTGTTAGCTTCTCTTTCCATATTTCTCCTAAAATCCATTCTACTCCTCTTATTTTTCCCTGTCAATAGGAAATTTCACCAAATTCAAAGAGAATTTTAAATTATATCTTATGAAAAGTCTTAAACATCAGTTCTCGCCTCGCGTAGTCTGCCCTGGGTGGAGATGAAGTGTGGTCAAGAGCAAATTTAAAACCTCGGATTAGGAAAAAGAGGAAGCTAAAACTTCCTCTTTTCCCATTTTGTGTCTAAGAATTAAATTTCTTCTTCGCTCTCAGCCTCACCTTCTTTGTCTTTCATTTCAGAACTTACATTGTTGATTACTCTTTTGGCCCAATCTTGTCCACCAAAACCAAAAGCAAGACCTAAGCTAATGGCTAAGGCGACAACGATACCCTGAAAAATAACCATCAATAAATCTTTGGCAATTCCCAACTGAATCAAAGCAGCACTGGCTACAAAAATCACAATTGCCCAATAGGTAATGCCTGAAAGCAAACCAGCATAAGGCAATTCTGAAGCTGACATAGTCACCTTGACTGTTTCGCGAAGGAAATGGGCTAAGATCATGCCCAAAACCAAAATGATCAAGGCAGCCACTACTTTGGGTAGGTAGCCAATCACCATGTCAAATAAAGTCGTGGCTCCGGACATGCCCAAAACCTGCAAAGAAGACAGTACCACAACAGCCAGCACAACCCAAAAAACTAGACGAGAAAGTAATGCGGTGATGTCCATTTTGGCTCTAGATTTCTTACGCAAATCTTCTAATCGAGTCACTTCCCAAAGAGGATCTAAAATACCTCTTAGAACTGGGTCAATCAATCTTTGAAGCAACCATGCAACCAACCAACCAACCAAGAAAATAACTACTGCACCAAAAAGATGAGGGACAAAGCCACCAAGCCTCACAAAAATCTCTCGATAGGCTTCCTGAGTAGCTGTATTCCATTCATTCCACATTTTGTCTCCTTGAATTAGTTTATAAACTAACCCTCCTTTAAGTTTCCCTGCTATCACAAATCTGCGACCTAGCCGCAATGCTTTTTAGCATAGTTTCTGTAGGCGGCAAAACAGATTTGTCTAGCAAAAGAACTTACCTAAAAATAAGTATATAATCAAATTCTGAACATGTAAAATAAAAACTGTGGAAAAAATTAGTATAAGGCCCTAAAACCCATTTGTTGATTCACCTTTAATGGTTTCTTTTTGAAAAATAAAAAAGCAAAAAACTCTATTCACTCATTGGAGAATTGAAAATTGTGTCGAGTGAACCGATCAAAAATAAAGCGCCTAAAATAATGCAAATAATTCCCAAAAGTTTCCAAAATAAATAACTGCCGCCTTGGCCCAAATATTTTTCAGCCAAATCATTATGGCCAAAAATGCGAACCAACGGCTCGCTTTTAACTATAAAATAAATTCCCGCGGCTAAAAGGATAAGAAACAAAAAAATACGATAAAAAATAATCATGAGAATATTATACAAAAAAATTGCAAAATTTAAAACTTCTGTCCCACTCAATAATTCATCGCCTAAACCTCAAAGGTGTCTAATTTAAATTTAAAAAAGTAAGAAGGAAAATATTTTAAAGTTTAAAAAACTTAAACCTTAAAGCCTAAGGCTTTATTGCGAAAATTTCTAGTTTAATTCCACAAAATTATTTTACCTTGATAAAACTTATATTTCCATTTTTGAGCACAATTTTTATTTTATCGCCTTTTTTAAACTCGCCAGCCAAAAGAGCGTTAGCTAACTGGTTTTCAATTGCTGTTTGGATTAAACGACGTAAGGGTCGGGCGCCAAAACTTGGATCATAACCTTTGTCGGATAAATAATTTTTTACTTTTTCCGAAACCTCTAATTTCAAACCTTCTCCTCGCAACATTCTACGAGTTAATTCTAACTGTAAATCTACAATGGCTAAAATCTCTTTTTTAGTCAAAGCATGAAAAAGAATTATCTCATCTAAACGATTCAAAAATTCCGGCCTGAAAAATTGAGTCAACAATCTATCGACTTTGTCTTTTGTTTCTTGAAAAATTTTAGCCTTGGCTTTTTCATCTTTTGCCGCCATTTCAATTTCTGTTTGAGATTTAATCAAATCAGAACCAATATTAGAAGTCAAAATAATTAAAGTATTTTTAAAATCTACTTTTCTCCCCTGTCCGTCAGTTAATTGACCTTCATCCAAAATCTGCAACAGAATATTGAAAATTTCAGGATGGGCTTTTTCAATTTCGTCAAAAAGAATCACTGAATAAGGTTTTCTTCTCACCTGTTCGGTCAATTGGCCACCCTCTTCATAACCAATATATCCGGGTGGAGCACCAATTAAACGAGCTGTAGAATGACGCTCCATATACTCAGACATATCCAAACGAATCAAAGCGTCCTCATCGCCAAAAAGAATCTCCGCTAATGTTTTGGCTAATTCGGTTTTACCCACACCAGTTGGCCCCAAAAATAAAAAGCTACCAATTGGCCGACGTCTGTCTTTTAAACCAACTCTAGCACGCCTGATAGCTTCAGAGACTGATTTTACTGCTTCAGCTTGACCTATAAGACGCTGGTGGATTCTTTCCTCCAATTCCAAAAGTTTTTTCTTTTCGCTTTCCTGCAATCTGGAAACTGGGATGCCAGTTAATTTTGCGACAACTTCAGCGATTACCTCTGAAGAAACTAAAGGATAGCCGGTGGCTTGATCTAATTTGAATTTCTGCTCTAAAATTTGGGCGCTCTTTTTAAATTCTTCAATTTTCTTTTTTATTTCATTAGCTTTACGAAAATCTTGAGCAGCGGCAGACTGATCTTTTTCCCTTTCCAACTCTTTGATTTCTTTTTCTATCTTAGTAATCTCTTCTGGCTGTCCAGAAACTTTCAATCTGACCCGGGCCGAAGCCTGATCCAATAAATCAATAGCTTTATCAGGTAAAAATCTATTGGGGATATACCGATCCGAAAGTTCAGCTGCTGCTAATAATGCCTTGTCAGAGATTTTAACTCGGTGATGAAGTTCATATTTTTCTTTCAAGCCCTTTAAAATCTGAATGGTTTCTTCCAAAGTAGGCTCAGAAACCAAAACTGGCTGCAGTCTTCTTTCTAAGGCAGCATCTTTTTCAATATGTCTTCTATATTCATCCAAAGTAGTAGCACCTATTAAATGCAACTCTCCCCTTGAAAGAGCAGGTTTCAACATATTGGCCGCATCAATTGTGCCCTCTGTACCAGTAGAACCGGCGCCAATAATCATATGCAACTCATCAATAAAAATAATCAAACTATCAGTATTTTTTTGAATTTCTGCAATAATTTCTTTTAGCCTCTCTTCAAATTGACCGCGAAATTGCGTACCAGCCAAAACTGCAGAGATATCTAAAGCGATAATTCTTTTGCCTTGCAAAGTGTGAGGCACTGAACCTTTGGCGATTCGTGTGGCTAAACCTTCAACAATAGCGGTTTTGCCCACTCCGGGCTCGCCAATCAAAACCGGATTATTTTTAGTTCTTCTAGACAAAATTTCAATTGTGGTCTCAATTTCTTTTTCTCTGCCAATTACTGGATCAATTTTGCCTTCCCGTGCTTCTTTAGTTAAATCTCTAGAAAACTGATCCAAAGTCGGCGTCAAACTTTTAACACCTTCCCTTCTTTCTCCTTCGCCAATTACTGAGCGAATAACATTCTTTAAGCGCTCATAACTCAAACCTGCATTAGCTAAAAGTTGGCTAGCCACGCCTTCTCCTTCTCTTATTAAAGCTAAAAGTAAATGTTCTGGACCAACGTAAGAATGACCCATATCATAAGCTTCTTGATAAGCAAGTTCTAGAACTTTTCTTGAACGTGGCGCCAAATCTGCAGTTTCCACTTTAGTTTTCCCGTGATGCAATTTCAAAAAATCTTCCACGGCAATTTTAAGCTTATCTTTTTCAGCCACTTTGCCAATGATCCTTCGCGCTACTTCATCATCTAAAAGAACTTTAAGCAAATGCTCGGTGTCAGCGCTAGGATTTCTATTAGATATCGCCTCAACTTTAGCTTTCTCGATAATTTCTTTTAACCTTTCAGAAAAAAAATCGCTTACTTCAAACTCTTCTTTTGCGGGAGAATCGCCTAAGTCTACCCCTTCACCAAAGAGACTGGAAAATATATCCGGAAAACCGAAATCAAAATCCCTGCTTCGACCAGCATTAGCGCAATCCTCACAAAGATTTTCTGATTTTAATTGCCCATTCTCAATCTTTGTGATTTTAACTTTGGCTTCTTTTTTACCGCATTTATCACATTTCATAATTTTAGTTAAAAATTATTAATAAAAATTTTTAGTTTTAAAGATTTAATTTTGAATTTGGAACCATTTGATTTTAATTTTGATTTTTGATTTTTTCTCTCTTTGGCTTTGATCACCACAAAATAATCTAAAAATACTACAGACGCGATTATTCCGGCTTAATTATTTTACTTCTGTCTTTTTCAAGCTTAACCTTAGGCAACCAAACAACTAGTCTACCCTCTTTCATTTCTGCTTTAGCTTTTTCGGAATCAATCTGTTGAGGCAAATTAATAGATCTTTCCATCTGACTGGCTGAAGCTTCATGATAAAAATAATTCTTTTTTTCGGTTTGTTTCTCTAATTCTCTCTTGGCTCTAATGGTAACCCTGTCTTCTTTTACCTCTAAAGTCACCTCGTCTTTAGAAAATCCGGGCAAATCAGCTTCCAATTTGAAATAATCGGCCTCTTCACTTAAATTAACGCGCGGCGAATTGGCTAATTTTTGCCAAAAATTGCCTCCCCATTGAAAATTCGATGGGAAATCAAAATCTTCAAAAAAACTTCTGCTCATAAAATCCTCCTTTCCTTCAAATTCTGAAGGATAAAAATTAGTGTTTAAATCGCTAATTCTTTGAGACGGCACCATTTCCGGAAAAAGTTCTGTCCAGGGCATGCTAAAAAAATTTTCTAGTTTAGCTAAAAGAGTAAATGAAGGTTTAAAAATCCCTTTCTCTAGAGAAAAAACACTTTGACGAGAAATACCTAAAATTTTAGCTAAATCTTCCTGAGACAGTCCTCTTTCTTGTCTTTTCCGCCTAATTTCTGACATAATTCCATTGTAAAGCATACTTTACATAATGTCAAATCAAAAATAAAAAATCTTTATTAGAGGAGTAATTAAGATGTTGAAAATAAAACGCACTACCCCCTAGACTCCAAATCGCTTAACGCGATGCTAATTCTCCCGCTTTCTTGGCCTCTTTCAATAATTTTTTGAGCAATTAAAGCTTCAATTTTTTCTCTAATCACTCGCTCTAGTTCTCTAGCACCATATTCTGGCTTGTAACCCAAATGAGCTAATTCTTTAATTGCTGCTTCCTCAACTTCTAATTCCAAGCGTTTTCGTTCATATAATTCTTTTTTCAACTTAGATATTTTTAAATTGGCAATCTCCATCAATTCTTTCTCACCTAAAGGTTTAAAATAAATCACTTTATCAAAACGATTCAAAAATTCTGCTCTAAATAATCTTTCCTCAATTAAATGATCAGCTAATTTTTCTGTAATTTGCTGAAAAGCCATATTCTTTTTCAACAGCGAAACTAAAAAATCAGAACCAGCATTAGAAGTAGCAATTAAAATATGATTGGTGAAATAAACTTTCTGGCCAAAAACATCAGTGATAAAGCCCTCATCCAAAACTTGCAAAAATAGATTCAAAATATCAGGATGGGCTTTTTCAATTTCATCTAAAAGAATCAAAGAAAAAGGATTTTCTTTGACTGCTTCAGTTAGCTGGCCTGGCAGATTAGTCACTGGATCGCCAATAAAACGATAAACATCCTGTTTGTTTTGAAATTCAGACATATCAAAACGAATCATGGCATGTTCTGAGCCAAAATAACTTTCAGCCAGTGTCTTGGCAGTTTCAGTTTTACCCACTCCCGTAGGACCTAAAAAGAGAAAACTGCCAATTGGTTTGACACCGCTAGTCACGCCAGCGCGTTTAATACGAATTGACTCTGATAAAGATTTTATCGCTTCTTCTTGATTAACAATGCGTTGATGCAAAATCTTTTCCAAATTAATCAAAAGAGCTTTTTCTTCAGGTTTAATTTTACCTACTTTAATCTTAGAAATTTCTTCAAAAATCTCGTTAATAAGATCTTGATTAAGTAAGGTTTTTCCTCTAGTTAGCGCATGCTGGCTAATTTTCTCTAATAAATGAATTGACTTTATGGGAAATGGTTCTTGCCAGAAATATCTCTGGGCTAAATCCATCAATTGTTTTAGGGCTAAATAAGTGAAAAATATTTGGGATTTGGCTTCTAAAATTGAAGCCAATCCTTCTAGAATTAGAATATTTTCAGCCCAGCTTGGTTCTTTGATGTCAATGACATTAAATTCTTCTAGTAATGCTTCTTCTTGAGCTAAATAATGTTCATAATCATTTTGAGAAATGGCAGCAATAACTCTAAAATTGGGATTTTTTAAATATGGTAAAATCAAATCTACTAAATTAGCTTTACCCAAAGCTTCACCACCACCGGCTAAAACAGCAAAATCATCAAAATATAAAATCACATCTCCTGCTCCAAAAACCTCATTCAAAACTTCGCCAAAAAGCTCTCTAATGCCTGCAGCGTCTTTACCTAAAGTAAATACTTGCTCCATCTGTATTTCCAAAATACGCTTATAAGCCAGCTGATAAGGGCAATTTCCCTCAGTTAAGTCTTTAGCTAGAGCAATGGTAAGAGAATGTTTACCGACTCCAGGTCTTCCTACTAAAAGCACATTGCCTCGACGACTCTCAATTAAAACTTTTTTCAGTTCTTCTTTAGCATTTTGATGCGCTAGAATTTCCCAATCGGCGATTGTGGCAAAAGATAAATTAGTGGCTAATCGATCTAAAATTGGTGAATAGCCCACTGTCCAATCACGCGCTACACCTCCAGTAAACTTTACTTCAAAAAGGCTCTCTGGTTTTTGCTCAAACCATCTCGAAAGCAGAGCCAAATCCATGTCAGTTACTTTTTGTTGATCAACAACTGAGGCTAAAAATGGATCTTTCTTAATTAAACAGAGAAGAACTGAATAGATATCAATTTGTTTTCTGCCCAAAGATTGACTGAGCAAAAAAGAATCTGATAAAATTTCTTGGATCGGCAACATAATTCCTTTTTCTTTAACTAATACCTCTTTTAGCCAAGAGGCATCAATTTCTAAACGCCAGAATAGAACATTAATTTCTGGGTGACTTAAGAGAATTAAAGCCAATTCCGAAGAAGAAATTGAATCCTTATAACGTTTTAAATCTCTATAAAGCGAGAGTTCCAAATAATCAACTAAATTTGAAGATGCAAAATGGACCTTGTTTAAATAATTTTTTAGAAATCCGAAATAACCTAAATAACCTTCCTGGGCCAGAAATACTACTAAAGTCAAAGAAGCTAAGCCTAGATAAATATAAGAAAACCAAACAAATTGACCGATAAACACATAAAACAAAGCCAAACTACCAAAAATAGATACAAATATAGAAAAGAATTTGAAAGTTGAGCTTTGAACTCTTTTATCCAACTGATCTAAAGCTGCTAAATAAGTTCTAGAAAAATCAACTGTCGAACTGGGATTAGATTGCGCCATAATTGAGTCCTAAAGTTAGATAATAAACACCAGCGATCAAAAGCAAGAAAATAATTAAAGGAAAAAATAACCAAATAAGCAAAACACTCACCAAGACGAAAAACCACAAAATCATAGCCAGAAAAAAGCCAAATAAAACAAAAAATCTTAAGGTAGCACCGACGAGACGGGAAATCTGATTAGAAACCCAAATATAAAATCTGATATTGATAGGGGCAGTCTTGACATAAATTTCATCTCTTTTCCAAGGCTCAAAAAAAGTTCGCAAAATAATGGGTACAGAAAAAAGATCTAACAATTTTAGCCGCCAAATCCGGAAATAAAAAAATACTTCACCCGGAACAACCTGATACCAGAAATAATAAAATGTAGGATTAAGGACCGTTTTCATTCGCCCCTCCAGAATAATTATAACAAAAAAGAAAGAAAGAAGTGGGGATAACCCGGCAGTAGAAACAAATTTCATTACCAGGCAGGTCCAGGAGAATCCTTTCAAAAGCTCTACGCCGGGTCTGCAAACAAAAACCCGCCTCTTTTGGCGGGTCTTCTTTAGTGTTTTTTGCCACCTCCAAGCCCCTCAACTAGTCCCTAAAGGGAATAAATCACTTTAGGGTTTGTCTTCCTTTCAGAAAACGGTCCAAAATGGGTCGGCTTCAAAAAATAAAAGGAGGAATTCCAGCCGCAGATTCCCCTACGGCTACCTTGTTCATGTTAATCTCTGTATCGCTACAAAGCATGGACTATATCATTTCCCAGCTGTAATTTTCTAAAATTACGGCTGGGTTTCGGCGTGTAGTCTCTGAGGGGTCATTCCGATATGGCATCGGGAGACTTCCCTGCTGATTGTCTGCATCAGAAGCATTTTTACTCATGCTATCTTAAATTATAACATAAGTAGCTCCGAATCCTCAGATTTCCCAGCATATAGCCGATTTTTTCTCCGGCATTTCTGCCGAAGGTCGCAACTTGCTTACGACTTAGTCCTAGTCACTCCGCTTACCATGTTCCGATGTAACATCGGAGTTCCAGTACTCGGAGCTTCCGTGACTTGACGGGCGGTGTGTGCAAGGCCCGAGAACGTATTCACCGCGACATGGCTGATTCACGGTTACTAGCGATTCCGGCTTCATGGAGTCGAGTTGCAGACTCCAATCCGAATTGGGGCTATTTTTATGGGATTAGCTCCACCTCGCGGTTTGGCAACCCACTGTAATAGCCATTGTAGCGCCTGTGTCGCCCAGGACATAAGGGCCATGCTGACCTCGCGTCATCCCTTCCTTCCTCCCTGTTATACAGGGCAGTCTCCCTAGACACTTGTAACTAAGGATGAGGGTTGCGCTCGTTCGAGGACTTAACCTAACACCTCACGGCACGAGCTGACGAGGGCCATGCAGCACCTGTCTAGCCGTTGAACTTCCCTGTTTCCAGAAAAGTGTAAGCTAGATGTCAAGTCCTGGTAAGGTCCTTCGCTTGTCTACGAATTGAACCAGACGCTCCACCGCTTGTGCGGGCCCCCGCCAATTCCTTTGAGTTTTAGCCTTGCGGCCGTACTCCCCAGGCGGGACGCTTAATGGGTTACCTACGCCACAGAGAGGGCCGACTCTCCCCGCAGCTAGCGTCCATAGTTTACGGCGTGGACTACTCGGGTATCTAATCCGATTCGCTCCCCACGCTTTCGCACCTCAGCGTCAGAACTAGGCTAGCAACCTGCTTTCGCTTTCGGTGTTCCTCGTGATATCAACGGATTTCACCCCTACACCACGAGTTCCGGTTGCCTCTCCTAGTCTCTAATCCAATGATATTTTTGGCACTTCTTAAGTTGAGCTCAAGAATTTAACCAAAAATCTATTGGATCGCCTACGTGCTCTTTACGCCCAATAAATCCGGGTAACGCTTGCCCTCCACGTATTACCGCGGCTGCTGGCACGTGGTTAGCCAGGGCTTTCGTCTATCACTCAAGATTTGTTAATAAACTATTAAGGTTTACAACCCTAGGGCCTTCATCCCTTACGCGGCGTCACTGCGTCAGGCTTTCGCCCATTGCGCAAAATTCCTTGCTGCTGCCTCCCGTAGGAGTCCGGACCGTATCTCAGTTCCGGTGTGGGGGGTTCGCCTCTCAGCGCCCCTACCCGTCATTGCCTTGGTAAGCCATTACCTTACCAACAAGCTGATGGGATTTGGGCTCTTTTCAATCCGCCAGAGCTTTGCTCTTACGAGATTATGGGACATTAGCTCCGCTTTCGCGGGGGTATTTCCCGGATCGAATTAGATTCCCAAGTATTACTCACCCGTTTGCCGCACTCTTGCGAGTGCACGACTTACATGCATTAAGTACGCCGCCAGCGTTCACCCTGAGCCAGGATCAAACTCTTCTCAAAAGGGGCTCAGAAGCAGTAAAAAACACTAAAAATAAACATACTCCTTATTATCAAAGTTCAGCTTTTAGAGAGCTGTTTATATCTTATAATAAGAAGGTATAGATTGTCAAGAGAACTTAAATTTCAATCCTATTTTCCTGCTTGGCCAATGGCCCACATTATCTTTTCTTTAAGAATTTTATTTTTTTCAAATTTATACCATTTTCTTAAATTAGAAAAAGCGATTCTACCGCCAATTTGAGCCAGCGCCCAAATCATGGCTCTTTTGACTTCTACAGATGAACCAGGATATTTTTTCAAAAATTTCTTTAAAATATTCCTTTGTTTAAATCGGCCTAAAAGCCAAAGATATTCTGCTTTTATTTTTTCTTGATATTCACCATCTAAAATAAAATTAATACTTAATAAATCTTTAGAAGAAATCTGACCAATTGACCATAAAATCACCTCCAAAACTCGGTAATCATTTTCTTTTTTTAAAGCAACTTTTAGAATCGGTAAAGCCTTATTTGAACGATTTTTCCCCAAAACCCAAGCTGCTTCCCTTCTCACCTCATAAGAACTATCTTCGTCCAAAGTCTTGAGCAATAAATCAGTGCCTGATTCTTTAAGCTGGCCTGCTGCCCACACAGCCATTTGCCGAACCTCTGAACTCTCATCACTTAAAATCACTTCTCGCAAGGTATTTAAGCGATCAGGATTCGCTAATTCTCCCAGAGCAAAAACTGCTTCTTTGCGCACTGGGGCCTCAGGATCAGTTAAGGATAAAGTATGCAAAGCATCTAAAGATTCCTTGGAAGAATGAAAATGAGAGATAACCCAAACTACTTTTTTGCGGAGATCTGGTTCTTTGGTTTGAAAAACAAAACGAGAAAGTTCCAAGACTGCTTCTTTATCAGAATAATAAATAAAAGCAGTGATAATCTCTGACAGAATCTCTTTATCCTCTTCAGAAAAAAGGGCTTTTTTAAGCAAGGGCAAAAGTCGAGGATCTTTTAGCTGTGTTATTTCCCAAGCTGCTGCTAATCTCACTTTCTTTTTAGAGGAAAAGAGACGACGTTTTAAATCCTCAATCAGATCAGAACTGACCACAGCATCCATTTTTTTTCTAGTTGGTTCTAGGCCTTTTTCTTGAGGCACAAAACCAAAATCATCAAAAGAAGATAAAAAATCCGCCATTGAATTTATTTTAACATAAATTTAAATAAAGTGTATGTATTTTGCCTGCCCAGTAGTGAGACTTGTTTCTACTGCTGGGTCATTGCGAGGCCAGCCGTAAAATTTACGGCTGGCCGTGGCAATCTCCTAAGGACATCAGGGGGACAAATTAAATACCAAGATTTATATAACCTTTGTCACTTGACAGCAATCTTAAATCTTTAATCTCAAGTTTCAAACCAGTTGCATCCTTGGCAACATCAAAAACAGCATAGCCCGTAACAGGAACATTGGGATTAACCTGCTTCAAAAATAAACTTTCTTGACCACTCATCTCAATTGCTGTTTGCCCATCGGTACTAGAACTAAAAGTTCTGCTCTGTGAGTCGATTAATTTAATCTGGTTAGAATCAATTATGCCGCTTTCTTTACCGGTCAATTCAGCTGTTAACTGAACTACCACAAATACTCCGCTTGCTGCTTTGGAATAATAACCGCTGTTATCACTAATCGAATCTTTCTTTTGCACATCAATTGCTGTCCATTTTACTTCGCCTACCTGCAAATTTTCATTCATACCTACCGTCTGAACCGTAGGCTGTTGGGTAGATTTCGAGCTCGAATTGTTCTGTCCAGATTCTTTACTTTCATTTTTCGAACCGCCGATTGATCCCAAAATAACAAAAAACACAATCACAGCGATAACCCAGAACCACCATCTTTTCCAAATTGGTTTCTTCTTAACCCCCTCATTTTTAATTTTCTTTTTCATTTTCTTTTCCATATTTATGTTTATTTTATAAAGACTTTTCAACATTTTAAAAACACAAAGCCCCGCGCCAGCTCAAGCCTTGCGGCTCCATACCCTTTCGGATATGAAACCCATCCCTGAGTAAGCTGAACACGAGGCTCAGTATCAGGGATGGGATTTTTTAAGCCGTGCCTTATGTCTGAGTCATCTGCAGAAGGTTTAGGCTTTAAACTAACAAATTGTTAACAATTTTATTATTTATCTAAATCTAAAAATAATCAAGAATTCCAACGAAAATTAAAAATGAAGTCATTATATTTTTTATTCTTTGCCTCTTTGCCCAAGGAAAAGAAAAATGAGATTTATTTCTTTGAGTATCTCGCAAACTTGTCGAGGGAGGCTCATGGAATAAATCTCCATTTTTCTTGCTCCTTGGGCAAGCGTGCAGGGTGAGGGAGCGCGAGGGTCTCGGGGGCTGCCTCGCAAGAAGCCCCTAGATCCTCGCATGTTATTGTTTTCTAAAACGAAATTTAAAAACGTTATTTTTATCCAGCGAGTTTGATTTTATTTCTAAGATTTAGGGTCTTAAAAATTGCCTCTATTCTTTGAGGAGTAACATCAACTCTTTCTCCTTCCAAAAATAAGGATATTTTTCCTCTTTCAAAAACCAAAATCAAAGCATCAACAATCTGCGATAAAGCCAAGGCTGACCGCTTTTTTAAACTTAAATATTGAGGTGAAGCATTAGGTAAAATACAATTTAAAGCTTTAATTTCATCTCCTTCGATAATAGCTGCTCCTTTACGCAGCGGAGATTGATGAGCAAAAATTTGACTCAAAATTAAAGGATCAACTTTAGAATGCAAAACTTCACCAGTTTTAATAAAAGTTGACAAATCATCTTTCTTTTTAAAAACCAAAATCCCTTCTAAACTCTCTCTAACTGCAAATTCTAAAAAATCTCGCATTAAACCTGAAATTAGAGCATAATCAGCTCTCCGTGAAGGAAAATTTTTAAAGAAAAATTTAAGCTCTGATTCGTAGACCACAAAGGTTAAAAACAATTGGATTAAAAAAATAAAACTTAAAAGATAAAAGAAAAATCCGCTACCTGCCAGCTGTCGAATGAAAATAAGAATGAGGAATAAAATAAGATCAGACCATAAAAGCTCACGATCTAAAAATAGCAAGAGTAGCCATAAAACAAGCAAAAGAAATAAGATATAAATGGCTAAAATTAACATAAATGAATTCCCTATTCTTTGAAAAATTCAAGCTTATCCCCTTCTTTGGCAACAGTTTTTGTTTTGACACCTAAACCAAATTCTGTACCGGGTTTGTCAATTTCCTCTTGAATTTTAGCAAAGATTTTTAATGAATTAACCTGCCCCTCACCAATTTCCACATTGGCACGAATAATCTTAAATTTCAAGTCTTTGGTTACTTTTCCTGCTAAAAGTTTAGCTCCCCAAATTTTAGAGCTAAAAATTTTAAGAATTTCTGCTTGAGCTATGGTTTTTGTTTTCTCTTCTTTCTCTATTAATCCAGCCAAAATTTTCTCTACTGCTTGTAATAAACCATAAATCACGTCAAACTTCTCAATTTTAACCTTTCTCTGCTCGGCCAATTTTTGAGCAGCTAAATCATCTTTCACTCTAAAACCTAATACTAGGGCTTTAGAAACTAAACCTAAATAAATATCCGATTCAGAAATCTGACCCACTCCGCCATGAACAATCTTAATTTTGATTTCTTTTTTGCTCAATTTTTCTAATGCAGTTTTTATCGAATCCAAACTACCCTGGGTATCAGCTTTGACCACTAAAGGTAAAATTTTTTGATTTTTGAGCACTGAGAAAAAAGATTGGGAAAAACTTCTTTCTCGCAATTCTTTATCCCATTTTTCAGCTAGATCCAAAGCTTCATTTTTATCTTTTAAAACCTCTATTTTTATTCCTGAGATAGGCATTTTTTTAAAACCAATGATTCTTGCTGGCTCTCCCGGAGTTAATTTTATTTTAGGCTCTAGATCTTCTCCTTCCAGACGCTTAATTTTCCCCCAGGCATTGCCAGCAACAATTAAATCTCCATTTTTGAATTCTCCTTTCAGGCAAATGATACTCACTAGCGGTCCCAAACCTGGTTCCATATGTGATTCAATCACCACTCCTTCACCTAAACCTGCCATTCTTGTTCGAATATCACTTAAATCAGCGGTTAAAAGCACTAATTCCAAAAGTTCATCGATATTTTTGCCTTTTTTAGCAGAAATCTCAATACAGGGAGTGGTGCCACCCCATTCTTCAGGTAAGAGACCAGCTTCAGCCAATTCTTTTTTGACTTTCTCTGCATCAGCCCCGGGTTTATCAATTTTATTAATGGCCACGACAATAGGAATACCAGCTGCTTTGGCATGATCAATTGCTTCTAGAGTTTGAGGTTTAACGCCATCATCAGCTGCTATTACTAAAATAACTAAATCTGTCACTTTAGCGCCTAAAGATCGGAGTTTAGAAAATGCTTCATGGCCTGGGGTATCAATAAAAGTAATTTTTCTCTTCTTCCCCTCAGACTTAATTTCTGCCTGGTACGCTCCAATATGTTGAGTAATACCGCCAGATTCTTCTTGGGCAACTTTAGTCTTACGAATATAGTCCAAAAGTGTCGTCTTGCCATGATCAACATGACCCATAACTACAACAATTGGTGGTCTTGCCTCAGTGGCAGTTTCTTCTACTTCTTTAGTTTCTTCGATTTCTTCTTTTAGTTCTGTAGTCTTGCCAAAATCAGAAGCAATTAAAGACGCTGTTTCGAAGTCTAGGCTCTGGTTTAAATTGGCTGTAATACCTTCTTTTAAGATCTTTTTTAACAAATCTGTGACTGGGACGTTCAAAAGACTTGCTAAATCCTTAACAATGATTGATTCGGGCAAATAAAGAACATTTTTTTTCTCTTCATCTAAAGATCGAGCAAGTTTTTTCTCTTTGGTTTTGACAGGAGATTTTTTCTTAGGCATCAAAGCTTGAATGATTGTTTGGGCAATTTCTTTTTTGAAAAAATCAGCCTTAGGATCGAGGCCTTCAATTTTTAAACGTCTAAGTTCTCGCCTTAAGCGAGGACCTTCAATCTTCAATTTTTTGGCAATCACCGAAAATGGCACAGCCATAAAGATAAATCAAAATTCAAAAAGCAAAAATAAAAATGATAATTTAAAATGCAAAATTAAGATAGCACAAAAGATAGAAAAAGCAAAGGGAGCTTGCAATGCCCTGCCGCCCTTTGTTCAAAGAAGAGAAAATTGGAGCTTGCTTCATTGAGTACCTCGCAAACTTGTCGAGGGAGGCTCATTGGAACCAAATGACAATTTTCTCGCTCCTTGAACAAGCGTGCAGGGTGAGGGAGCGCGAGGGTCTCAGGGGCTACCTCGCAAGAAGCCCCTAGACTCTCGCATTTACATATCTTTCTAAAGATTTGAAATCTTAATATTGAATATTGACTGGTGTTCCAATTGAAGCCCAGCCATAAGCCCAAATAGCTACGTCATCAGGTAAACGAATACAACCATGGGAAATGGGCTGACCCAAAGAATTAGCTGGCTCTTTTACTCCATTGATATAAGGTAAAGCATGAATTCCTACACCATCAACTACACCCATCCAATAAGGCATAGCCCAAACTTGACCGTATTCTCCGCCATAGCCCATATCAGACTTAGTAAAAATCGCAAAATTACCGACTGGTGTAGGTGTGGCCCAACTTCCAGAAGAAATAACTGATTGATTAATTAAAGTACCATTTTCATAGAAATACATCATTTGCTGAGAAAGGCTTAAAACAATCCCTCTGCCATCAAAATTAGCTTGAGGAATTTGGGCTTGAGGAGTTTCCTCTTCCTCCTTCTCTTCTTCTACTGTATAGCTAGGAAATTCTTTAAGTTTTGATTTTTCATTTTTTTGAGCAGCAACTTGATTCTCTAAATAGAGATTAGTTTTGGGAGTGGCTTTGGTGATAGAATCAGCTAAAACTGAACCCCAGGTACCTGAAGGATTAATTTTCTGATTAATATAAATATAACCAGCATAGAAAATAACAACAGAGACAAAAAGAGAACAAGAAATTATAAGATAACGAAGATATTTTGCAGATAAAATTGCCCCTTTAGAATGATCTAAAACAGCAATTTTTAACCCCTCCTTTGGCATAATAATCAAGTATAACATATCTTGACCTAAAAATCAAGTTAATGTCCTCTTGAGAGTTGCAAAAAACGACTTTAGTTCTAAAAATTAACCTTGAATTCCCTATCGCTACTGAGAACTAAATTCTCGTTAACACCTTCAGGAATTTTGACTGATCTAGAGCTTGAGAGATTATATCGAAAATTTATTGCTTCAATCCCTGGCTGTTTCTGAAAAAGCAATCCCCAATCTTTAGAAGCTGAATTGGCTAAAGTATAATTTAAGATAAATTTTGTTTTTTCTAATGGATTTAAAGACATTAAGAAAAACAAAATAGTTTTATTTTCCTCCTCGGAAAATTTAACTTCGGCTGTAAAATCTTCTCCGTTTTTGGTGACATTTTTCAAGACAATTCCCTTGGGCAAAGCGATTTCAATTAAATTATCAATCTTGCCGCCAAAACGGATGGGATTTTCTTTGTAATAATATTCCAGCTCAAGCTGATTAGAGACTAAACCTTTCTCATCAATATTAGAAGAAAGATTAATTTTTCTTTCAAGACCTAAAGAACTTTTACAACCATTCATATTGCTGGAATAAACTGCTAAAAAATCCCAAGGATAACTCTTGAGTCTACCAGCCCAGTTATATTGTTCAAGCAAATTCTGAGCTGCGGGATTCTCCAAATAGACCATTAGTTGCTTATCCTTTAAGTTTTTCAAAACTGCTTCAACAATTTTGATTTTATCTTGAATTGAACTTGATTCAATTTTTGCAAAAAATTTCGGTGCCAAATCAGCTAGAATTTGCTTTGGACTTTGAGAACGATCTTTTTCTTTCTTAAAAGGATTATCAACTTCTACCTTATATTCAACTATGTCCCGAAAATTATCTGCTGATATAGTCACTTCGTAATCCGGCATCTCAATTGGGCCGATAATTTTAAAGATATCAATAATTAAATCTGGAGTGAGAGCAATTACACCATCAACTTGATTTTGCTTGTGCACATTTTTATATGTCCAAATAGCCCGTAGGGCATTGGTTTTAAAATCTAAAGAGGTGGCAGAATTACGTAAATACCACCAAGTATATTGCGATTCAGGAAATATTTTTTGATCAGGCGCCAAGTCAGTTGGTATATCATTAGCCTCTTCTGGTTTCTTAATACTATTGACATCATTTCCTCTCACCAACCAGTCTAGCCAGTATATATCTCTATTAAAAAAACTTAGTTTATCCTTAGAAATTTCCAGCTCGCCATAAGTACCAGAATAGCCGCCCCAATTACGTTCTTCTTTATTATTGGGAAAAAGAAAGAGATAGCGACGATCACCTATCTGACCCAAAGCCCAAAGAATTTCTGATAAATGATTTTGAACAAATTTTAAATCTGTTTTTAACTGTTTTAGACGAGGGTCAAAAGCATGATAATAAATTTTAATTTTTGGCTCTTGAATTAAGGAAAATTCTTTGTTCATTTCTTTCAAATAAAAATGAGCTAACCAAAAATCAAATTGCCATTCCCTCAAATTCTCTGGTCTTTTTTTAGTTATTTGTAAAATTAAACTTTTTATTGCCTCAACTCTTTGAGTAACTAACAAAAATCGAGAAAGATCAATTACTTTTCCCTTGAATAAGGGATTAAAACTTAAGAAAACAAAAAATTGGCCCTTATTTTGGGTAGCTATTTTTAGATTATTCAAGGATTCTTCTGCCTGAGAAATTTTCTCTGAACTAACCTGACCTTGATTTAAATTTTTAGCTAAAGTCTCGACTTCTGCTACTTTTCCTTCTAAATAAGGTTTAGAAAAATATAAATTAAAAAAACCTGCTTGCAAATAGACAAAAATTCCTACCAAAAGAATCCAGAAAATTATTCCCTTCCACCAAGAATAATGAAGTTTTTTGCCAGTTAAATCTTCCCACTCGTGCCTGATTTCAAACCAATCGACTTCAGAAGATTTTTGAAATACAGGACTATAAACTCCGTCCAAACGTCTTCTTTGATTGCCCATGACAAGATAAATCTAACACAAAAAATTAGCAAAAACTATGAGCAAAAAGGTTTCAGGTCTAGAGGAATACAGGTTTACAGACTTTTTGAATACCTGTTTACCTCGCCCTAAATTTATTTAGTTCTTCTTCCACTGCTTCGCGCATATTTTTCTTAAAATTAGAACTATCAAAATTTTTAGCCCATTCTCTTATTTTTTGCGGGTCAAAATAATCAGACTTAAAATTTTCTACTGCCTTAACCAAAGATCCGGGAACTGGTTTGGCGAAGAAAATAC
>Ga0172363_10001471_pt1 | contig 19028 bp, 27 predicted proteins | sample LakKivs2_kivu2a2_FD_114541 | JGI IMG/M metagenome (GOLD analysis project Ga0172363, IMG submission 114541) | Sediment microbial communities from Lake Kivu, Rwanda - Sediment s2_kivu2a2 | ecosystem: Environmental > Aquatic > Freshwater > Lake > Sediment | place: Rwanda: Western Province, Lake... | reverse complement strand
GATCCTGACCGATCTCCTCAGAATTGTAAGTATCACCCACGAAATAGTGGGGGCGAAAACCACGCTGATAATAACTATCAGCACTACCGCGATCATAGGGACTGCCGTGACGCTTATTGACCATTTGACAACTCCATGTAAACAGCCTCGCGGACCTCAGTATCCGTAGCCTCTTCAAACCCATCAAGTGTACTCAGATCATAGAGTAAGTCCATGACCTGGGCCCAGTCAAGTTCCGCTCGTTTTGCGGTCTCAACCACGCCCATTATAAGAGCATTACCTGCGTCTGTGAACATACCATAATACTTGATAGACATAAAAACTCCGTGAATCAACTGTATAGATATTATGCGCCCAAACAAGGCCATAGTCAAGAACTATAAACCGTTAAGAATCAATGACTTACGAAGACTTTACTTCTTTAGTCCAAAATACTCAAGTTTCTTTTGGATATATTTCTGTTTTAAGCTCGTAGAAATCATCATACCCTGTTGATGCAGCACGTTTCTTTTCTTTATGTAGGTTTTATTTCTAATCAGTTTTTGAGCATTTAGTCCGTTATACTCTAGGTGTGTCAGTACGCTCATCCCATTCTCAGTGCAATGGTTAATCATTTGCCTGCTAAAAATATTTGCTTCTCCGGCATCTATCCAGTCATTTTCCCATACAGCTAGGTGAGCGTTTGGATTTCCTGTTTCATAAATGTCTTTATATCTGTATCCATACTTTTGATAGTCGCGTTCTAAATCACTATGGAAAAACTCATCATGATGATTCTTTGCTTGGAATATATCTAATGGGAAGATGTTAATAGCATCTATGAGTTTATCGCGTATCACTATGTCCAAGTTTTCTCTTATAGAATCTTTGCTATCTTTAGGAAGTCCTACCATGATAGCACCTGTAGTAAAAGTATCCGGACATTCATTTCTAAACATTTTTAATATGCCTTTGATATCTTCAATGCCTGATTTCTTTCGTATGATCTTGCTTACCTCTGGATTAAAGCTCTCAAGACCGAAAAATAAACTATTAAAGTTTATTCTTTTATATAATGCAAGTTGCTTTTTTCTGCCATTTATTAAGTCTAACCTACTGAATGCTGCGATCTTTGGTTTATAGTTTAAACCCTCTATAGCCTCTACTAGAGTCTCTAGTTTAGCATCAGTCTCGTTTACAGTATCGTCGCTAGCAAAAAAATGCGTAACTCCATATTTGCTATTAGCCTCTTTAAAGTATTCATGCAACTCTTTAGGATCAGCTATAGTAGAAATCTTGCTACCCCTTAGTTCATAGTTGCAGAATAAACAGTTAAACTTACAGCCTGCTCCTAACTCAAAACCTAGTACGTCAGTTGGAGTATAAAAATCCTCATAATCTACTCTTGGTACTACAGGAGTATCAATATTTTCTTTAAAGTTTTTGTTGTATAGTACGACCGGATTATCTTGGAGTTTAAACTCAGTTAAATCTTTTTTATCTAACCAAGCTTCAAACATCTCCATGCTACGTCCTAAAAATACATAATCTACCAACCCTTTAAAGTCACCGTTCCATGCACGATTACCGCCATGTATACACTTAAGGTTAGAGAATCTATCTCTAGCCCAGCGTAGCACCGCTTCAAGTTTTTGAAGATCGGTATTACCGAAAGGTGTGCTAGTAGCTATTACCGGTTCTGACTCACCTTCAAAATATTTTTCAATAACTTTTTTGAGGTCATCCTGATCCCAATAAGTGAACCATTCGATAACATGAGCCTTATAGCCGCGGCGCATCACACGCTTTTTTATTTCGTGTGAGCCTAAACTTCTGTAATGTAGATAGCTCCAGGTTCCGTTGCTATTTTCAGTGAGTATAAGAAACTTCATCAAATCATATTTATTTGATTAGTCCACTCTCTTTTCAAGAACACTATCTGCGAGTCCGTATTCTACTGCCTGCTGCGCTGACATAAAAAAGTCACGTTCCATGTCCTTAGCAAGTTCTTCAAAAGTTTTGTTCTTGCTATTATGCTTGACATAGATATTAGTTAGGTTACGCTTCATCTCAAGGATCTCACGTACTTGAATTTCCATGTCAGTTGCCTGACCCCTTGCACCACCGCTAGGCTGATGAATCATGTGCCTTGCGTTTGGTAGAATCATGCGCTTACCCTTTGCACCTGCTTGCGCTAATAGACTTCCCATGCTACAGGCTTGTCCCATGACGATAGTAGATACGTCAGATTTAATAAACTGCATAGCATCATAGATAGCCATACCAGCAGTGACACTACCACCCGGGCTGTTGATATAAAGATTGATATCCTTTTCAGGATTCTCACTCTCAAGGAACAGCAACTGCGCTACGATCAAGTTTGCCATTTGATCATGAACCTCGCCTTCAAGCAAGATCACACGGTCACGTAATAGACGGCTGTAGATATCATAACTACGTTCACCGCGACTAGTCTGTTCCAGAACAATGGGTACAAGGCTCATATAAACTCCTATGAAATAAAATCTATTATATGTTATTTTTGCTTTGAAAGCAATAGATAAACTAAGGTTCTTGTTTCTCTCTACCCACACCTTGCCCGCTATTTCTTGCCATGCTTAATGGTAGTCCTGATCCTTTTGTTAGTATATCTGCTGCTTTGGCAAGTTCCGGTTCTTTCTTTTTTCTTTCAGGCTTTTGTTCTTTTTCTTTAAACTTTTTCCCGCCCCTGTCTATCTTAAATGTAAAGTTACCTTTTATTCCTGTACTAAAATAAGTCTTGCCTGCAGAAAAGAAAACTCCTTTGATGCTAGTACCGGGATATACAGTATTAAACTCTGTTAGTTCCCACTCTTTTATACCTTGGCTTGCTTCTGTATATACTTGAATCAATGCGCCGTTGTTTAATATGTCTGCTGCTGCCTTACTGAAATCTGTCTTGTCATTTACTTCTATGGCGGCAAGATGTGCTATGCTAGCCAATAAATGATAAAACAGGTTTACATTTTGTGGATCATCGGTTTCTCTTTCTTTAGCCAGTTTTTTAAGATTATCACTGATATTCATCTGGTCTATATTGTCTAGATTTATAGGAGCTGCACCACGTAGTTTCCTTATAGTGTTAGCATCTGTGTCATCTATGATACCGTATTTTTGACCAAGATATAAAGGTGCATTTACCTGACCTAACTCGCTTACCGTGTTTACGATTTCTATAGTATCCTTATATTTTTCTAATAGTTTTGTTCCATTAGGAGTCTGTTCAAGTTCTCTTATAGAGTCAGTTAAGTTTTTAACACTAGCTTGAGCTCCTGCTCCGCCTTTGGTACTAATCTTTACATATTTTCCGTCTGATTTAGTGAGTATGCTATCGCTGAGACCTGCATTCTTGCTTTCGTCAAATGATATAAGGCTATCACCGAAACTACCGTCCATATATTGCTCTGCCGCTTCAGCAGCATTACCTGTATATGAACCAACTTGTAATGCTATAGGTTGTAGTATCTCGCAAAAGTAATCCCTGAATCCTGTAAAACTCAGACCTTCTGGTGCAGCAAACCTAATAGGAAACTTTTCGCCACCTGCTATACGTTGGGTCAGCTGGACTAAAGAGTTTTCTGGACCTAGTTTTTCAGATAGTTGAGCTATTATAGATTCGCTTGTCAAGTTATCTCTCTGTGACAGCAAATCTTGCGGTGTCAATCCTGATTGTATTTTTTCTGCAGCCTTGCCCGCGAAGCGATACTCGCCTACCTGATTTGGTATCTTATTGTCTGTTCTATTAGCTTTGATATCATTCTTATAGAATCCATAACGCACCTCACCTTGATCACTATCAAAGGTGGCAACAGCAACCCCGCCTGTTTTTGGTGATCTACTATTCTGCCAGTTGATATCTAATCCCAGATCTTTTAGTATCTGATCTAGATTGTCCTTAGGTAATATTCCGCCCTGTTGAGGATAGAAATCTAACTTCTTGAATACGATTTGATTCCCACTAGGACTTTTAAACACATCACCGGGTTTTCGTCCAGCTAATCCTGTGCTTTCAATAAGTATTAGTTGATCTAATAAATCTCGCATATCATTATTTAGCACTCCGTGGTGTCTTGTTTATCGAACCAGGTACTTTCTTTCAATGTATTAGCTTTGAGGGCGATACCGAGTTTTTTAAGTTTTTTACGCCAGATATAAAAACTTGGACCATGGCTCATATGTCTAGGGAATCCCCTCTTTACACGTATATTGCTATAGATATCCCATTGATATTGGTGTACCATTTCATGAGCTAGGGTAGATATCATCCATTGGCGACAATAATATCTGTCAGTTAACGTTATTGTGCAATGGCTTTTAGTCTTACGTATAGGACCTTCTCTACCCTCACATATACCTACACAATCATATAATCTGCGAATGACAAGATTGGGCATAGGTAGACTATTATAGAATATCTCACGATTTATTAGCCTATATATAGCCCTGACCTCTTTAATCTTAGGTCTGTAGTTTTTCAGGCGCTGATCCGTTTTACTGGGTAACTCTGCGTCCATTAGGGCTTTCAGGCTTCTAAACCGCATATCTTATTTAGAAGGAAAAATATATGGATATAAATACCCAGTAAATACATTTTTAGGAGAAACATATATGTCATGGTTATTATTAGTATTAGGATTAGCAGTTGGTGCTTTCATTTGGTATGTAATGCGTGATGAAAAGCTTGACTCAAATGACGACGGAAAAATAGATGTGGCAGAAGCTAAAGTAGCAGTTGAAAAGGTTGTTGCTGAAGCCAAATCTGTAGCAGACGTAAACAAAGACGGTAAGGTCGATGTTGCTGACGCTGTTGCAGCAGGCAAGAAGGTCAAGGCTGGAGCCAAAAAGGCTGCCGCTAAGGTCAAGAAGCCTAAGCTAAAAGTCGCAAAGTAAAATACAAGGATGGAAATAGGGTTTGATGTCATTAGTGATCTCAATCTTGGACCAGATGATAGTTTCAACTGGGAAGGAAAAGTCACCAGTCTGTATTGCATAGTAGCAGGAAATATAAGTTCCGATCTACGAACAATATGGCAAACCCTTTTACATCTAAGTCGCCTTTATCAAGGCGTGTTTTACGTGATAGGTTCTTTAGAATATAAAGATAGTGATGATTTTGAGGCTACTACTAAAGCTATACAGCGTTTAGGTACAAAAATACATAATGTTGCTATATTAGAACATCATGTAGTAATACTTGATGGATTAGCTTTAGTAGGATGCAATGGATGGTCAAATGATCAAAAATATTTTGATGGTTCATTTGAGTTCAGAGCTTTAAATAAAAAACTTGAAGATGCTAAGTATCTCAAAAACTCAATATCAAAACTACAAACACATCTTGATGTCAAGAAAATAATGGTAGTAACTAGTACTATTCCTAAAAAGGAACTTTACTTCGGTGAGCTACCTGATAATGATGATGAGCTTTATCTGGACTTATGTCTTGATGAAGATACTGAAGTAAAAATAACTAAGTGGGTTTTTGGAACCCACAAAAAAATAGTTGACACTACCATAGATAATGTCAACTATATTAATAATCCCTACACTGCGAAGCCCTACTGGGCTAAACGTGTAAACATAGAGATTTAAACTTTTTCAGCTTCTACTTTAACTTGTAACGGAAAGCCTTTACTGCGGGCTTCTAATGTTACTTCTATACCTTTTTGTTCAGCAATCTCATATGGAAGAACTGCTACGACCGCGCTACCCTGTTCATGAATATTGTTTGTGATGACTGCTGCTGTATCTACATTGTAATCGAAATAATCAATAAGCGAGTTCACTACGAACTCCATTGATGTTAAATCGTCATTTAAGTAAATGATTTTAAACAAGGGCGGTTCTTGTAACGTGATATTAGGCTTGATTTTCTGACGAGTATCTGCTTTTGGCGTTGCCATATATTTACCTCTATAGTAGATGTTCGCGGCCGAAATGACCGCGAACACATTGTCTTACTATAATATTATTTATTGAATGTAATAGCAATCTTCTTGGGCTTTAGTTCTTCCGGAACTACACGCTCAAGTGTGATTGACAATATACCATTCTCACTCTTAGCACCAACCACTTCAACGTGATCAGCAAGAGTAAAGGTGCGAGTAAAGTTACGTGAACTAATACCACGGTGTACATATTCGTATTGTTGTTCTAGTTCATCCAAATTCTCAATCTGCTGACCTTCAATAGTAAGCACGTTCTTATCAACTGTGATGTTGATGTCGCCTTCACGGAAGCCAGCAACAGCCAATTCAATAACGAACTTATCATCATTGTGCTTGACAATGTTATAAGGGGGATAGTTTTGATTGTGTTGTTGGGCTGATACGCGGTTCAGTTCGTCAAAAATATTTTCAAAACCAATACCGAATTTGTGAATTGACGGAATGTCAAAGGAACGTAATGTTAATGTGTTTGTCATTTTATTTCTCCTGTTAAGCAAGTTAATGACTATACAGCCCCGACCATCGGCAACTGTATTAAGTATTTATTCTATCAGATTTCGCAAAAAATATTACTTTTTATGGGTGAATGCATTTTGTTGAGCTAACTGCTTTTTCCAACGTTTTTTTGCTAATGACTTTGCTAGTTTCTTTCTTACGCTAGGTTTAGTATATCTTTCACGCTGCTGAAGTTCCATTAGCAGCCCGGACTCCGACATCTTCTTTTTTAGCTTACGAAGTGCCTTTTCAACATTGCCATCTTTTACTATTACCTTACGTCCGTTTAAATTCATAATAACGCTTTTGGATCATCTACTAAATCCTGTGTAATATTTATCTCGTTTACACCGTTTTTCTTGTAGTTACCAGCGTTGAACATATGCGGTATTAATGTCTTTTCTAGCTCGGTCTGTAGACCCCTAGCGCCCGTTTTCAGCTTGATGCAGTTATCTGCTATCTTGCTGATACTTTCCTTATTAAACTTGAGTTTGATATTGTCGATACTGAAAAGATACTTGTATTGTTCGATAAAGTTATTTTTAACCTCTGTCAATACCTGCACCAACTGTGCCTTAGTAAGCTCCTCAAGGCCTATGTTAGTAGTGAAGCGACCGATAAACTCAGGAATCATACCGAACCTGATCAGATCGTCCGGTGTAACCTGACTCAGTGAAGCACCGTAGTCGCTGCGAATGTCAGCCCCGAAACCAATGGTAGTTCCCTTGAGCCTGTTTCTTACTAAATCAGTTAGACCGACAAAGGCTCCACCCGCGATAAACAATATGTTTTTAGTATCTACAGTAATCATATCACCGCCGGGGTGCTTACGACCACCGCCCTGCGGTATGCGACATTTAGTGCCTTCAACTAACTTTAGTAGTGCTTGTTGTACGCCCTCACCGCTCACGTCACGGGTGATGCTAGTGCTTTCACCCTTACGTGCGACCTTATCGATCTCGTCAATAAACACTATACCCTTTTCTGCTAGTGCTACGTTTCCGCCAGCAGCATGTAACAACATGCTGATCATGCTTTCAACGTCATCACCCACATAGCCTGCTTCAGTGAGGCTAGTAGCATCAGCGATGATGAATGGGACGTTCAAGAACTTAGCAGCAGTCTTAGCTAATAATGTTTTTCCGCTACCCGTAGGGCCTATCAATAGTACGTTACCCTTCTGTAACTCTAAGTTAGAATTGGGATACATGATACGCTTATAGTGATTAGCGATTGCTACGCTCAACACTATCTTAGCATTGTCTTGACCTATGACATGCTGGTCTAGATGGTCCTTGATCAATAAAGCATCGTAGTTCTTGATATCATCTACGTCAAGGTCTGGTTTTACATCCTTAATTATCAAATCTTGACAGAGGTCTACGCACTCATTGCAGATAGCGACTTCACCGGACACTATCAACTTTTTTACTTTGTCTTTGTGACTATCACAGAAACTACAGGTCTCTAACGTTTTCGACATAGTATTACTTATCTCTATGTATTTTAGTTATTACATTCTGCTGATCTGGCAGGATTTATAGAAAACTCGTATATATTCTCTAATGGAACATCCAAAACTACCTTGAATACATTATCATCTTTCTGCTTATAGAAAAAATGCGCAAATCCTGTATACTCAAATGTGTACATAGGTGCCTTGATATCTTGACAATAACTCTGTAAGACGTTGCCCTGTCTATCTAGGAACGCGATCTTCATGAAGGCATAGTTATTATAACTCATGTTAAATCGCAATCTATCCATGACATGGCTTTCATCATATATGTAATGTTTCCTTACGTCAGGCATCATAGAACTTAATACCATAGTATCGTACATAGGCATCAACACTATATTGGCATTACCTTGCTTTGATAGTCCTCCCTGCTTGCCTGTATTTTCTAATAGTGCTTCCACACTATCCAGGAAATTTTTATTCCAGCTCACAGTATAAGGTACTACTATGACGGGTTTACCTACGTTATCAACATATAGATTATACTTGCCCTGCTCTATATTGAAAGCATGTTTGGGATATTGGCTGAACACTTGATCAACTATATCATTTTGTCCATTTACACTTTCGCTATAAAATCTAAGTTGATCACTATGTAACCTACCATCAAACTGTTTGGGATTGTTATATCCTGATTTAAGTCCATTCGACAGATTAGTATCGGTGATCCATACATCATATATCACGGTGTATATATTGTTGATCACTTTACTATCTATAAGACGGTAGTTGTCAATGTTACAACCGTTAGCAATCTTGATATTATCAGTTGTTACCTGTTCATTTCTAGCCTCTCTCCTAGTATAGACAGTATTTTTACAACTGTATTGTACTGCCTCTCTGAAGGCTAATGTCTTTGCTACTTCAAAAGAAGAGCCTGTACCGTATACGCGCACAGGCTCTGTAGCATAGGCTACCCCGGATATGCTCAGAAGTAGCCATATGATATTTTTCATGTTACTGAATATTAGTTGCCATGTTCAATAGATTTGCGTCAGTCTCGTCCCAACGCTGAGTACACTTAACTTCTTGTGCCCCAACCACCGGGCTACCATCACGAATAGGCTTCATAGCACTGACAAAATGTGCGCTATTAGTCCTGATGATGTCCGTGATCACCCACTTAGTATCATTACTATTTTCTCGGACAGCAGCATCATAGTTAGCAGCACGATCAGCAGACGTTTGCTGTTCCTTGCTACTGCTTACTTCGTTGCTTGTACCGGTACTCTCTACTACACGACTATTTTCAACTCGCTGGCCTTTCCAGTTACTGACCTGCGCTAGTGCCCGCATACACGCATAACGATATGCATTGTCGCGGTTTACATTACTACCACCATTACTAGGGGCAGTAGCAGTGCTGTCGATGCGTACAATGCGGCACTTCCTGCCTACCCATTGACTCATAGTACCGCACCCACTGTGAGTGACTTCGATCTCCGGTGTGACCATGCTTTTCTGTAGCTCCTCGCTACGTACAGTATCAACCTTAGGTGTACGATTACACGCAGCAAGAGTTACAGCAAGAGATGCTACCAAAATATACCTAGACTTCATAACACGTTACTCCATAGTTATAGAACGTATTATGATTATACTTCTGTCTAGGTCTTAGGTCAAGTATTTTGGTTCTTTAAGTGTTCCAAAACGTAATCTTTTTCGTCATCTGTGAGTATGTCTAGGTCATACTCGCCCGATCCTACTTTATCTACAAGGAAATCTAGATAACTTTTATCAGTTAGATATGTGCTTGAAGTTGACTTATTAAGTTCTATCCAGCGTCTGCCATCAAACTTATATACACGGTTCGGAAGCACATCTACTCTTACAAATACATCTCCTTTAGCTGCCATTCTAGGAAAGGTCGTACCAAAGTCACTAGATGATTTGTTGCCCAAATCAGCTTTTGCTGAAAATAAGTCCGGGCGTAGTTGTTTTAACGCATCCTGTTGAAAGAGTTTACTATCATACTCTACGTAACCACCGCCCATAATGTGTATGGGTGTGACTCCCTCAGTTTCTATTTCCTTAACTTCTTGTTTAACTTCTTGATAAGGTTCAATATTGGGCTGTTGTTCCAGTTTGACAGGTTCTTCCAACTTAACTTTTCTTTTAGGTTTACGTTCTTTAGGCTGGAACTCAACTTTCTTATATGGAGTTTGTCTATTAGGTTCCTTATTGCGAATGCTATTCTTATTTTTATTAGCTCGTATTTTTTTAGGTTTACTGTAAACCCTTTTCCTATTATTTTTATTAACTTTTTTTTTACAGGACTTTCCTGCTTTTCTACTAACCCACCATCAGCCGTGAGTTTCATGTCTCCAGCTTTTGGTTCATAGGGTTCGGGAATCAAAGCTGGACGACCCTCACTTTCACCCTCTGTTAAGGGCAAATATCCCTTGCTTTCATTATCAAAAAATAACTCTTCTTTCTCATCTTTCTTAGGTTCAAACTCCCACTTATAACTGCTCATAGCAGCAATAACAAGCATCAATGCTAGTGGGTCAAATACGAAAATCAATAGTATGATTACCCAACGTACAGCACGTTCAAGTGTTGCTGTATCAGGATTGTCGCCATAGATTAATGCGGCGATATATTTTACAGGACCTACTTCTGCTTCAATCTTACGATAACTTGCGGCTAACGGTGCTTTTTCAAGATTCAGTTTTGATATTTCTTGATTAAATGTTTCTATACGTTTTTGTGCTATCCCTATCTCATTGTTCAATGAGGCTCGCTCTCTACGCTGCTGTTGACGTATTTGTACTGCGCGTTCTACGCCAGCCTCGCTATCACCTCTATCAAGTCTGGCTGTTAGTTGGGCATCCATTTGGCTTAATGTATTACGGGCTGCTTCTATGTTCTGTCGTTCGCTACCAATCAATTCTTTTTGGATATTGATTTTTTCGTCAATCAACTGTATCTGAGCAGCGACATCTCCTGTTGGGATGCCCTGGTCCATATGTGCTTTCGACAAAAAGCCAAATATACCCATGCTTGTTACAAGTGCGAGGACTATGACGGCGCCCGCCAGATATGTTTTCATTAACCATCTACACTTGTCCCAGTATCTATGTAGCCATACCGTAGTAACGACCTTGGCAATCTCAAGGCTTGCACCCATAATGATGATAGGGATTACAGCAGCAGCAAATATAGCAGTAAGTCCTACTACGCTATACCATGCTGCAATGGCACTTAGCGTTAGTGCAGTCACCAACGCTACTGTTGAAAGGCTAAATATCTTCTTGATTATTAGCGGCATTAGAATATTTATTGTTTTATTACCTTAAATAACTGTATATTATTCTCTAGGTTCAGGAGCTTCTCCTTTTCCGAACAGATATCCATAAGTGTTTAAAAATTCAGTCAATGGCATCACAAGTTTTCTAGGTATGCCCGGACCTTGCTGAACACTGTAACTAACGAGGAACTCTTCATCTCCTCGCCATTTTATATGCACTACGGTTAGACTATCTCCGTCAGCAAAGTTATAAGTCTGACCTATCAGGTCTTCAAACCCGGATTTCAATGTAACATTTCCTCATCACTATCGTACTCGTCACCTTCTTCGGTATCGTCATTGTTAAGTTCAAAGGTAACATCATACCCGCCCTTGCGATCGGTCCACCAATCGTCATAGCGATCATAGTTGTAATCTTCTAAAAACTCAAGGAACAAATCGTATTCTTCATCTGTAGGGGGATCACCGACTGGTGAGTCAGCCCAATCACCTTCATTCATATGGCTAACGATTTCGTTGAATCTTTCTACAGAATCAAACGTAGTAACGATATCCTCTTCGGGAATATCGTAAGTAAAAATGCTAGTGACCTGATGATGTTCTTTCTTAACAATACGCATAAGTTACCTCATTTAATGAAATCAAAACGCTTTAATAACTGCTTTCTACCATTTACATATTTCCTGTAAGTAACAAGTATCTGCTCAGTAACAGGTACTTTGGCAAACTTACATAAAACATCTAGAGCAATGTAGCCAGTAGTTGTCTCCTTATATAAATCACTATACTTTAAAACCAAAGTTTTATCAAGATACTTTGGATCTATGACTGGGTTTATAAACCTTATATAGTTGGTGTTGAGTTGTTTTTCGGCAGACAATCTTGCATATCGTTCCAATACTTCTACCCTATCTAACTGCATGAGATTTACCTTGAACTCCGATAGAGATTTCACAGTGTGATTTAAATAGGCATTGTCTGTAGCTGATAGATTATCAAAACCTATTGACCTTATTTTTTCTAACAAGGGCCAGATATTTTTTATTATATGATTCACGTTTACTTCGATCAAATCTTGTTCAGCCAATTCCATCACAACCATATTGAACGTATGAGCATGAGGATTTGCATCTAGATCCTCTGTCAATGGATAAGAATGAGTTGGTAACACTGCCGTATAATCAGTTGGCAAGAATCGTAGATGGCGAAACAGGCGCAGATAGTTAGTCTGCGCCTCATGATTGATATCGGGGATCAATAAGAAATCAATATTTGATTTGTATAAAGTATTATCATGCGATGAGTTAACATGATCAAACTCTAAATCATTATCAATACTATTTGTTAACAAATATAAAATATTTGCTATAAATCTTCCTGACGATCCTTCTAAAAATGATACTGTATATCCAATCACTTATCGTCCCTGAACCTCACGAATCGCGGGAAACGTAGGCTGTACGTTCCATCTTGGTTTTGTGTGATTGCGTCTGCGAGGATCTCGGCAGTACGTCCAATAACACTTTCACTATTAGCGTAGTAGTCATCGCGGTCACCATCAGAAAAACCACTGCCAACATTAACAGATATCGTTTTGCCATCGTCAACACCCTCACAAACAAGCGCACCCAATCGTCCTTGGTTACGACCAGTGCCCTCTTCAATATTTACTACAGTCAGATCCACAGTGATAGTAGGCTTCCACTTCATCCAGAAAGTATTGCGCTTACATTCATATGGTGAGTTCAAATCCTTGATCATAATACCCTCAAAGCCAGCAACTACCATATCGTTAGCATAACGATGTAGTACATCACGACCTTCACCGGTATCAAGGTCAACCATGATATGTGTAAGCAACTCAACATTACTCATCTTGTCAATGACAGGACGCATACGCTCAAGTATATCAATACGCTTGTGTAGTTGTGCGTTCCAATGCCCATGTTCCCAGTTCTCGGTAGGAATAATATCAAAAATATTGAATACACTGTCACGGGCGTCAACATCTTCTTTACGCCTTGCTTGTCGCATCAACTCTTGAAAGCTCTGTCCAGTGACTTCGCCATCAAGCCAAAATCCATCACGCAACGCACGGTCACCAACACTCTGTACCAACTTGGTATAGTTGTCTTGAATTTGTTGCTCAATCAGATTAAAGTTTTCAAAGATTTTTCCGTTACGACTATAGCAAGTAGTAACTACTTCGCCATACTCATTTCTTGATACACGCATCAATACACGAACACCGTCAAGTTTAGGCTCAAGGCGTTTGATACCTTTCATCTCAGGACGACCTTCGCTATTAGTTGCCAACTGACAACCGAAAACAGGAATCTCGTATTCTGATTTCTTCACGACCTTGTTGAAGGTCTTGTCGCTAATACCGCAACGCAAGTCCTTACGAATCACATTGCGACAAAAGTTATTCCACTCATCGCTATCGAAACGCTGGCTTATAGAGTCAACTTGATCACGGGCACTATTACCTGTGTACTTGCGATTCATCAAATCGTTTAGCAACAATCTAAAATCTTGCCAGGGATTTTCACGACCAGATGCTTCATCAATAGTGGGCACTTGACGTAGATAAAAATTCACATATGGATTATATGTGAGGTTGACAAATGCTAGGAAACGCTTACAACTCTCATTGCCAAGTGTTGCCATTTCATATGCTTGCTTGATAACATCTTCTTTGTGAAGTCTACTATCGCTCTCATTAAGTTTATGAATCCAATATGCCATGCTCATAATCAGTTCCTCAACGTATGCCACATCAATAACTTGCTAACACCATCGTGTACAAAAGAATAGTTTTCGTGATCATCTCTGTTCACTAACTGATACCCATTCTTGATATGTTTACGACGGTATGTTTCTATCCTATTAGGACAGTAACTAAAACTATATCTCAACTTTTTACCTATAGTACCGCTAAACAATACAACTTTATCACGATTTTTAAATCGTTGTGTTGTATCCCAGTCCCAACGATAATAGGTCATATAGGCGCCCCAAATTTTTGTAGCACCTTCAACTTCCTTTATACAAATATATTCATACTTTGGACTAACATCGTAAACTTTCATAAAAATCTCACACTGATAAAATTGCCCAACTCAAATGCTTTTCAATTTGAGGTATCAAGTGCTTAAATTTTACTTGATTTAGGTTTGGTTTGCAAATAGTATATTCCCTATTATGACCTCGATACCAACGGAAATTAAAAGCATCATAAAGTGTAATAAGTTTGGCTCTAAGTTTTCCTGTACGACGACCATATAACATAAGACATTTATGTTCAAAAAAGTAGTCAGGAGTCAAATTAACATTGTCGGGTATATCGACGATGATGCAAACCTCATCTGCGCTACCCTGTCTATGCCAACCTATGTAGCGAACATTCATATCGATGATTGTAACACGTTTGCAAGGTATCTAAGTGCTTCTACTGTAAATGATAAAACATCCTGTAGAAGTCCTGCAGGGACGTAAGGTGCGATAATGACTCCGATAATTATTCCTAACAATAATCTCATACTATCTTTACCCGATTCAACTGAGTCTGATTATTGTCTTGACGCTTAACGGTTCCATCAATATTCAACACTGTGCCTACCGCCACATCTTGTTTGTAACCAAAGAAAATTGGTTGGTCACTTGTAGTAATAGCCGTGAGATAAAAAATACCCCATTGTTGGCTAAACACACATTTAATTACTTCTACTTGCAAGTTTAGCCGTTCCCCGATCTTTCCAACGTAACCCCCTTGTGCAAACTTAATGCGACGATCAGCCTCACTACGTTGCACTGCACGTTGATAAGTTTGCGGTATACTAGCAAGAAGGGCAATGTTATATCCCTCTGGTGTAAATTCTTCCTCAAGAATTTTGATAGTTTTACGGTCAAAGTCACTAACAAAGTCGCCGCTGAGAATTTTGAAAGTATAGCCCTTATAAAAATCCTTGATACGTTCAGCCATTTGCCTGTCTGCATCAATGATATTTGAACTATCCTCAAGGATACTATAAACCAACTCACGGTTAAGCTTACGATGATTGTCATCACCCAATTGGTAGGGTGCCTTGACATAAGATCCGTTGACACGTTGAGCCGCACATGCCGCAGCAACAACATCAAGTGTGGGCCAAATGCGAGTGACCTTTTTAGTACGTGCCATAGTTAGGCACCTGTCCAACGAACAGGGCTGATGTAAGTCTGTGAGAGGACGTTGCCGCGAATAAAATTCTTAGCGGGTTGTGCCCAACTTGCAGCCTTGAGTACATCACCGACCTTCCACTTATCGTGAGCCTTGCGACAAACGAAACTGTGGACGCTGTTACCAGTGATAACCTTGTAGAACTTGCTACCACGATTGATAGTAATGTTCAGTGAAGCATAAGCCTTGCCTCCGAACTTGCTGTAGTCCGCTTGGATAGCGTCCATATACTCAGTCAGTGCAAGGTCCATATCGTGTTCAGTATACATAACAATCTCCGTGAATCAACTATATGTATATTATGCGCCCAAACGAGGCCTGTGTCAACCAAAACAAATCGTTATAAATCAATAACTTACAATGCCTCTGGATCTACAGTAAATTCCATACGAGCCATGCGCCCTATATAGATTTTACGCTTGCTATTCCAGTCCATTTCAAGCACCTGATTGGTTGGAAAACGCACCCAGATTTTGTTGTCCTTATAGTCGATGTCAACGAGGGGGCAGTTCACACTCCTACCGCCCTCGCTGCGCACCGAAATATTTTCGCCTTTACGCAAGTTCATCTTCCTTACGTTTGGCAGCAGTAAGAAGGGCGGCGATACTTGCTTCAAGATCGCCGGTTATCGTATAGAGATCCTGGCTAGAAAGGTTTTCATTTTCTAGTGCGATCATGTAACCAAGAGTACTAAGAACATCGCTGACCTGGGTCAGAGTAAGATTTTTATTAGGCATTGTCACGCTCCTTATCACAGTAAGTAAAAAGAATCCACTTTGCACGATTGAGCGTCTGTCGAGCATCCTCACTCAGACCACGAACAATCTCTTCCTGAGCATCGCTCATCAGACTAGCAGCCATGAACGCAGGACCACTGAAACGAAACGACAGACTGTCCTCGACCGCTTCACGCATCTGAGCCTCAGTGCAGCCAAACATACTGACCTGACGCTTTTCCTGGTCTGTGAGGGTAGAGTAAATTGCAGTAGTCATATCAATCTCCGTTAATCAACTATAGATATATTATGCTACCAAATAGACCCAAAGTCAAGCCTTACGTAAGTCATTGAAAGTATTAGGGTTTTTTACCGTGCAAACCAAGACTTTACAATGGCCTCAGCAGGTTTCCCACGCACACTTTGACTAATGTTGGGGAACCCTCGCTTTGGTTCTGGATAAACTTCATCAGTGTGCCAATAACTAGCACTAAGGTCTACTCCGGCAGTTTTAAAATAAGTTTGCTTAGTGATAGCCTGCATGAGTGCTTCGATACCCATGCTTTGTACACTGAAGTCTGTAGTGAATGTTTCCTGTACACAGTTATGATCCAAACCTTGATCTGTTTTACCTGGAGTACAAAAACCATCTTCTTGCCAGCCCTGTGTAAGAACACGGTCATGACTTTGAACTTGTATAGTCCATAGCACAGGAGGCAATGTAAGATTTGCTTTCACCGTCTTCAGTGGGCATACGTTATAGAACGCAGCCTGCGCATCTACTAGACGCATATATTGATACTGTATGCTACATTCTGCATTTTTGACTAGGGTATCCAAATCAACTTTACTAACATCTGCTTTATTATAGGTGCCGATACCAGCATTGATCTGCAGATAGTCTACCTTTTTAAACAGTTCAGGGTTATACCACATGATACTAAAAGCACTGGAACCATATGTGATCTTGCCTGTAAAGTTTTTCCTAATATCATCGATGATATTGGACATCTTACTATCCCACAATGTCCTGTGGTCGCTCTCAACATTTCTTATGTACAATGCGTTCCAATCTGCTGCAATGCCATCGATACCTTTACTCTGAGCATACTTGCTTATATCGATCATAAGCTTATGATAACTATCCAGCATCTTTGTCAAAGTACGCTCATCGATGTTGGTACCAGGTATATAGACATCATTACCTAGTGTATCTCTAGGATCGAACATCCAACTGTAATAAACTTTAAGTCCGCGCTTGTGTGCTTCAGATACGATATAGTCTACCATGGTATCAGGAATCTGTTGATCCTTTTTGTCTATGGTCATTACATCGTCACGAACGTTTTGCCAACGAGCATAGTTATATACCCATACAACATCAGCTCCATTAGCTTTGATATTATCTAGGCTGTTGCGGTATAGCATCTTAGCATATTCAAATGGTGCGCAGGCATTACTATAAAGATGCGGACCTCCTGGTCCTTCTCCGCCGGGGTAATAGTCTTTTAGCCCGATAGCCCTCACCATGCTAGATTCTAGCTTTGCCTTGCTAGGTGTAAAGGTATAGGTACCTTTATAACTATCAGGGTATGTAGATTTGTGCGGGTTACTACAAGTTGCGACTGGAGTAGATGCAGCAGGAGCACTGCTAATAGTTACAGTAGGTTGCGGAGTTTCGCCGCCCCCTCCCCCGCAACTCGCAAGAGTCAATAGACTACCTAAAACAATATAACGCTTCATAACAAACCTATGTATTACAAGGATAAGTTATATTACATTAGTTTTTTAAAAATTGCAACATTTCAGGAAAGGTTTGCCCGAAACTCTTTTTTCTATAACTATCTTGACGCAATAAATGGTATCGAAAATCATCGAAACTTTCTTTATCATCTTCTGTCTGTAAGAGCTTGATCCAGTTAGAAAAATCAAACTTGCTAGTTGATAGTTTTTGTATGATATATTCCTTTGCGCCATCTCTCCAAACTGTAGGCCGCATATATTTTGGGTAATGCAATCTACCAAACCACGGCATACCCAAACCTAGATCATGAGTGGTATGTGTAAGCTCATCTAGGTAATATACATTGTACGCACTAACAGTCACCGCTACAGATAGTGACAACTTGCTGTTAGAATGTTTTTGGTATGACTGTATGTTAGATACAACATCAGACCATATACCCGGATATCTTATATATTCAAAACGCTGATTGATAGCGTCTAAGCTAAGTTGTATCTCAACATGCTTGAACTCTTTCCATAACTCAAACCATTCAGTATCTGGGAAAATAGTAGCGTTTGAAGTATAGTGCAAGGTAATATCTTTACTAGAACCTTCACTCACATATTTTTCTAATAACTCTTTCTGTTGCCTTACACCGCTTAATAACGGCTCCCCGCCCGGTATATCTAAGTGAATGATGTTTTTAGCAGATTTATAAAAGTTTTCTACGAATCCATCTTTATAAAAATGATTTGGTTTTATGTCTATACCATTAAACTTGAGATATTCGTTATACCATTTGCTTGAAGCGTCAGGACCGCAGGTCACACAAGCTAAGTTACAGGTGTTACCAAATGCTATGCTTGCTGTAAGGAACTTTTTACTTTCGTCATATTGATCATAATGTTCCTTCCATCTTTCGTGATCTAATATGCGCTTGCTCTTGATATCGTTTTCTTCTTCTATCTTGCAACGCTCACAACCTTTAGGCCATCTGTCGTTTTTAAAATCTTCTTTTACTTCAAACAACAGTGGACTATCAAGGTAGTCCTCGATAGTCATATCATTTATATTTGGAATCTTGGTCTTGTAATGATTATGTCTAAACTTACAGCAAGGGCTTATCTGACCTTG
>Ga0172363_10001469_pt1 | contig 19038 bp, 10 predicted proteins | sample LakKivs2_kivu2a2_FD_114541 | JGI IMG/M metagenome (GOLD analysis project Ga0172363, IMG submission 114541) | Sediment microbial communities from Lake Kivu, Rwanda - Sediment s2_kivu2a2 | ecosystem: Environmental > Aquatic > Freshwater > Lake > Sediment | place: Rwanda: Western Province, Lake... | reverse complement strand
CTGGTTTGAGTCCCGCGTCTTCCACTGCAAGCTTCATTACATTACATGCCCCAAGTCCATCCGGGTGAGGTGCTGTGAGATGAAAAGCATCGGCTGTCATTCCCGCACCTGCCAGTTCGGCATATATTTTTGCTCCTCTTGCCTTGGCATGATCCAGATTTTCAACGATTAAAGCCCCTGCACCTTCGCCCATTACAAAACCATCTCTTGTCAGATCAAAGGGTCGTGATGCAGTCATATACTCGTTATTGTTTGTCGACATTGCCATCATTGCGTTGAATCCTCCGATACCCGGTTCATTTATCGACGCTTCCGATCCTCCGGCTACGAAAATATCGGCTTTTCCGAGCCTTATGTAATTCAAAGCATCGATAAGTGAATGAGTGGATGATGCACATGCCGAAACTGTCGCAAAGTTAGGTCCTCTGAATCCGTATTTTATGGATAATGAGCCTGATGCAATATTTGCGATCATCTTCGGAATAAAGAAAGGGCTGAACCGGGGCGTCCCGTCACCAAGAACATAGCCTCTGATAGCTTCGTAAAAAGTGAATAATCCTCCAATGCCTGACGACCAGATAACTCCTGTCCGATCCTTATCGATTGAGTTCAGGTTCAGGCCGGAATCCTTTAGCGCTTCCTCTGTGGCAATATGTGCAAACTGGGAATAGAGGTCAAGTTTATTGGCCTCCTTTCTTTCGAAATGATTTGAAGAGTCGTAGTTCTTTACTTCGCAGGCAAATTTTGTCTTGAACTTTTCGGTATTAAAGCGGGTTATCATACACGCTCCGCTTATACCATTCCTCAGACCTTCCCAGTATTCAGACAAATTATTACCTATAGGAGTCAGGGCTCCCAGGCCAGTAATTACAACTCTTCTCATGATGGATTATTAGCTATGCAAAACTACTTTGCATTTTCCTCGATGTACTTGATAGCATCACCAACCGTGCTGATGGTCTCTGCCTGATCATCGGGTATTCCGATATTGAATTCCTTTTCGAATTCCATGATCAACTCAACAGTATCAAGAGAGTCTGCACCCAGATCATTTGTAAAACTGGCTTCAGGTGTTACTTCTGACTCATCAACTCCAAGTTTGTCGACAATAATCTCTTTTACTCTTGTGGCAATGTCAGACATAATGATAAATTTTAATTAATAATACTTTTATAACCTTGCAAAGAAATATATTTGTACTTTATTTTTCAAATGATTTAATGTTTTTTATTGTCCCGTGTTCCCAATAGACTGAGAAACACAAATATAAACTTATTTTCCAAATAAGAACCATCTTTTTCACTAAAGATGTAATTATCAGAAAATGAAGAATATAGCGATTCTGGCTTCCGGTTCAGGCACTAATACCGAAAACATTATAAAATATTTTTCGACCAGGAAAACCGTAAGGGTGGCCCTTGTTTTATCGAATCGTCGTGAAGCATATGTACTGAAAAGGGCTGCAGAGCATCATGTAAAATCATTTTTTTTCGACCGTGAGGAATTTTATACTACGGGAAGCGTACTGAACAGGCTCAGGTCAGAAAAGATTGATTTCCTTGTTCTCGCAGGATTTTTATGGCTGGTACCCGAAGATATTCTGAATGAGTATGAAGGACGGATCATTAACATTCATCCGGCCTTGCTGCCAAAGCATGGAGGAAAGGGTATGTACGGAGAAAAGGTGCACAGGGCAGTTATTGAAAACAGGGAGAAAGAGTCGGGAATTACCATTCATTATGTCAACCGTTTTTATGATGAAGGTACAATTATTTTCCAGGCTAAATGCAGGGTCGATAAGTCAGATACACCTGATACCCTCGCAATAAAGGTGCATGCGCTTGAGTATGAATATTATCCGAAAATAATCGAAGAAATCATCCTCTCTCTTCCGGAAAAATCCTAGAAAGTCGACAGGAGAGCGTTCACAACAATCCTGTTTTTTTCGAATCTGTCCCTGTTTTCTTCCAGCACAGGTTCTACGGAGGGTGCTTCAACCTGTAAGGGATCGACCGGTGATCCGTTCATGTAGAACCTGAAATCGAGATGCGGACCTGTCGAAAGACCGCTGCTTCCGACGAAGCCTATTATATCTCCCTGGCTTACATGAACTCCCGGATAAATACCCCGGGAAAATCCGCTGAGATGAAGATATGCAGTCGTGTATACACTGTTATGAACGATCTTTACCATTTTGCCCGAACCATTCTCATTCCCCGCGAAGATTACTTTTCCGTCGCCAATCGCCTGGACCGGAGTTCCCACCGGTGCGGCATAATCGACTCCGAAATGAGGCCTTCTTATCCTAAGGATAGGGTGCAGCCTGTTTGCTGAAAAACGTGAACTGATCCTCGAGAACTGGAGGGGGGCCTTTAAAAACGCCTTCTCCAGGCTGTTGCCTTCAGCATCAAAAAAAGACTCTTTGCCATCCTGGATGAAAGGAATTGCAGTAATCGTCCTTCCTGTCCATGTGAACTGAGCGCCGAAGATCTTCGAAACGCCAAGGGACCTGTCGTCAATGAAGTGCTCCTCATAAATGACCTTGTAGCTGTCTCCTTTCTGAAGGCCGAAAAAATCAACGGTCCATGCAAAAATCTCAGAGAGCTTTCCCACAAGTGAAGGATGCATCCCGCCTTCCGTGACAGACTCCCAGAGAGATGTCTCTATTGTACCTGAAAAATACTTTATTTCCTTCATGACCTCTTTCCTGAATGAGGTGATATTCAGAGAATCGCTGAAGCTGAACACGTAGCAGGTAACCGGATCATGTTCATAGATAAGATACCTTGCCCGGGCAACAGAATCTGTATCGCATAGGATCGTATAATAATTCCCGGAACGGATGTCCCTTACATCAAAGACAGATGCGGAGTTTTTCACAACCTGGTCTATCTCCTGCAATGTTATTCCATGCTTAAGGAGGATTTCAGACAGGAACCGGTTTGGTTTTATACGTCCGGTCACTGTGTTGAAGGATTCAACGGGAATGCCAAAAACCAGCTCAGGTTCTTTTACAGGCTGCATAACTCCTGTATCCCTGATGAACATGGTTTCCTGCGAGTAATCCCTGCCCTCGTACCTGCAGGAAATAAGAAAAAACAAACTTAACAGGAAAATGCCGATTCTGACCGGAGAGAACATCAGGAGTGGCTCATTGGTTTTTAATAACAACATTCACTATCCGGCCAGGCACAACTATTATATTGACAAGAGTGCCTGAAGCCAGCCATTTTTTAGCTCTTTCATCGGCAAGGACATTCTTTATGATCTCATTCTTTTCCAAACTGACTGGCAGTTCGATCCTGAACCTGAGTTTCCCGTTGAAGGAAACGGGGTATTCAAATGTGTCTTCTCTGAGATATTCCTCATTAACCTCAGGCCACAGCTCATAAGCAAGTGTCTTGTTATGACCGCAGATACTCCACAATTCTTCTGCAAGATGCGGTGCGAACGGGGAGAGAATCCTGGTAAAAGTACAGGCTGTTTCTTTTGTGACTTTACCTTTCTTCATTGCCAGGTTCAGGAATATCATCATTGCGCTTATTGCTGTATTGAACCTCAGGTTTTCGATGTCTCCCTCCACTTTTTTGATAGCCTGGTGAAGTCCTTTGAGGATCTCTTTTTCCTCTTCACCCTCAGTGATGTTCTCGGGATTTGAGAAAAACCTGAATGTTCTGCTGAGGAAGTTATATACGCCTTTTACTCCCTTGTCGTCCCATGGTTTTGTTATGTCGAGCGGGCCCATGAACATTTCATACAGCCGGAGCGAATCAGCGCCGTATTTCGAAACAACATCATCCGGATTTACGACATTCTTGAGGGATTTGGACATTTTTGCCACTATCTGTTTTACCTCGTCTCCTGTTTCGCTGTTGAAGAATTTCCCGTCATGTTCTTCCACTATATCAGCAGCTACTTTTGCCCCTGCCTCGTTTTCATAGGCATAGGCCAGGATCATCCCCTGGTTGAACAGCCTCCGGTAGGGTTCATCAGTGGAAACGATTCCCAGGTCGTAAAGAACCTTATGCCAGAACCGGCTGTAAAGAAGATGGAGTACTGCGTGTTCTGCCCCGCCTATGTACAGGTCAACAGGCATCCAGTATTTTTCCTTTGCGGGGTCGAATATGTTTTTTTCATTTTTCGGATCGGTAAACCGAAGATAATACCAGCATGAGCCTGCCCACTGGGGCATGGTATTGGTCTCACGTCTTCCTTTTCTACCCGATTTGTCTGTCACGTTGAGCCATTCGGTTGAATTGACAAGAGGGGATTCACCGCTTTCGCCGGGGAGATATTTCTCAAGATCCGGTAATTCGAGAGGGAGCTGGTCTTCATCAAGCAGGCTTATAGAGCCGTCTTCCCAGTGGATCACCGGGAAAGGTTCTCCCCAGTAACGCTGCCTGCTGAAAAGCCAGTCGCGAAGCTTATAATTGACTTTTGACTTTCCAAGGTTTTTTGATTCAAGCCATTCAGTGATCCTAGAAATACCTTCTTCCTTGTTCAGCCCGTTGATATTTATTCCGGTGGATTTTTCCGATGAATTGATATATTTTCCGTCTTCTGTCCAGCATTCTTTTCCTTCAATTATTCTCTGCCTCTGGTCCTGGTCAGTGACATCCGGGTCCTGTATGCAGGCTATCGGAAGATTGAATTTCTGTGCAAATTCAAAGTCACGGGTATCATGAGCCGGGACCGCCATGATTGCGCCTGTTCCGTAACCTGTCAGCACATAATCGGCAACCCATATAGGTATCTTTTTGTTATTCACCGGATTAACAGCATATCTGCCGCTGAATACACCGGTTTTATCCTTGGCGAGGTCGGTACGGTCGAGGTCTGATTTAAGTGACGCTGCCTTTATATATTCATTTACGGCTTTCTTCCTGTCATCAGTTGTTATTATACCTGTAAGGAAGTGTTCAGGTGCGATGACCATATATGTGGCTCCGAACAATGTATCGGGGCGGGTTGTGAACACGGTAAGTTTTTCGTTAAGTCCTTCCACGGAGAAATCAACTTCAGCGCCTGTTGAACGGCCTATCCAGTTTCTCTGCATATCCTTTATGCCGTCAGGCCAGTCCAGCTCGTCTATGCCTTTCAGGAGTCTTTCAGCATAAAGCGGTATTCTCAGCATCCATTGCTTAAGGTTTTTCTTTTCGACCCTGTTTCCGCATTTTTCATGTGATCCGTCATAAAGGACTTCCTCATTGGCGCATACTATCCTGCAGTTGGGGCACCACCATACAAGGGCATTGTCATAGTAGGCAAGTCTTTTTGAGTCAATATAGTTCTGAACCTCTTTTTTGCCTGCCTTTCTTATTCCTTCAGGAATTACAAGTTCAGAAACAGGCCTTCCCCTCTGCAATTTCTCATCGAACCACGTATTGTAGAGCCTGATAAATATCCATTGTGTCCACTTATAGTATTTCGGATCAGTGGTATTGATTTCTTTATCCCAGTCGTAGCTTAAGCCAAGTTCCTTTATCTGTCTTCTGAATGTGTCGCAGTTGTTTTTTGTTGTGACAGACGGATGGGTTCCGGTTTGTATAGCATATTGTTCTGCCGGAAGGCCGAATGCATCCCATCCCATAGGGTGAAGAACATTGAATCCCTTCATCCTTTTGTATCTGCTGTAAATATCTGTTGCTGTATATCCTTCAGGATGTCCGACATGCAGTCCGGCTCCGGAAGGATAGGGGAACATATCGAGTACATAGCATTTCCTGGGATTGGTAATATCTTCAGGGGTTTTGAAGGTTTTGTTCTCCTCCCAGTATTTCTGCCACTTTTTTTCTATTTCGGTGAAGTTGTAGTCCATGGTTACTAAATTACGGATTTCGGACTGCCGATTGCGGATTTATTAAATCCGAAATCACAAATCCGCAATCCGCAATCAATTATTCGGACTGCGAAATTAGAAAAACTTTATCAATTATTGTAAAACACGCCTATTGATGTTATTTTTGCATATTACCGGTCCCGTAGTTCAATGGATAGAATGACAGATTCCGGTTCTGTTGGTTGAGAGTTCGAGTCTCTCCGGGATCACCACTATTTGAAGTCAGAACTATTGAACAAACGAACAGTGAAGTAAGAATTTCTGAAATCTCAGATCGAATGTTCTTCATTCTTACTTCTATTTTCTCAATATTTCTATCATTTCTGTAATCGCTTCAGCTTCCGACGGATCCCTGACTGGTGATAAACCCAGAAGCGATCTTCCCTGGTTAAGATCCCTGCGGGAGATATAATCCTTGCCTATTATAACATAATAAAGAATAGCTGATTTCATGGTGTTGGCTTTTACCCTGAAAGTATGAGGACTCTGCCGGGCAGGAAACAGGTGAACATATCTTTTTTCATCATTATTATATTTAAGCATCCACTGTGAATCATCCGATAATTCAATTATCCTGAATTCGCTGTAATTGACACCTGTCCATTTTGAAAACACTTTTATTTCAGCGAGCTTGTTCTTATTCAGGAATTCCAGTACCTCGCTGCAGATTTGACTGACAGGTACATTGCCCGTATAAATATCCATCACGGAAGTGCCTATGTGTTTAAGATCCAGCAGAAAGGCTTTCATATCGAGACTCTTTTCTTCAGCAAGCCTGTCGGAAATGAATCCCCTTATATAAGCGAGATGATGCTTAAGGGGATTAAACTGGAATGGCTCGGGAATCCGGATCATTCGGCAAATCAGTTTTTCAGATAGGAAGTTAAAGTTAATTATTATAATACTTTAACCACTAAGGACACAAAGGAAAATCACAGAGAACACGAAGTGAAAAACAATATATTAACAATATCCTTCCGGACTGCATCCTGTTTTCAGAATATTTTAACTTTATAGGCTGGAAACTCAAACGAAAAGACCTATGCCTGATGCACTAAAGGAGGATTTTATCAGAACCATAAATCATGAGCAGCCATCAAAGGTGGTGGTTGACTTCGGGGCAACTCCGGTAACCGGTATACATGTTGTGGTAGTTGAAAAGCTTCGTGAATATTTCGGACTCGAAAAACGGCCTGTAAAGGTTATAGAACCATACCAGATGCTTGGCGAGATTGATGATGAGCTTATCAGGGAAATGAACATTGATGTGATAGGTTTATCAGGGGAGAAAAACATGTTCAGTATACCGAACAGGGACTGGAAGGCAGTCAGGACATTGTGGGGACAGGATGTACTGCTGCCCGGAGAGTTTAACTGTACATTCGACAGCAACGGCGATATGCTGATTCACCCTGAAGGAGATATCTCAGTTCCGCCAAGTGCAAAGATGCCCAAAACAGGATTCTTCTTTGATGCCCTTGACCGTCAGCAGCCAATTGATGATTCAACTCTTAAGGTGGAAGATAATCTTGAAGAATTCGGTTATGTGACCAATGAAGACCTTGACTACTGGAAAAGAACAACTGAAGGTATTGACCCGTCATTAAAAGGAGTTGTGGCAAATATGGGAGGAACGGCCCTGGGCGATATAGCGCTTGTACCTGCCGTGAACCTGAAACATCCTAAAGGGATCAGGGGCGTCGAGGAATGGTATATCTCAACACTGACAAGAGAAGATTTCGTTAAAGAGATTTATGACAGGGAAACAGATATAGCAATTCATAATCTGGAAAAACTTTCCGGGGTGATCGGAAACAGGATTGATGTAGTTTATATCTGCGGGACCGACTTCGGAACACAGAATTCAACATTCTGCTCACCCGAGACATTCCGAAGGATCTGGCTTCCTTATTATAAAAAAGTAAATGACTGGATACATAATAATACAGGATGGAAGACCTTCAAGCACTCTTGCGGAGCTGTCGAACCACTCATGGATCTGTTCATAGAATCGGGATTTGACATCATTAATCCTGTACAGATAAATGCAGCGGGTATGGATCCCAGATTACTGAAGAAGAAGTATGGCGACCGGATCGTTTTCTGGGGAGGAGGTGTTGATACGCAGGGAGTATTTGCCTTTGGAACTCCTCAACAGGTAAAGGATCAGGTTAAAAGGCAGTGTGAAATATTTAACAATAACGGAGGATTCGTCTTTAATACAGTGCATAATATTCAGGCCAATGTTCCTTTTGAAAATGTAATTGCAATGCTCGGGGCACTCGGAGAATTATAAACATATATTGCCAGCTGCCAAGTGCATCGGCAGCCGTAGCACCAGCAGAGGCTGGCCAACCGAGTTCTTAAATCAGGATAACCAACCTTCTGATTACTCGAATATGAAAGAACATAAATATAACTGGAGTTACCTCTTATCGATAAGTCTGGTATCCGCAATGGGCGGACTTTTATTCGGATATGACTGGGTTGTGATCGGTGGTGCCAAACCATTTTATGAGCCATTTTTCGGGATTACCGGCAATCCCGGACTACAGGGCTGGGCAATGAGCTGTGCCCTTACCGGGTGTCTTGCCGGGGCAGTGTTGTCAGGATGGCTCAGCGACAGGTATGGAAGAAAAAGACTGCTTCTGCTTTCAGCTGCACTTTTTGTGGCTGGTTCACTCGGCACAGGTGCAGCAGGCTCTTTCTCATCTTTTGTAGTTTTCAGGATTCTTGGAGGTATAGGAATAGGTCTTGCCTCAAATCTTTCCCCGATGTACATCGCAGAAGTGACTCCGGGAAATATACGGGGAGCCTTTGTTTCAATAAACCAGCTCACAATTGTTATAGGGATACTTGCTGCCCAGATTATTAACTGGAGGATTGCACAGCCTGTTCCTCCTGATGCCTCAGTCAATGATATACTGAATTCATGGAACGGGCAGACCGGCTGGAGATGGATGTTCTATGCATGTGCTGTACCCGCGGCTTTGTTCTTAATTCTTATGTGGTTTGTTCCGGAGAGTCCGAGGTGGCTGGCAAAAGACAGGAACAAACACAATAAAGTCCACGGTATACTTTCGAAAATTGGCGGCAGGGAATATGCCGACACTGAAATCCTTTCAATCGCTGAAACTTTGAGAAAAACAGAAAAAACAGGATTTCAGCTTCTAAAGCTCCCGGGTATAACCAAGTTGCTGATACTAGGCATTGTGATTGCCGTTTTCCAGCAATGGTGCGGCATTAATGTTATTTTCAACTATGCCCAGGAAATATTTGCCGGCGCCGGATACAGTGTTTCAGATATCTTATTCAATATTGTCATTACCGGAAGTGTTAACCTGGTTTTCACGTTTGTGGGTATGTTCACTGTTGACAGGCTGGGAAGGAAATCACTGATGCTGATTGGTGCAGGAGGGCTGGCAATGATCTATGCGATCATCGGAGCTTTGTATTATTTCCAAATCCAGGGACTTCCGCTGCTGATAATGGTTGTTACCGCAATTGCCTGTTATTCAATGTCGCTCGCACCGGTAACGTGGGTAGTGCTGTCGGAGATCTTTCCGAACAGGATACGCGGATTCGCAATGTCTGTCGGTACGTTTGCATTATGGTCGGCATGTTTTGTACTTACATATACTTTCCCTCTGCTGAATCAGGCTTTAAAGGCCTCAGGTACATTCTGGCTGTATGGGATCATTTGTATTCTTGGATTCTGGTTCATCATGAAAAAGCTTCCTGAAACAAAAGGAAAAACCCTTGAAGATATAGAACATGAATTATGTCGTAAGTTAAAAGTTTAAAGAATAATACTATGCGCAGATTTAGATGTTTAATCAGTATTGTGATCGTTCTGTGTGCGGTTAAACCCCTATCGGGACAGGTTACTCTTTCCGAGGAGAAATGGGTGCTTCCCACATATAAAGTAAATCCTCCTGACAAGAATCCGATGTTCTTCAGGGGCGAAGGTTATCAGGGAGCTTCAAGATACGTGTATCCCCTGGCACTGCTGGATAATCTTTCCAATGAAAAGACTGATCAGCCTATGAAAACCATAAAGCTTGCCAATGAGTACATTGAACTCGGGATAACTCCTGAAATTGGAGGGAAACTATGGTACGCGACAGATAAAACAAACGGGTATAATTTCGTATATAAAAACACTGTTGTAAGACCATCCAATATCGGAATGACCGGAGCATGGGTTTCCGGAGGTATTGAGTGGTGCGTCCTTCATCATCACAGGGCATCGACATTCCTCCCGGTCGATTATGAAATGAGTGAAAATAAAGATGGCAGTAAAACAGTATGGATAGGCGAAACAGAACCACGGCATGATATGAGATGGACCATTGGAATAACCGTTTTCCCGGGCAGATCATATTTCCAGGCTGAGGTGAAGATACACAACCAGACACCGCTTACACACACTTTTCTCTATTGGGCAAATGTGGCAGCCCATACAAACGAAAATTACCAGGTTGTCTTTCCTCCGAGCGTCCAGTACGCGACATATCATGCAAAAAATGCATTCATACACTGGCCGGTTGCAGAGGAACCTTACAGAGGACAGGAATTCACAAAGGGGAATGACATGAGCTGGTGGAAAAACTCCCCTGTATCGAATTCATTTTTCGCCCATGACCTCAGGGAGGATTTCATGGGAGGTTATGATCACGGGCGGCAGGCAGGGACAGTTCATATAGGCGATCACAATATTATAAAAGGTGCAAAGCTCTGGGAGTGGGGATCCGGAGAGCGGGGGCAGGCCACTGAAGCAAGGCTTACAGAGAAAGACGGTCCCTATGTTGAAATCATGGTCGGAGCATTCTCCGACAACCAGCCTGATTACAGCTGGATAAGACCTTATGAGGTGAAGAGCTTTAAACAATACTGGTATCCGATCAAGGATATCGGCGGATTCAAGTATGCCAACCTGAACGGAGCCGTCAATCTTGAAGTGCGGGAAAAAAATACAGTTTTCCTCGGATATTGTTCAACACAGAAAGTAAGCAAGGCTAAAGTAATTCTTAAAAATGGAGAGAAGGTTATCTTTGAGAAAAACGTTGAAATATCACCGGTCTCTGCTTTTACAGGAACTGTTAAGATCAATGAAGCTTTCAGGATCACCGATCTAAATACAGAGCTTGTCAATACGGAAACAGGTGAGGTGCTGGTCAGTTACCAGCCTGTTGAAAAGAAGTATGATCCTGGACTTCCCCCGACAGTTGAACGCCCGGCTCAGCCAAAGGATGTTCAGACTATTGAAGAGCTTTATCTTGCCGGAAGCAGGATAGAACAGTTCTACAATACAAGTCTCAACGCCATGGATTATTTTAATGAAGCCCTTAAGCGCGATCCTTTTGATATCAGGACAAATACTGCCGTGGGAAATATTTACCTGAAAAAAGGCGATTATAGTACTGCCAGAAAATTTTTTGCAGCTGCAATAAAGAGGCTCACAAAGGATTATACAAGGCCATCAACCTGTGAAGCGCTTTACCTCCAGGGACTTACGCTAAAAGAGATGGGACTTTATAATGAAGCCTTCGATACTCTTTACCGTGCCTCATGGGATAATGCATTTCATTCAGCAGCTTTACTTGAGCTAGCAAGGATCTCTGCCACAAGGGGAGACCTGAACAGGGCGCTTGAACAGGTAAATGAATCCCTGAAAACAAATACAGTTAATAACAGTGCGATCAACCTTAAAGCATCATTGCTCAGGAAACTCGGCGACTTATCAGGGGCAAAAGCAACTATCGCACAAATTACAGGATCTGATCCTCTCGATTTCAGGACAGGTAATGAAAGTTATCTTCTGGCAAAAACAGAGGGAGATATGCAGAAAGCAGACAGAGACCTTGCAGTACTGAAAAGGAAAATGAGGGATTTCGATCAGAATTACCTTGAACTTGCAGTTGGATATCTGAACGACGGAATGCCGGATGAGGCTGAAGAAGTTCTGCTCCGCTTCCCTGGGAAGAATCCTGAGATATGCTATTATCTGGCTTACATAAGCGACAGGAAAGGCAATAAGGAAAATGCGGAGAAATTCTTCAGGGAAGGATCATCCCTCCCTGTTGACTATTGCTTCCCGTACAGGCTTGAATCAGTAAAAGTCTTTAACCTTGCATCTGAATACAATCCGGGCGATCCGAAACCATATTATTACCTCGGGAATCTTCTATTTGACAAACAGCCTCAGAAAGCTATTGAATGCTGGGAGAAGGCAGTGAAGCTTGATCCTTCCTTCGCAATAGCCCACAGGAACCTGGGCTGGGCATATTACCAGACTAACCATGATGTTCCTGCCGCTATAGGAGCGTATGAGAACGCCGTGAAATACAAGAAGGATGATCCTGTTTATTATGCAGAGCTGGATCCGCTTTACGAGCTGAATAATACTCTTGTTGAAACGCGGGCAAAGCTATTTGCAGACATAGGTGATGTTGCTACAAAACGGGATGATTCATTCATAAGGCAGGTTCAGGTCCTCGTTCTATCAGGTCAGTGGGAAAAAGCGCTGGAGTATCTGACCAGCAGGTATTTCGGTTACAGGGAAGGAAGCTCAAGAGTTGCAGATGTTACAGTTGATGCCCACCTTCTCCTTGGCAGGAAGTACTTTTCACAGAAAGACTACAGGAAAGCGCTTGAACAGTTCACGGCATCCCTTAGCACGTTTGTCGGAGAGGAAAACAACAGGAGGATCCCTCAGATAAACTATTTCATCGGACTGGCATACGAAGCACTTGGTGATAAGAAGCAAGCAAAAGCAGCGTTTACAAAATCGGCAGAACAAACATTAAGAGGCGCCGGATATATAAGCTATTACCAGGGTTTGAGCTGGCAGAAGCTTGGTAACTCTGCAAAAGCTGCTGAGGTTTTCAATTCACTTGTTGAGCAGGGTGACAGGCGGATCAAACAGGGGGCAGATCTTGATTTCTTTGCGACATTCAGGGAAAGAGAAGCTGAAAACTCTATGCTTTCAGATGCATATATGCTGAAAGGGCTTGGATATAGAGGTCTTGGGAAAAGTGACCTGGCCATGGAAAACCTGAAGAAAGCTGTTGAATATTCAAACAGCAATCTGTGGGCAAATGCCGAATTGTGAAGTATAAACATATTATCCAATAAGTTAATTTTCGAATCATGAACCACGGTATCAAGTTTTTGTTGTTTCTGTTTCTGAGTATAAGCCTGCAATTAAGACTGATGAATGGACAAACGGCACCAAGGAGTGTCACCAGTTTTGATTCAGAATGGCGGTTTATTCAGGATGATCCGCAGAATGCTTCTGATGCACTTTTTAATGATTCATCATGGCGGCTTCTTGATCTTCCTCATGACTGGAGCATTGAGGGTACGGTCAGTCAGAATGCCCCTGCAGGAGGTGCAGGTGGATATTATCCGACAGGAACCGGGTGGTACAGAAAGCATTTCACGATCAGAAAGGAAGATTTGAAAATGCATTATATCATTCTTTTTGACGGAGTCTATATGAACAGTGATGTCTGGATCAACGGACAACACCTTGGTAATTATCCGTTCGGGTATAACAGCTTCTGGTATGAACTTGACAGCCATCTTAAAGCCGGTGAGAATATTATTGCTGTAAGAGTTGATAATTCAAAACAACCTGCATCGAGATGGTATTCCGGTCCGGTATTTACAGGCATGTGTGGTTAATTAAGTCAGGCAAGGTGCATATTCCTCAGTGGGGAATTTATGTCACCACACCCAGGGTGACAAATGAAATTGCATCTGTATCCGCAGAAATAAAGGTTGAAAATTCATCAGCTTCAGTGCAGAAATTGACAACGATCTCACATATTACAGATAACAGGGGATATATTTCGGAAGTATCACAAAGCGTGTTTCAGATCCAGCCGGGACAGGAAGGGAAGGCTAAGTTCATTATAAACGTCTCATCTCCTTCTTTATGGTCAGTGGAGCAACCTTCACTTTATTCCCTGGTGACTAAAGTGCTCATCGATGGGAAGCCGGTTGATGAGGTTGTCACACCGTTCGGTATCAGATCAATACAATATGATGCAGACAAGGGATTCTTCCTGAATGGGAAAAACATCAAAATGAAAGGAGTGTGCCTGCATCACGACGGTGGCTGCGTGGGTGCTGCAGTACCAGTCAAAATTTGGGAACGAAGACTGCAGATTCTCAGGGATATGGGGTGCAATGCAATTCGTACTTCTCATAATCCTGTTGCCCCGGAATTCCTGGACCTGTGCGACAGGATGGGATTTCTTGTGATGAATGAGATCTTCGACGAATGGAAGATCGGAAAGGTGAAATTTGGATACAGCAATTATTTTGATCAGTGGGCAGAAAAAGATGTTATTTCGTTCATTCTTCGTGATCGTAATCATCCATCGGTTATAATGTGGAGCGCAGGGAACGAAATCCGGGAGCAGCCTGTGGAAGGCGGGGAGAGAGTCCTTCAGGGACTGATGGACATTTTTCACAGAGAGGATCCCACTCGTCCGGTTACGGTGGGTTGCGATAATATTGCAGCTGACGGAGGAGCAGCCAGAGCTGAATTCCTGAATATGCTCGATATTGTCGGATATAATTATGTTGACAGGTGGCATGAACGAAGAGAACTTTTCTATAGTATAGACCGTAATGATCATCCTCAATGGAAGATGGTCGGAACTGAGAGTGTGTCAAACGGAGGATTGAGAGGTTCATACAGCTTTGGGAAAGATACTTCAAGAATAACACCGAATTACAATACCAGGATGGTACGCGCCGAACAGCTCTGGAAGTTTGTTGAGGTAAATCCTTATGTGATCGGCGATTTTATGTGGACAGGGATCGATTATCTTGGCGAGGCATTCTGGCCGACAAAAAATGCATCGAGCGGTGTCATTGATATTTGCGGTTTCCCGAAGGACGGTTATTATTTCTATAAGAGCCAGTGGACAGAAGAGCCAATGCTGCACATATTTCCCCACTGGAACCTCAATGTAAAAGAGGGACAGGTGATTCCGGTGCTTGCATATACCAATTGTGATGCTGTAGAGTTGTTTGTGAACGGGAAATCCTATGGCGAAAAGCGACTTGAATTTCCAAGACAGGGAACCTCCGGAGGCTGGAATACCTATGCATCACCCCAGATCAATCCCACAACAGCCGATCTTCATCTTTCGTGGGATGTGCCATATCAGCCCGGGACTGTTAAGGCGATCGGGAAGAAAGCAGGAAAGACGGTCTGCAGTGAAATAATTGAAACAACCGGCCCGCCTGCAGCAATAAGACTGACCTGCAATACTGCTAACCTGAAAGCTGATAACCAGGATGTTGCACATGTAAAGATTGAGATTATTGACGAAAAAGGCAGAATGGTGCCAACGGCGGATAATCTCATCAGTTTAAAGATTTCCGGAAATGGAAAACTGATCGGACTTGATAACGGGAATCCTGCCGATCACGAACCATATAACTCAGGGAAACGAACAGTTTTTAACGGACTGGGACTAGCAATTATTCAGGCAGGCAAGGTCCCGGGGAAGATCACGCTGACGGCATCTTCCGAAGGGATGAAAGACGTATTGCTGGAAATCAATTCATTTAAATGAAATACCTTTTTTTACCACAAAGGATGAAAAAGTTAATCTTCATTTTAATTGTTATTGCAGGTTGTTCTGTAAACGACAAATTCCAGAGGGAAAAAATATCTCTTGCAGGTGAGTGGAATTTTAAAATCGATTCCCTCGACCAGGGAATAACTGAAAAATGGTACAACGAGAAACTCCCGGAGATTGTCAGATTACCCGGCTCCATGGCTGAGAACGGTAAAGGTAACGAAGTCACAGTCAATACTGACTGGACTGGTGATATTGTCGACCGATCGTACTTTACCGACAGGAAATATGAAAAATACCGTCAACCGGGTAATATTAAAATACCTTTCTGGCTTAAGCCTGTCAGATATTATAAAGGTGTTGCCTGGTATCAGAAGGAAGTGGAAATCCCGCAAACATGGCAAAATAAAAGAGTAGTTCTCTTTCTTGAAAGATGCCACTGGGAATCAAAGGTTTTCATAAATGATAAAGAAGCCGGCTGTCAGAACGCTCTGGCCACACCCCACGAATATGATATTACGGAATTTCTTGTTCCGGGGGAAAACAGGATTTCTATCAGGATGGATAATCGGATTGTTGTTCCCGTAGGAATCAACTCCCATAGCATCAGCGATCATACCCAGTCGAACTGGAATGGTATTACCGGAGAAATATCGCTATATGCTACCTCACCCGTGTTTATTCATGATATTAAGGTATACCCTGATGTTGCGAATAGCACTGCTAAAGTCATAGTAAGCATAATGAATAAGAGTGGTGAAGACTTCAAAGGCCGGCTGTCTCTTCAGGCTAGCAGTGTGAACATTCCGAACAGAGTTAATCAGCTGCGGAAAAAAATCAGGATTAATACAAGGGCAGATGAGCAGCAGGTAATTATTAACTACAATTTGAGGAATCCATGGCTCTGGAGTGAATTCAAGCCGGTATTTTATTGCATGTCTGTCAGCCTGTCAGGAGCAAAGGACAAGATTATTGACCGGGATTCCGTGGATTTTGGTATGCGCGAGTTCAGGGCAAACGGAACACGATTTGAAATGAACGGGATTCCCATATTCTTAAGAGGCACAACCGAATGCTGCATATTTCCGCTTACAGGCTACCCGCCGGCAGATGTTGAGTCGTGGGAAAGAGTACTGAAGACTTGCAGGGATTACGGACTAAATCATGTCCGCTTTCATTCTTATTGTCCTCCCGAAGCTGCTTTTATTGCAGCTGACAAGCTCGGTATATATTTCCATATTGAATGCAGTTCATGGGCTAACCAGGGATCATCCATCGGAAACGGAGGAACGATTGATAAGTTCATTTATGACGAGAGCGACAGGATCATCAGGGAGTATGGGAATCATCCTTCATTCTGCATGCTTGCATATGGTAATGAACCTGCGGGAAGAAATCAGAATGCATTCCTGGGACAATTGATAAAATACTGGAAATCAACAGATAACAGGAGGGTTTATACATCTGCTGCAGGCTGGCCGGTAATTCCGGAAAACGATTATAATGTCATTCCGGCTCCCCGCATCCAGCAATGGGGCCAGGGACTGAAAAGTATAATCAATGCAGAAGCGCCCCAGACGATGTTTGATTACCGGAATATAATTTCAAAATACAAAGTCCCGACAGTCGGTCATGAGACAGGACAATGGTGCGTGTATCCTGACTTTAAGGAAATTGATAAATATACTGGAGTTCTGAAAGCTGCAAATTTTGAGATATTCAGGGAAACTCTTGAAGAGAATAAAATGGGTGACCAGGCACGGGACTTCCTGATGGCTTCAGGAAAGCTTCAGGCAATATGCTATAAATCAGAAATTGAAGCAGCCCTTCGTACACCCGGCTTTGCAGGATTCGAGATCCTTCAGCTTCATGATTTTCCCGGCCAGGGAACAGCCCTGGTGGGAATCCTCAATCCATTCTTCGAATCAAAGGGATATGTTACTCCCGAAGATTTCAGAATGTTCTGCAATGAGACGGTACCGCTTGCAAGGATGAAAAAACTTATTTATAAAAATGGCGAAACATTTGAACCAGGGATTGAGATTGCACATTTCGGTACTGAGCCGCTGAAAAATGCTGAACTGGTTTGCAAGGTAACCGATCCTGATGGGAAAGTCCTGCGAAAGGAGATTATGACGATGGATGAAGTTAAGATCGGCAATGAGAATATTGTCGGGGTATTTGCTATGGATATAGAGGGAATTTCAGATGCCCGGAAACTTACATTTGAAATAGCAATTGAAGGAACATCTTTTGTAAACAGGTGGGATTTCTGGGTATATCCTTCTGAGAGTGAGATTAAACCAGGAGATGTTTATATGACGGATAAACCGGACAGGGCTGCTGAGGACGTTCTTAAAAAGGGAGGTTCGGTACTGTTGCTTACTTACGGCAATGTTGGTAAAGAAAAAGGAGCGCAGGTGGCAACCGGGTTCTCAAGCATATTCTGGAATACTGCCTGGACACGTAACCAGGCTCCGCATACCCTGGGTATCCTGTGCGATCCGGAACATCCTCTATTCAACGGTTTCCCGACAGAATATCACAGCAACTGGCAGTGGTGGGATCCTGTGGCACATTCGCAGGCAATGATACTTGACGGTTTTCCTGCAGAGCTGAGACCTCTAATACAGCCAATAGACACTTGGTTTGAGAACAGGCGGCTGGCTCTGGCTTTTGAAGCAAAAACAGGCGGGGGCAAAATGATTGTCTGCAGCATTGATATGATAGATTCACTCGACCGGCGGCCGGTAACCACTCAATTGCTCTGTTCAATGCTGAACTATATGAACAGTGATTCATTTGAACCCAAGACTCAATTGGACCTTAAACAGATACGTGAACTCCTGAAATAGAAATATTCTTAACTTAGCACTTATTATTACATTCATATCCTAAACCTTAAAACATTCAGCCATGACACTAATACTAGCGGGGATCATTATCCTTATTGTAGTTTACTTCGCTGTAAGAACTGTTCCTTATCTGAAAAGCCATAAACGGCAGGTAAATATACTTGCCTGGTCTGTATTTGCACTTCTGATAATCATCGCTTCGGTTGTTCAGGTCGAACCCGGCATGGTAGGCGTTAAGAAGCTGTTCGGCAAGGTTAACGACAACATTCTTGAAAGCGGCTTGAACCTCATTAATCCCCTGTGCAAAGTGGTCATGTTCGATACAAGGACAGAGAATTACACTATGTCGAGTGTCCGTGATGAAGGAGCCCTTCAAAGAGATGATGCAATACATGTATTATCGGCGGACGGGCTGGAAGTCATTGTAGATCTGACTGTTCTGTATAAAGTAATTCCGTCGGAAGCTCCCCGGATACTTAAAGAGGTGGGAACAGATTACAGGAATGTGCTGGTAAGACCTATATGCAGGACCGGCATAAGGGATAATGCAGTATATTATGATGCGGTTTCACTGTTTTCTTCTAAAAGAGAAGAATTTCAAAACCGCATCTTCACGTCCATTGAATCCAATTTCAGGGACCGGGGATTGCTTCTTGAACAGCTCCTTGTGAGAAATCTGACATTGCCTGAATCGGTTAAAGCTGCTATTGAATCAAAGATAAATGCTGAACAGGAAGCT
>Ga0172363_10001468_pt1 | contig 19038 bp, 14 predicted proteins | sample LakKivs2_kivu2a2_FD_114541 | JGI IMG/M metagenome (GOLD analysis project Ga0172363, IMG submission 114541) | Sediment microbial communities from Lake Kivu, Rwanda - Sediment s2_kivu2a2 | ecosystem: Environmental > Aquatic > Freshwater > Lake > Sediment | place: Rwanda: Western Province, Lake... | reverse complement strand
TTGTCTACAATTCCAGAGATATCGCACGAATTTGGAGAGAAACAAAGAATCGCTTGAATTTTCTGCAGTTTTAGAGGACCCATTCGAAAGAGAATTATTCGTTGCTAAGCCACCAAAGAATTTCGACATTTTTCTTAAACGATTACCAGACGTACTGAAAGACATCATGAATCGAGTATAAAGCTATACGTCGAAAGGCACGTTACCTATTCTTTTCCTGCCTTGGCATTTTCTGTGGAACCTAGTCTCATTGCTGAAAACCACAGACCAAATGCAAATGCCAGATTCTTGCATGGATTGGTAGTTTTCTTGGAGGAAAAGCGCGCGTATGATGCGTTAGATGCTGAAACTGAAACGAATGATTTTTGACAATATGAGTGAATTAGGAATAGAATTGGGGTCAATTCTGAAAAATGATTTAATAATTAACTCCGTTATTCGATGGTTAAGCGTGAAACTGAATGGTTAGCACTGTCAACTGTGAGGTGAATGTCGTTGAATTCTGAAATAGTGGTGGAAGGTCAACTTGTTGAAAACGTATTAAAACAACTTGAATCTGAATTTTCTAAAAGAATAATCTCAGCGAGCACTGCGAACAGAGCCTCTGTAGGTGTGTTAAATCAAACAACAATTGAGGAGGAACGCGAAAGCATAAAAAAGAATTCACGAAAGCAATGTTGGTTTCCAACCAGATGCAAAGGCTATACTTTGTCGTCAGATCGATGATGATGTCTATTCTAGGTGCGTTGATAACGTTTGTTATCGTCTGGCATCTAGGAATGATAAACGTCATAGAAGATTTTGTTTTAGGCATTTCCACTTATGCTGTTTACCTTGCACTTTCAAGATTGTTTGATGAAAAGATAATCAATATCTCAAAGAGGATAATGCTGTACTTGGGAAATCATACGAAGCTCAGAGATTTCATCGTAGACAACTTTTAAGAAAGCAACGCGTACTATTGCACGTTACACAGCGTGCCAAGGCTTCAACGAATTAGTTTTTGTCCGTTGCACATTGTCAGCGGGTCATTGTTATTGACCCTTTTTGTACCCCCTATCCCTAGACATGGCGTTTTGAGCTGGCTCTATAGTGTACACTTTTGCCGTTGGATTAGTGCGCACTAGGTAAAGTGCGGTTGTGTTCGCATCGGCATTGTGCGGAACGTGGGCATAGTGAGGCGAAAGCCTCACGTTTTGTTTTTGTTTGTTGGAATTGTTCGGTTTCAAGCTTCTATTTGATGAAGGTTTTAATAGGCTTTCGTTTATCAATTCTATTAGGTAGCGAGGTTGAAAGAGTCTCTAATTGAAATGTACTTGAAGTGTTTTATTGCTCCTCTTATTATTGCTATTTTGGTTTTGATTTTGACTCCACTTTCAATGAACGATAGAATCTTATGGGCAGTAGTTATCGTTGTTGTTTCCGTTCTTGCTTTATTGATATATAATAAATGGCGGAATTGGAGTTATCGAAAGAAACCACTTGACGTTAGCTTTGCAAAAGTTCCATTGTGATTATGCTAAATCACTGTTTTATTAAAGAAAAAAAGGGTTATTTGCGTTTTCTGAGTAGTCTTGGTTCTTTTGTTTCATCTGGCTTCTCGCACGCAAATAGCTTACTTGTAACAAAGGAGGATGGAGTTCTTCCTTTTTTTATGGGTACTTTTAGTTCCTTACTTCTTTGGGGGCTTCTTCTTCTTTCCTTTGGTTTTTTGGGGCACTATTCTAGCCTCAAATTACAATTACTGCGTTTTTATATTTAAATTTTTGGCAAGTTTATGCGCTGTCTATTTGCGTTTTCTAAAGAGTTGCACGCCCTCGATTGTTGTTTGGTATTGGAATCCTGCTTCTAAGAGTTTTTGGGCTTGTTCAACGGTGGTTGCTCCGTCCACAGTCCATTCATCGTCGTTGAGGTTTAGTAGGTGCATGTAGCGTTGGGTTGTTTCAAGTTTCTTGTGACCCATTAGTACCATTACAGTGTATGGGTTTCCTATGTCGTTTAGTTTCTTGGTGCAGAAGTAGTGTCTTAAGTCGTATAGTCTGATTGTGCGGATTGATGGGTCTTTGAGTTTTTGGGCTAGTGCATTTCTCATTATTCGGTATTGTTTTCCGTAGTGGTCTGGGTCTGTTCCTTTGAATAGTAAGTCGTTTGGTGTTAGGTTGTTCTGCATGATGTGTTCTTGTAATCTTTGTTTTAGGCTTTCGGATATAGGTAGAGTTCTTGGATTGCCTCTTTTGGCTGTGGTTGGGTTTACGGTTCTGTGTTCGAGGTCTAGGTCTTTGACTTTGAGTCTGCACAGTTCTACGGGTCTTAATCCCGTTTCCATGCTTAGCGTTAGCTTCATTCCCAACAGTTTTCCAGCGTCAGCTATGAGCATTTGTATTTTTTCTTTGGTTGGTAGTGCTATGTTCTTGGATGGTTCTCGGTATTTTGGCATAGTCCATGTGATACCGTAAAACTTTGCGTATTTGTTATAGGCTATGCAGAGATTGCGTTTATATCCGTCTGAGGCTTTGAGTTCTGCTACTACGAGCTTTACGGTTTCAGGTTCGTCTAGGCTTGCGTGTTTGGCTAAGAAATTCAGTACTTTTCTTGTAAAGTTGATTGTGTAGTCGCTTTTGTTGTCTTTTTTCATTTGGATTAAGACGTTTACGATTTTCGGGTTTGTTGCGTTGTGGTATTCGGGGAAAACCATGGTGTTTGGGCTGATGTGTTGGTTATAACACCGCTTAGAGTGGAGACGCCTCCCGCAATTTCCTTTTTTTGTGATTTCATGTACCGCGCGGATAATTGGGAAAACCTTAAGCAGTGTTTTCCTCAAGTCTTGCGTTCGTCAGAGTAATTGGAAATTTACCTCAAAACGATTAAAGAGACAGAGATGAAATGATATGGTACGACTGGGGAAAGCAGAACTAAAATAGGCAATGAGAAAATATGAGATAGGTGCCAAGGTGTTGACACAATGAACCAGAATCTTTGCGATATCGTGGATTACATCAAAGCGGATCGTTTCACGCCAGAAAGGATTAAAGTGAGGAAGGAATCTGAAAATAACGCCTCTTCGATTCTGCAATCTCATCTTGGTAACATCACTTTGGAAAACTTGGCTGAAGTAATAAACTTGCTCAACACAGATTACTATGACGGCAAGAAGCATATGGATCGATTTGGCGTGGGATTAAGAGGAAAGAACCGAATACTGATACTTAGGAACGACCTTCGAAAACTTAATGAGTTAATTACAGAAGTCTACGAAAAAGAAAACCTGGATAATGTTGACACTTTGATACGAAGCTTAAAAGGGATTGGAGATTGCTTTGTCTCTGGCTTGTTGTATCTGAAAAACAGAGACAACTACAATATGTTCATGCCCAGAACAGCTTCTGGGATAGAGGCAGCATACCCTGAAGAAATGCCATTGACCGCAGGAGCCTTCAAGGAGCGATATATTCGCTTCAATAGACTTGCACAAAAACTGAAAAAAGATTGTGATATCGAGCCACAAGAACTTGATTTGGTTCTTGTCAACCTTCGTTATTGGATGGAAGGAGAAGACAGAAGCGCGATATACAATAGAACCAAAGAACTCTTGCAGGAAAAGAAACAAATAATTCTTTACGGACCCCCTGGAACGGGAAAAACCTTTCAAGCCCAGAGACTCGCTGTTGAGTTTTTGCCCAATATCGGAAGCACACTTGAAAATGATTGGGAGATTTTGTATAACAAGCTTTACAACGAAGGGTGTTTAGAGTTCATTACTTTTCATCCTTCATTTGGCTATGAAGAGTTTGTTGAGGGGATAACTGTAAATACTGAGGCAAAGCCGAAAAAGATCCTATATATAAGAAAATGGGGAATTTTTAAGAAAATATGCACCAAGGCGTTGGCTAAGGCTATAAATGAAGAATTGGATACTGGTAAAGAACCGTGGGAAGATCAGTGGGCCTTCATCTATGAGAAATATCGGAACAAGATTAGAGATAAACCGAGAGAAAAGATCATAAATGAGATCTGGGAGGTCGCTGATAAGTTTGTTCTGATCATCGACGAAATCAATCGAGGGGACATTTCTAAGATATTTGGCGAATTAGTTACCTTAATTGAGAACGACAAAAGGCTTGCCCAAGAGAACGAAATCGTGGTGCGATTGCCTTATTCTAATGATGAATTTAGTGTTCCCCCTAACTTGCACATCATAGGAACTATGAACACTGCTGATAGGAGTATCGCGCTGGTAGATATTGCCCTTAGAAGAAGATTCGGGTTCGTCGAAATGAAACCTGATTTTGACACATTAATGGCAGAGCATATTGAAAAAGACAAAGAAGAACTTCAGAAAAATAATGTCTATGAACACTTAATTAACTCCATTGAAGCGGTAAAGAAAATCAACGCGAACATAATTAGGGATCTGGGAAGAGACAAGCAGATAGGTCATTCTTTCTTTTTCAAGGTGTTTGACCAAAGAGCTCTGATGATGGTTTGGCAATTTGAAATACTCCCCTTGCTGGAAGAATACTATTGCTGTGATTACGACAAGATACTCCACACACTTGAGCTGAAAGAAGAGAACCCGTATGTCAACAAGAAAGAAGGCATAAAGGGTTTTGGAAAGATAGAGGAATTGAACGATTTTCTGGATCAAGTGTTGAACGTAGCTGGTTCTGCGAATGGATGAAGAACTAATCACAGTACCAGAGAACTCGATAGAGAAGGATCTGGAGTTTCGTCCATCAAGAGAAGATATAGAATATCTGCACAGCGTACACTTCAACAAGGGTTCGAAAAGAAACATCAGAGTTTCCTATGAGCGCGTGAGCGATCAAGATTTCAACCCCAAAATCACCGTTGGTCCATACGCAGGCATAATTCAGCTATCAAAGAAACGAATCCATTTCTCTACCAAGGTAAACACAAACCTCTTTTACATGCTTAGTTTCCTGAAAAGCGAAGAAGAATTTCTGTATGATCCAGAAACCCCGATAGAAATCAGGGAAGGAGTAAACTTCTTTGACATAATAGGACGATTCTTTCTGAAACAATTGAATGAAATAATAAAACAAGGGTTATTAAGAAAATACGTCCGCAAGAGAGAAAATATACGATTCGCAAAAGGCAAGATCTTGATCAGAGAACAGATAAAGAAAAACATGGTTGACAAGTCGAGATTCTTTTGTGAATACGAGGATCTCACTTTTGACAATGAAGAGAATCGGATTGCTCTTTGCGCTCTGCATTCGTTGATCTCCATGATAAGGTTCAACGAGAAGATAAGAAGTGACTTGAGAAGACTCGAGATGGCTTTGAGAGATTTCATAACACTGGTCAACGTAGATCCTCATGAGGCCAGTCTCATCAGGTTTAACAGAATAAACCAATATTACGAAGAGATAATCAGCTTATCCAAGCTCATACTTGAAGAGAGGTTCATCAGAAGTGTGTATAAAGGTCCCTCAAGAGGATTCAACTTCATCGTTAACATGAATAGAGTCTACGAGGATTTCATCACTGAAATGGTCGAAGAAATCATAAGCACCCCCGAATTCAAAGATTTTGAAATCGAGAGACAATCACGTTTCGACAGCCTCGTTGAAGAAAAGAGAATAGTTGCGAAACCGGACATTGTGCTTCGTAGAGGCAAAGCAGAGTATCCTTTCATAATCGACGCGAAATACAAAAAGGACCCAGCAAACACAGATTACTACCAGATCATCGCTTACAGCTTGGCGCTGAGGGAAAGCAAAGCCTGTTGTCTCATCTATCCAAAATCTGAGGCTGCTGAAATTGATAAGGAACGTACGCGTGTCTTGACTTTAGTCCGGGACCTTACTGGAAAAGATTCAAGCAAGATTAGGATTCATGCAGTAACCATTGACCTGCATTTAGATGACTGCAATGTGATCAGGTATGAAGACTACATTGCCAATGTCAAGGAGCAATTGAAAAAGATAATTCTGGAATTTATGGCGGACTAAACTGTTTGGGGACGAAGGCATCATCAAGGTTAGGCTCACTATGCTGCCTCCGCCATTTTCTCAGCGCATGATTTCATCAGACCGTGACCCACGTTATCGCCTTGAGAACTAAAAGCTAAAATTCTGATAGACATAAATGATATGTACGGTCATTATGGAGCTCTTGGGAGTATGTTGCTCGGAGAACCATATAATACGAATGCTGGCCAGGTTGCAGCCTCAACTTGTTTTCTACTTCCGCAGAAATGCAAACGGGGAGTAAGTAAGGCAGTCCCGAAATTTTCTTGTCTCACGGCTTTGTCGTAGAACCTAACTGCCATCTCTCTTGCAGGATCGTCATATACTGACCACATGGTTCCAACTACGTTTTCGGCGCCATAGTCAAGAAAGGCATCTATCAGATGTGAATTGTATATCTCTTTTGCACTGTCGCACGCGTTGAGAAATGAAAGGTATGGCGCGCCTTTCGCTTTGGCGAAGCAATCTCTTAGCTCATCTTCATTTAATTCTCCATCACGTAGTATCAGTCTGCCTCTCTTTCCTTCTGGTTGATTTCTCAAATAGTTTCCATGCCCGGAAAAGTGAAAAACCCCAACTCCCTCAGAAAGAATTTTCATGATCTTCTCTTTGCATGCATCAAATCCTCTGAGAACAATTGGGGAATAGCGTAACTTCTTCAGTCGCATGGCAACTTGAAGGGCTTCTCGTTCAGGTGTATGTAGTCTGTTTTTCTTTGGCAGCCAACGATAATTGAGACCGACAACCAGGGCTTTTCTACTCTGTGGTGGGAGCCCGGCAATTCGCTCTGCCCCAGGCATTACAGCAATTCTTCCCACAGAGTATTTTGCACACAGAAAGTCATCGCCGTCATGAGCAAGCTCCCAAGGGAAACGTCTTGTTTGTTCGTCAAGGTTCAACAGAACATCGCCAATAATTTCTCCAAAAAAATCTTCAAAGGTTTTGACTGGTCTACTTTTAACCTTTTTCAGTATTCTGAAAAGGCTTGTTCCGTATGCTAACAGTTGTTTCTGGGCTGTTCTATCAATTGCCTTTAGTTTTTTCAGATTTCGCTCTCTTCTGTACTTTGCACTTTGCCGTGAGCAACCGTCCATTATCGCCAAGAACTTCTTCGCTCTCATCCGTTGAGTTCTCGTGAAGTAGAGAGTGTCCTCGAACCGCTGCGAGCTCATGGGTGGTCTGTGCGATATCTTAATCCATTTTTTCGCACCTCTTAGATTCACAGAAGTTATGTTGACTTCAGTCATAGTCTTCAATTACTGATAACGTGTAATGCCCATATAAGCCTCTTCTTCAGAGAGAGTCCCATTGTTGTTTCCATAGTATGTCTCAGGCTTTATTTTACCAATCCATTTTTCCAGGATCTCAGCATCAAACTCTAAGATAGGCTAAATCGTCAAGATCTTTCGTGAATGCCGAAGCTTCATCATATCTCTATATCTCTATATCTCTGCGAGGCAAACGCGCATTTGATATTCCATGATAAAGGTTATCGCTGTCCGTCTCGATTGTTGTACCAAGAAGAACATTTTCCGGAAAGCGGTAGTTTCTAAATACACTTTGGTTCTTAGATCGGTCCTGTAAAGATCAAGGTCCTTATTCAAATAAGTTTCAGACCCAGAGAGGATGACTGCCTCGAGTTTTCGGGGCAATTCTCCTTTTCCAACCTCGGAATAGGGCAATTCATATACTTCGCTCTCTCCCGCTTTTTTCATTGCGTTCCTTAGTTGCTGTATTCTATCTTTGTATTTTTTCTGATTTTTGTAGTTGTTGACAACCAGAATGGTCATTGTTCACCGTCTCAGTCAACTGGATCTTAGCGCGGCCGCTTAAGTTAATCCGTCTGGATTATGGGGATTCGTCTATTTCCTCGACTTCGTCGGTTTGGTCCCCTTCGCGCGCTGGTTTGAGATGCTTTATCCGGTTACAGTAAGTCTTATCAGATGTCATTAGATGATAGGAAATGGGTGTTCACATGCCAGAGTTTCTGGAGGAGTTTGCATCATCAGTATCGATAAAAAAGGAGACCTTGAAGGAAAAGATATTCGAGGGAACGCCGAACCCATTGCATGACGGTTTTGAGAGACATTTCGAGTCTCACTGGATTCCGCTAAGTGAGATAGAGAAGTATGCCTCAAAAACAAGTGAACTCGAGATAATGGCCGTTGATTCAAGTGTATACACCAATCTGCTGTCTACAGGTGGAATCTTTTATGTAATTAGGTCTTTAGCTACCTGTAGAAAACAAGAACGAAAGCTTCTGGAAACAGATGCCTTCTTTACCAAAGCCAGTTTTCTCGAATCGCAACTTTTCATTGGAAGAAAAATGGAGATGTTCGAGTTCCTGGTTGCAATCAACGCTCTCAAAAGTGGTTTCAAATGCAGCAACATCCTGATAGACGGGTCATTGTACGGGCGAATCTCGCACGTGCCCATTGAGACAAAAGTTGAAGACCAACGACTTGTGCTCTTGCATTATTTTCAGGTTTACCGTGAACTTCTCGATTTGTGTAAAGCAGAGAAAATCTTTTTGATGGGTGTAAGTAAAGAAAGCAGGTCTACTTTTTATCGTGATTATCTACTTAAACTGATCTTTAATGAAACTCTCAAGAACTTAGACGCAAGTATCGACGCTGCCGATCTGCATAGACTAAAGCCAATCTTTGCAGAGACATTAGATAATGAAAAATCTGCTCTAAGCAAGTTCGCAAAACTCCACCATAAATACGGAAAAAAACTTGATACTATCGCTCTGATTCTTGAGGAGCTTATGTCTTCTCGACCAGACTATCAGCTTATCATGAATTATGCCGAAACACCCGGATACACCCAACCGCTACTGCTTGGCCCTTCTGCCAAAACAGCGAGGAGACTTGAGCTGTGCTGGAAGGACCCTGCAAGGTATGTTCGGGCTCATTTTCCTGCTACGGTTCGAGAGAAGGGAAAGGGTTTCGTGGATTGGGCTTCTAACATACTTTTGAGCTTTGCTGGTTTTCCTGGGATTGTGTCGTTCTATCTTCTGCTTGACGTTAGAGATTCACCCATAAGGATTGATTTGCCTTGTTGGGATTATACTTTCACACGGACTGGTTGGCCTAAACCTATAGACTTCAATGTTGACGAAGTTCTCAAAGTGATGGTTACTGGGTATTGCGGGTTAGATTGCTATAATCTCTGGCTTAAGAATGTGGATGAGAGGGTTAGGCTTAAGAAGCGTGTGGTGGATAATCTATATTTCCCGTTTATGGAAAGATTGTTTGGTGAGAAGATAATTCGAGGAAGGGGGTATAGACGTGTCAAGTACCCTTAAAGAAATTGGCGTAATAATCGGAGAAGCCAGCTCAAGCGAGTTTTTCTTTGCTTCAAAACCTGGCGAAATGCCCTCAAGATGGGAATATCTGTTAACATATTCTGAGGAAGATGTTGAGGGGAAACCGAAGCAAGTGGAGGTCGTAGCCCAAATCGAGCGTGTGATTTCTGCCAGTCAAGCCTTAACAAAAGAGTTAGATTTTGAGATAATCAAGAAGATAATTGAGTCTGGTTTAGCTGACAGGAAGGTATGGGGAAAGGCTCGTGTGCTTGGTTACTTGACGGAAAGTGGTGATTTGCAGCAACCTAAGAAAGCAGTAATGCCAGGGAAACCTGTATACATTGCGCCAGCGGAGTTGCTTGAGAAATTCTATTCGTATCCTGAGGATGAGACTATCAAAGTGGGTGCTTTGATTACGCGTGGCGAGGTTCCTGTTAGTTTGTCCATTAAGGGGTTTAGGCGTCATTTGGCGATTATTGCTCAGACTGGTTCTGGTAAGACCTATCTCGCTGGGATTATTGTTGATGAGCTTTTAAGGAAGGGTGGAACGATCATTATGTTGGATCCGCATGCTGACTATGTTTTCTTGTCAAGAAAAATCGATGGAAAAAGGCATGAACTCGCCGATAGAATAACCGTGTTCAGAAATCCGTCAAGCACAGGAAGATACACTGAGACTGAAGTCGGAAATGTTAAACCATACGAGGTTTGCTTCTCCGATCTCGACTTAGATGAGATATGCCTGATTTCTGGGATAAGTCAGCACTATACAAATATAGTGACGGGTTTAGGTAAAGCCTTGGAGCAATTAAAGGCTGAAAAGGATGTTTTCCAGCCTGAGGACTTGTTGAAGAAGCTTGAGAATGTCGATGCCTGGAAAACGGATGACATGGACTCGAAGATCGTTGAGGGTGCAAGGTCTGCTGCGAAGTATCTTGCGCGTCTCATTAACATGAGAGTGTTCACCAGCGGGGCCACAAACATTAGTGAAATGCTGAAGCCTATGCATCTTTCTGTTGTTGATCTTTCAGGCTTAGATGACGACGTCTCGGATTACATTGCTTTCAGAATATTGTCTGATGCTTATGAGAAAGTTGCAAGCGGTGAATTTGAATATCCTGTTTTTGTGTTCGTGGAGGAAGCCCATAAATTCAGCCCAGGAACGGGTTCGACATACTCGAGCGGCATCATAAAGAAGATCGCAGCTGAGGGCAGGAAATTCGGTGTCTTTCTCGTTGTTATAACGCAGCGTCCTTCAAAGATACATTCTGATGCCTTGAGCCAGTGCAATAGTCAGATTATCATGCGAATAACAAATCCTAAGGATCAGGAGGCTGTTGCTGCCAGTTCTGAGCGCCTTGGAGAAACTTTGTTGGATGATTTGCCTGGCCTTAACACTGGCGAAGCTGTCATTGTAGGTGAAATGACACGAGCGCCAATCATGGCAAGAATAAGGAAGCGCACTACACGAGAGGGTGGCAGTGACATAGACATCATGGGCAAAATGAAAGACGCCATTGAGAAGGCAAAAGAGGAAACCGTCGAGAACGAAAGTAAACGTCTACGAGAAGAAATGAAAGGGTTCATGGGTTCAGCTGAAGAGGGCGAGAAATAGCATGGTCAGAATAGCGCATTTAGCTGATACGCACTTGGGTTACAAACAGTACAACTTGGAAGAAAGGGAAAAAGACATTTACGATGTTCTTGAGGAAATCGGCGATAAGATACTTGAAGAACACGTGGACCTTGTAATTCACAGTGGAGATCTTTTTGATTCGCCCAGACCCACAACCCAAGCTTATTATGCGTTCAAAAAGTTTCTGAAACGACTTGACGGAAAGGTCGAGTTTTTCGCTGTTCTTGGAGACCATGACAAACCAAAAGCTCGTGGCATGCCACCTCACAAACTTTTCGACGACCAAATTCAAACACTCGGAGTAGCCGGTATTTCTGAGCACCAGCAAATAAGCGTGAATGGCAAAAAGGTCCTTGTTGCTGGTATTTCCCATCTGAGCAGGGCCTATCGGCCAATTCTTTTGGAGGAACTTAAAAAGCTTGAGAATTTAAAAACACAAAGTGATTGCAAGGTTCTTGCACTTCATGAAGCTATTGATAAATTCTTTCCTTTTGAAGAGGCTTGTGAAATGTCGTTGGCAGAGTTGCCTAAGAACTTCAGATACTACGCAATGGGCCATCTTCATGCAAGAATCAAAGCTTCTTACGGGCAAGGTGAATTGACTTATCCTGGTAGCTCTGAAATAATTAGGAGCGATGAGATTGGTGGATGGAAGAAACTTGGTAAGGGTTTTTTCGTTGTAGACATTAGCAATGAGGAGATAAATGTATCCGAGGTCAATCTTGAACGGATTAGGCCTCAGATAGAGGCTAAACTTAACTATGCCCATTTTAAGGATGAACTGGAAGAACTTGTTAAGAACATATGCGATAGTGAAAAGCTTCCAGTTATTCATGTGAGGGTGGAAGGGAAAGAAATTGATAGACAAGGTGTCCATCAAGCTTTAACTGATGCTCTGACGGGAAAAGTGTTGACGTTTAGACAAGTAATTGTTGAGGAAAGCGAGATGCGACTGCCTGAGCTTAAGCCAGGCTCGTTCCACGTTAATCAAGTGCTTAAGGATTATCTCAAGGATGAGAAAGTCGCTCAGCTCGCTGTTGAGATGCTGAAGTATCTTCGGCAAGGAGACACGGAGGGAGCCAAGAGCGTGGCGGACGGATACTTTCAGAAACTTGAGGGTGGCGAAGAAGCACGATATTGAATAGGGTTAAGCTGAATGATTTTGTCTCTCATAAGGATACACAGTTGGATTTAGGCTATGGCATAAATGTAGTTGTTGGACCTAACGGTGCAGGTAAAACTTCGATTCTTGATGCAATTAGCTTTGCTCTATTCAATGATTGGAGCAATCGAGGAAGAAAGGAGAATCTAATCAATCTAAAGGCAAATAGATGCAAGGCTGCAGTTGAGTTCACTGAAGGAGGAATCAGGTATTCTGCTGAATGGTTGATGGAGCGAAACAAATCTGCCAAAGGAAGCTTATATCGTATTCAAAACGGTAACAGAAAGCTGTTGGCACATGGAGGCGGAAATACTGTAGTTCCCGAAATTGAGAAAATTCTTGGAATAGATAAGAGCATGTTTCTGCAGTCGGTTTATGTGCGTCAGGGCGAGATTGAAGAACTTGTCACAGCAAGACCTGCAGATAGAAAAGAACTTGTTTCAAGACTTCTCGGTGTAGAAGATCTGCAAAAAGCGTGGGAGACCGTTAAATCCTTGATTGATGATTATCAGCATTTACAGACTGCTTTAAAAACCGAGTTGAACCAAAAACCTACGATAGGAGCTGAAAGGCAGAAATATCTTGCAACCGCCAAAGAGGTGGCTAGATCTTTGGAGTCTAAACGTAAAGAGTTGCGAGAATTAGAGAACACAATCAAAGCTCTGAAAGAGATTTTGGATAAGTTAAAAGTCGACAAGAAGGAATTTGATAGATTTGATAAAGAGAAAGGTATTGTCGACCAAAGTATAGAGAACGAAAAGGAAAAGCTGCAAATGGAAAAGAGTGAACTTGACCAGACGATTAAGGCTGAAGAAAATGTCAAGAGCTTAGAGAGCGATGTTGGTAGACTTCCTTTCTTAGAGGAATATGCGGGCTATCTTTCACAAAAAACTGAAAAGGAACTGCAGTTGAATCAGTTAAATGATAAGCTGACAAACTTGGAGCGTTTAGAACAGGAATTTCATGAGACTGAGGCGGACCATACTCTCTACGTGGAAAAGAAAAAGCTTCTGGATGAGAGAACCAAAGAGCGAAAGAAATATGAGGGCGCCGAAGCAGCCTTGAAAAAGGCACTGAAACATATAGAAGACTTTGAAAAAGACGAACAAAAGAAAAAAACAGAATTGAACAAAGAGTTGGAAAAATGCTCTAAAATAATTGGCGAACAAGCTACGGTTGAAAACATTGAAACTTTGCTTAGCGCCAAAAAAGACGAGTTTCAAAACCTTTCAGATAATCTGGGAGAGAAAATTGAAGAGTGCAATAAGAAAATTGGAATGTTAGAGAACCAAAAACAAGAGTTGGAAACTGATCTTGTCAGACTTGGGCCTTCAGAAGGAGAAACAAAAACATGCCCCACTTGCGAAACGGAGTTAACGCCTGACCGCCTAAATCATCTGATAGACAAATTCTCTTCTGAGAGTAAACATATCGCAGTGGAATTGCAGAAATCAATGGAAGAAAAAGCTACATTTGCTCAAGAAAAAATGCAAGCTGATGGAAAGTTGAGAAAGTTGGCATCGATTGACTCAGAGCATGTTAAAGGTCTTGCTGAAGAATTAGCAGAGATGAGAAGAAAACTTTCAGAACAGAGGTTCGAGGTCGAGGGACTCGAGAAGCAAGTTAAAGTGCTAACTGAACTGGATTCGGAAATAAGCAAGCTTGAGGCTGAGATAGGTAATCTTGAGGAAGCTTATCTGAAATATGAAACTGCAGAACGAGAGCTGAAAAAGTTAGCATCTCGAAAGCAAATTGAAGCAGAGATAGCACCACTCAAGGAAACATTGGAAAACATTCTCCAGTTTTTGCAAAATTCGATTTCTAAACTTGGTTATGAACCTAAAGAGCCAGAAGAGGAACTTAAAAAGCTGAGATCTAAAAAGGAGGAGTATGATAGGAATCTGCCTTTGGCTAAACGCAAAACTGAACACGAACAGAATATTGAGAGAATAAAGCAAGAATTGTCAGAAAAGGAACAGAAACTTGTTGAGGTTGGTGAGGCAATTGATAAGCTTGGTTATGATGAGGAAGAACATACAGAGAAACAACAAGGATTTGAATCTGAAACTCAGCATAAGAGTGATGTGAAGGAAGATATAGCTGGGTTGGTAGCTCAAAAGAAAGCTGCGGATGAGGAAGCGTCTAAGTGTGAAGAAAAGCTGAAGTCGCTTAAAGGGAAGGAAAAGGAAAAGCAGGTTGTTGATGATTTTATCAAGCTGTTGAATAAGATTAGGGTTGCTTATGGTAAGGATGGTGTTCAGAAGATGATTAGGGCAAGGGCCAAGCCGTTGTTGGAGAAGGCTACACGGGATTTGTTTGAGAGGTTTAATCTTGCGTATTCTGATGTTAAGATTGATGATGATTATGACATTGCTGTTATAGGACCAGGTGGCGAGCAGGATATTGATCAGATTAGTGGTGGTGAACGTGTTGCATTGGCAATTGCGCTTAGGCTGGCGATTGCGCGAGTTTTGTCTGGGAAAGTTGAGACCATAATAATGGATGAGCCAACAACACATTTAGATGAAGAGAGAAGGAAGGAATTGGTGAACATCTTGAATTCCTTTTTCAGAGAAGGCGGGAGAATTATACCGCAGATGTTGGTGATAACACATCACCGCGAAATAGAAGACGTAGCAGATATCGTTTACACCATTAACAAGCAAGAAGGCTACTCCATAATCGAAAACGAAGAATAATGCGGATTGAGTATTTTGGCTTTGAGTGCATATCTTTATATTCACTTCACTGCACTAATCGGCACCCCATAACAATTCATAGTGTGGCTCTTTCCACATCCAATCCTTTGAATAGAATCTTAAATAAGCTAACTTCCATATTTTAAAGTGGTTTCAAATTGTCACGTGACATATCCCTTGATGGTTTCGATAAAACAGCTTTTAGAACAATAAGTAGCAATCACGCTCAAAGAGAAAAAATGCTTCTAAGAATGGACCTTAAGTCCCCAGCAAATCTAAAGGCAATTTTCAGAGATATTCGAAATCGCCTCGCTGGAACAAGTATTGGAATAACCAGAGACGAAAAGTTTGCTCAGGAGATTATCAATCTTCTCTTATGCAAGATATATGATGAAATCACCACTACTCCTGATGATCCTGTCGTATTTCAAGCGCTCCCGAACGAAACTTCGGGAGACATAAAGAAAAGAATCAGCGCTTTTTTCAATGAAAACGTGAAGACTGAATATTCCGATGTTTTTGATCAAAGTGATAATATTAACCTTGACTCGGAGTCCATTGCTTACATCGTTTATAGACTGCAGAACTACTGCATTAAAGATGCAGAAAGAGACGTTATCACTGAAGCATTCGAGGTCTTCATCGGACCGACCCTGCGGGGTGGGGAAGGTCAATTCTTTACTCCTCGTAATGTAATCAGACTGATGATAGAAATACTTAATCCATCCCAAGAAGAACCTTTCATCGACCCTGCATGTGGCAGTGGTGCATTTCTTATAGCGGCTCTTGAGCACATCTGGAAGAAAATCGAATTGGAAGATAGCAATAAACGGCAGTATTGTGAAATGACGACTGCTGAAAAGAAAGAATCCGCTACAAGATATGTTCGAGGAATAGACAAAGATCATTTTCTTGCAAAAGTAACTAAGGCATGTATGGCAATAATAGGCAATGGCAGAGGGGGCGTCTTTTGCGAAAACAGTCTGGAAATTCCTTCCAAGTGGCATCAAGATACTCAAGAGAAGACCAGACTCGGTTCATTCAATGTCATTGCAACTAATCCGCCACATGGTTCGAGGATTCCGGTTGGTGGGAAGAATATCCTCGAACAGTATGATTTAGGGAGGGTTTGGAAAAAAGACCTGCAATCAGGCGAATGGCAGATGACACATACCCTCAGAGATAGTCAACCTCCTCAAGTGCTTTTCATTGAACGATGCTTGCAACTTCTTAAAAATGGAGGTCAAATGGGCATTATTCTGCCTGAAAGCTTGTTTGGAAATCCAATGCACGGTTATATAATGACTTATCTAAGACAGAAGGCAAAATTCGTCGCTCTGATTTCTATGCCAGAAGAGTTGTTTCAACCTTACACCCACAATAAGACTTGCGTGGCCATAATTAAGAAGACAGAACCTAAGGAAGACTATCCCATTTTTATGGCAATCGTAAAGTGGTGCGGTCATGATTCAAGAGGGAACCCTATACCCTATGATGACCTACCAAAAGTGGCCTCTAACTTTCGCGCGTTCAAAGAAAACGCTGGCAATTTACCGTATAGCAGATTGGGCTTTGTGAGAAGACTATCAGAGATAAAGTCAAACATCTTCATGCCTCAATATTATGATCCAGAGATCGAAGCTGAGTTAGAACGTCTTAAAGTAACTCATGAACTCGTAACCATCAAGCAGCTTGTTAAAGATAGGGTCCTGAAGATATCTACCGGGGTTGAAATTGGCAAATTGGCCTATGGAACTGGATCAATACCTTTTGTTCGAACTTCAGACATAAGCAACTGGGAGATTAAGGTAGATCCAAAGCATGGTGTTAGTAAAGAGACTTATCTAAGATTTAGCTCTAAGGCGGATATCAAAGAGCACGATATACTGATGGTTCGGGATGGAACTTACCTCATTGGCACGACATGCATGATAACAAAATATGACACAAAGATGCTTTTTCAAAGCCACATTTATCGCCTACGGATACTCAAACCTGAGGTATTTTCGCCATTTTTGTTACTGGCGGCTTTAAACACGCCTATTGTTAAGAGGCAGATAAGGTCAAAGCAATTTTCTCAGGATATTATCGATTCTCTTGGGAATCGGATAATGGAATTGATACTTCCAATACCGAAGGATAAAGCGCTTAGAGATAGGATAATAAATGAAACAAGGAAAATCATCGAAGAACGGGCAGAACTGCGTGAAAAAGCTAAAAGGATTGCAGAGAAAGTTATTGGAAAGATTGGATCTTGGGACAATCAATCGTAAAATGGTTATGTTACCAGAATATGATTAGATGTTAATCCCCGCATTTACGTAGTTTTGATGGATTTTGCCAAGCAATTGCCTTATTTCTTTCAAGGAAAGATTCCCTTGAATCCTGTTTCCATCAGCAGAAAACCAGCTAATATTTTCAGGGGTATGACCTGATGTCGGGTCATCAGTAATCAACTTTAATGGGTTCAAGTGTCCTACTTGGAAGCTTGATTTTCCATGAATGCGACTCTGAAGTTCAGTCCTAAACTCGTTAAAAGAAAGAACATTTAGAGTGACTGGGCATCTAAAGGTCTCTCCATCCGATATCATTCCTTCTGATTTCAATAGATTGAAAAGACCAGAAGGAAATCCTTCAAAATGGGACAGTTGATCTACAAGTCTATGCTCGATTTCCAGACAATTTCTTCTAAAAGAAAAGTGCACTGATTCAGGATGGACCTCCCATCGTTTTTCCCTGTTTGTCTTATGTTTACCCGTTTGTACCCTATCAGTTAGATACGTTTCTACTTTGATCTTGTCTTTTAGAATTGTGGAAAAAAGCTCGTGTTCAGCATTCTTGCTGGGGTTCATAAGTATCTCTCTGAGGTTCAATGCTCTTTGATGCTTCTTATCCCATATCCATTGAATGTTATTGATAGTGTGGATGTGAGTAAGCGTATTGTTCTTAATGGGAGACTGAACATAGTCTAAAGGTATTTCATAAGGCAGCAGACTATATTTTTGATATAATTTAAGCAATGTTGTAACTTCATCCCTTTCGGTCGAAGTTTTAAGTTCCATTAGCAGATCTGAGAAAATCTCTAAGCAATTTTCGTAAGTGCAGAATCGAGGATCAGATTCGTCGAACTTCTCCTGTTTCTTCCCTTTCGATTCTTTTAGCGCCCACCTAACTTCCATTTTTGTTGAAGAGATCTCGTCATTCACAAGCTCAATGAGAAATACGTTCCGAAGCAATCCTGTTATTACATACTGATAGTTTGAAGTACCTAGCCTATCTTTTATTGGTACGAGCAAAGATGATGTGGATCTTTCAGAGTTTAAAATGCGGCTTGTTCTTTCAAACATCTCCTTTCCTGAAAATCGTTCCTTTCTTGTTAGCTCCTCAAACACCGACTTCATTTCCGTCATTCATTCCAACCTGAATTTGAGAACTGTCAAATCAGCACTAATGCATAGTTACCACATGCAAGAAGTTTGGTAACCAATTGGTCACAATCAATATACCTAAAGACTACCACTCATCGTTTGAGATGACCATGAACTGGCGGGACTATGGCTATTTAGTAGCCAGTAAATATAGAATCAAGGTAATTCTCGCTCTATTGCCTCATCCTAAAACACCAAAACAAGTTTCTACTGAAACAGAAATAGGCATGACTCACGTTAGCAGAACTATCAGGGAACTGGTCATAAGAGATTTAGTTTATTGTATTAACCCCCAGGAACTGAAGGGTAGAGTTTATGATTTGACAGACAGAGGCAGGAAATTAGCGACAATTATCGAAAGCGATCGATTGAAATCAAGATAATTGCTTTAGAAGTGATTGAAAATATTTCATGACTATTTACGGCAACTTCCGTTATGTTTTTTGTGTCCTGATTTAAATTATCTGCAGCCTACTCTGGATTGCAATCTCTTTTTGGAGAAGCTGTCGCTTTTTTCAATGCTTCGGATTAACATGGGAACCGCCAGAGTACAAAATGGAAGAAAGCATACCATTCATCCCATTAGAAAACGAAATAGACCAACTCATCGCCAGTTGCAACAAAGTAAAAACCTGGCGTGTTATTTACAGGGCTGGTGTGTTGGTTGTAACCCGCCTTCTGTTCAAATGTGGCATTCGACTAATCGGGCTACCCGCGCCTTAGGTAGATTCCTCACAGGCGTCTGTTTGCCCTTTCCACTTGCAGGACGGCCGTTTCACCGTTTCGCATCCAGCATTCTCAACAACTTAG
>Ga0172363_10001467_pt1 | contig 19041 bp, 26 predicted proteins | sample LakKivs2_kivu2a2_FD_114541 | JGI IMG/M metagenome (GOLD analysis project Ga0172363, IMG submission 114541) | Sediment microbial communities from Lake Kivu, Rwanda - Sediment s2_kivu2a2 | ecosystem: Environmental > Aquatic > Freshwater > Lake > Sediment | place: Rwanda: Western Province, Lake... | reverse complement strand
GGCATGTCTTGTCTTGGAGGTGCAATATTCCTACAAATGCTTGTATTTACAGACATTTTGCAACATGGATACTTCATGGCAATAGAAAACAATCCAGTAATATTATATTTTGAGATTATTATGACAGCATTTGCATTGATCTACTTTATCTACATATATCAGCGGTTCATAAGATCCGTAAAATGAGGTAAAAACAATGAAGATATCTAAATGGACTATGATAGATATCAGGGAGTTAATAGCCACGATATCATTTATAATAGGGATAACAAGCGGGATTCTATTGAATGTCTACTCTCTCGTATAGCGAAAAAATGGCTTGGCGAATACCACTAACCTCCACCTTTTTTTATTTTCAGATATAATGTCTATACAATTAATTATAACCAATATCCTTCCCACTTGAGAACTTTAAATTATTTAACTCAATTAATATACTATATGCCAGCTCATCCGATAGACTTCCGATACTATTCTGATGAAATGAGAAATATCTGGGAGGAGGAAGCTCGGCTTCAAACATGGTTGACTGTTGAAGCGGCATTAGCAAAAGTTCATGCTAAATTAGAGAACATACCTCAAGAAGCGGCGGATGAAATAACAAGAAAAGCATCGACAAAATACGTGAAAGTTGAGAGAGTTAAAGAAATTGATAGAGAAATACATCATGATCTGATGGCTATGGTTAAAGCTTTAGCCGAACAATGTGAGGGCGACGCTGGTAAGTATGTCCATTTAGGAGCCACTTCTTATGATATAGAAGATACTGCTAACGCCTTGCAATTCAGAGATGCAATAAAGATTATTGAAAAAGAATTAACCAAGATGAAAAACATTCTTCTTGACTTGACTGAAAAACACAAGAATACCGTTTGCATCGGAAGGACTCATAGTGTCCATGCCTTACCAACGACTTATGGGATGAAATTTGTATTTTATGCGACAGAAGCTCAAAGAAATTTGGATAGATTAGAAGAAGTTAAGAAAAGAATTCTAGTCGGAAAGATGTCTGGTGCTGTTGGGACGATGGCAAGCTTTGGTAAACAAGGGATAGAAATCCAAGAAATGGTCATGAAAGAATTAGAGCTTAAACCTGCTTTAGTATCAACCCAAGTTCTTTCGAGGGATAGACATGCTGAATTGATTTCTGTCTTGGCGATAATTGCGTCGAGTTTAGAGAAAATAGCTAAGGAAATAAGAAACTTACAGAGAACTGAGATAGCAGAAGTATTTGAACCTTTCGAATCAAAACAAGTCGGTTCTTCGACAATGCCGCATAAAAGAAACCCACATAAATGCGAAAGAATATGTGCCTTAGCTAGAGTTGTAAGATCAAACGTTGAACCTGAGCTAGAGACGGTTGCATTAGAGCATGAAAGAGATTTGACTAATTCTTCTTTGGAGAGAGTAACTTTTCCCACGCCATTTATTTTACTCGATTACATGTTGAAACAGATGAACTTTGTCCTATCCGGCCTTGAATTCAACTACGATAACATAAAGAAGAACCTTGCTTTGACAAGAGGCATGAACATGGCTGAACATGTGATGATGGGTTTGGTCAAAAAAGGTATTGGTCGACAAGAAGCACATGAATTGCTGAGAGGAGCTGCGATTAAAACAATGAAAGAAAATAAAACATACAAAGAAGTTTTGCTAGAAAATGAAATCATAAAGAAGAATTTCACTGAAAAAGAATTGGACTGGTATCTTGATCCTAAGAATTATCTTGGCACTGCTGTAGAGCAAGTCGAAAACGTCATAAAAACTTTGAGAGAAAAAACATGAATGAAATAACATACTCTAAAGTTGGTATAGATGTCGATGGAGCATAAAAAAATAAGAACCTATCTAGATGATGTTCCAGAAAATATAAAGGAACAACTATCAAAAGCATGGGGAGAAAGAAAAAGAGAGACTTATGTTGCTGCTGAAAAACATGGAATAAAAATAGAGCAGGGGGAGTCTTTCAACAGAGTTGTCATTTTTGAACTTGAGCCTGGTTATTATCATATTACATCAGATATAGTATCGGTAAAGGATATATCTCCTGAGTATTCGGATATAGGTACTTTATGTGCTGGACTTGTAAATCAAATGGTTATAGCAGAGAAAGAAAGAGGATGCGTTCCCTTGTTCGCCTCAAATGTCTGCGACTGGGATTCAAGATATGCGAAGGAAGTTGGTGCGAATGTCCGCCTAAGGGATTCTATAATAAAGTCATGCATTGAAAGTGATGTTGTTCTCACCGGTGGAGAAACTGCAAATTTAGGTGATCAGGTTAGAGGAAAAGGAATGAGTTGGATGTTTACTTTGTTGAGCAAATATTCACAACCCTTAACAAATCTAGCAAGACATGCAAGCAAAGATATGGATTTAGCGCTGCAAGGCACCTATCATACTGCTGATAGCAAAAAATATGAGATAATTTATGAAAAAAGCATACCGCTCATTCACGTAAAGAAAAAATCTAAGTTCTTGATGACAGCAGATGGTACTGGATCGAAATCAATTGTATGCGAACAGGTAAACAATAGGACAGACATAAGAGACACTCTTGTCATGTGCTGTGATGATGCCACGAGGGAAGGTGCATTTTCAATAGTTGCAAGTATAGGGATACATGCAGAGAATTCAAATGGAAAAAATCAAATAATCGATAACATGGTTGAGACTGGAAGAAGTAATTTGATACCTTTAGTCGGTTGTGTTTTTCACGAGTCAAATGATGTAAACACATATATCATGAATGGTGTTGTTCTAAGCGAAGTAAGAGAAAACATGTCAAATGTTGGCAAGAAAATAGAACCCTCTCTCCCGCTTGTACTGCTTTATGAGGAACAGAGATCAAACGGCATAACAATGCAGAGAAGAATATTCTCAGAGATTTTTGGAGAAGAATGGTATAAAATCAAAGGTTCTGAAGCATTCAAGTCTCTGAATGATAGACTCCAAGAAAAATATTCAGAACTCAGATTAGGTGATGTGGAGAGAACGTTGGGAGAACTTGTTGCCCAACCATCAACTCCTTATTTCAGGGTTGATTCAATGATGCCAGAACAACTTCTTGACAAAATAAAATTCAGGATCAATGTTTCAAGTGGAGGACTTATAGGAAAGACGAGAAGACTTCTCGAGCATTTTGGATTAGGTATAGATTATCATGATGTTTTTGATGCACCACCCTTGATATTGTTGTTACAGATGGCCAGCCAAGTTAAAGAAGGAAGAGGAGTTGTCACGGATAAAGTTGCTTATTATACATGGGGTTGCGGAAATGGGGCAGTCATATGCACAACAGATCCTGAGCCAGTCAGAGATTATTATAATGTCAAGGGAATTCGAGCAAAGATTGGAGGAGTCGTTACAACACGACCTGAAATAAATATTGTATCAAAATGCCTCGAATCAACTCTAAAAAGTGAACCTCTTATTATAAATCATAAATTCATAGAAGATCCACTTGGTTAAAAAATTCTCTTAAATTTAAGTTTTGGAGAAAAATGATTCAACGACTTCTTGCTAAGGCCTTAAGTTTTTTTAAGGTTGGTTCACGATATACCTCAGCTACTATTTCTTTAAGAGTAACTCCACTGTAAGAACCCCCCATGGGTATATTCCAAATATCTTTCATTCTTTTTATATCCTCTGAAGGATACCAAATTTTATCTGGAAACCCATCTGCTATTCTCCTGAATATATCTTTCATCTTTTCTAAGCTCGAAACGGCAGGAGTGACATAGGTCCCTATACCATGAGCTAAATGTTCTCTTTTCCATTCTTCTATTTCACTATTCATGTCTATCCTTTTTTCAAACATATTATAATCGATTCTATCTTGAATAGAAAGAGGTGAACCAGGATAATATGCAGTAAATGATAGATTAATTTTGGTCGGATTCAGTATCCTTAATAATTTTATTGTTTCATCGATCTTCTCATCCGTCTCACCTGGTAAACCAAACTGTATAGATGCCTCTGTCCCTATACCGATATCTCTACAATTCTGAAAGGTCTCTATTATTTTTTCATTGCTTATTCCTTTACCAGCATCACGTCTAACTGATTCTGAAGCCTCAACACCAAAGAATATCATGTCACAGCCAGCATCGTACATCTTTTGTAAGAGTTCTTTATCGACTGTATCACATCTTGTTTCACACATCCATTTTAAATCCATCCCTTCTTTTATTATTGAATCACATAGGTTCATTGTCCTTCTTTTGTCAGGAGTGAATTGATCGTCCTCGAAGTAAATTGCTCTGTAACCATCTTTGTACAATTGTCTTAATTCCACCATCACATTTTCGTTAGACCTGAATCGAATTGTTCTTTTCCAGAAAGCAGAAGAAGCACAATAAACGCATTGGTAAGGGCAACCTCTCGATACTACCATAGTTGTAGCTTTTCTTGCCTTTGGTTGTTTATCCAATTCTTCTTCGAATATTTCAACATAATATAGTTCTGGATCTGGGAAGAGATGTCTTGCTGGGAATGGTAGTTCATCTAAATTTTTTATTAAAGGACGATCTGGCGTATGTTTTATTTCATCTTTCTCTCTGTAAGATATTCCTTGAACATTTTTTACTGGTCTCTTCTGTCCTATAGTATCGACTAAATCAAGGAATGTGTATTCTCCCTCCCATCTCACTATATAATCGACTTCTGGATGGTTTTTCAATGTAATCTCTGGTGTCCAGGAAACATGTGGTCCTCCCATCACAACCTTAGCTTTTGGGCGAACTTCCTTCACTATCTCAGCAACATCTAGTGCAGAATGATAAGTTGCAGTAGTAGATGTGATCCCGACTATGTCTGGTTTAGCGGTTTGAATCCAATAATCCAATTCATCATGTTTTAATCCTAACGCAGTGGCATCCAATACTGCCACAGGTTTTTCATACTTTTCAAGAGTTGAAGCTAAATATGCTGGTCCTAACGGAAAACCATGTAACCCTTCCCATGGAGGAATTACTAGAAGTGTCTTTGGTCTTTCGGGCATGATTAGAATATCTCAATTAAACATTTATTTCTTATTTCTATCTGATCAGTGTTTATGCTTTAAATCGGGTTTAGTATCCATATGTAAAAGTTCAGGGTTAAAGCAACACTAACCCAGATTATGTACGGTAACAGCAGCAAAGCAGCTTTTCTAGAAACCCTGTAGAATTTCAGGATAGTAACCGCTATCGCTATCCAAAGAATGACTATCTCTATTAAAGCAAGTAAAGGAGACCTTAACCCGAAGAAAAGGAACGACCAAACAGTATTCAGTATTAGCTGTATTCCAAATAAAGATAAGGAATTCTTAACTCGTTTGTTCTTTAACCCTTTATTCCAGACTAAATACAAGGAAATACCCATCAGAGCGTAGAGTGTTAACCAGACAGGAAAGAAAAGCCAGTTGGGTGGAGTGAAGCTTGACTTCTGTAATGTTGTATACCATGTTTGGATAGAAGGGGAAGTGAAGATTGAGCCGACTATTCCTGCTGATTGGCAGATTATAACTGAGACTATTAGTTTAGGTATGTTTTTGATTTTCATGTTAACCAAATATCTGCTGAGATCTTAGATATATACCTATTCCAATTAAGAGTAAAAATATCAGAATAATTACAACATGATACCATTTAACTGTTTTTCCTCTACTCATAATTATTTCAGTCATCCTATCAAGATCAAATGGTTTTTGTTTTGGTGGACCGATTGGTTTTTTGAATTTCTTCAATTCCCCTCTTTTCCACTTATCAAGCCCTTCACAGTTATGGTTTTCTGGTAACTGATGTTTTGTACAAAATGAATGACTGCAGAACTTACATACGAATGGTAATGACTCTAAATCTTCACCACATGAGTTGCATTTGGTTTCTTCTACCATGTTCTAAATTTCAGAAGTTGGATTTAAAAAGGTAATTTTCTATCTGTTTCGGATTTGTTTTATTGATGAAAACCTATAACATCAAATATGCAAAAAATTGAATATAAAATCCAAATAATAAACATCCCATACCAATGAAAGCGTTTTTTCTACTTTCTTTCAATGATTTCATCATTGGGGGATTAAAGTCAAAATAAGTACCTGCTTCTTTTCTTATTTCCTCTTCTGTTTTTAACATAGGTACTATTAAGATGGATGCACCTAATGCATCTATCCCTACACCGATTAAAGAAACTCTATCTCTCATCGTCATGGACATAATTCTATCCCAATTATCTATAAATAAAACTCAGCAACAAAAATACTATAATCGTTAGGATATTCACCAACAATCTCCTATTCTTGGGAGGTTTTAATATGTTCTTGGCCTTGTTTATTTCTTTCCCCTTTCTTTTTTGAAGATAGTCAAAACCTGCTATGATGGCTAATGCTACATTTGCTATTCCAGTCGTTATTAATAGAAAAAATGATATCTGAAGTTGATTAGTTTGCCAATCCTTTTGCCATTTTTTCTCCCTTGATTCTTGTTCAGATTTTTGCGCCAACGCATTATAGCCCTCTAAGACTACATCTATTTTTTTTAAAGGTTTAAAAAGTTGTCCTTGACAGATATATCCGTTATAAGCATGATAATATTTAAGATCACCTTCTTCTATAATGCAAATATTTTCATTAGGATATGATATGTTTACATTATCTCCCCCATACATTTTTATTGTAATAGGATAACCAGAAGTTTGATTATCAAATGTTAAATTAACATAGTTATAAAACCAATAAGATATATCACATCCAAAAGGCATGATTGGAAAAATCGTTACATCTACTCTTAATATCGCCTGATTTACAGGGTCCATACATATCTCAATGATTTTCTTATCTTCATTTACTCTAAATTGTCCATTACAATATGGCATTTCCTTTTCTAGTGAATAGACTTTATTAAACTCTATTTTGTGAATTAAATCGAAAACTCTTATGTTGGGACTTATCGTATTATTTGGTAAGTAAATTGGTATAAGGAAAATACATTTGACATCGCCTTTCGGACAATTAGTGAGCAATGATGATGTATAAATAACTCCCTTTTCTTCTGAAAAACTAATGCTTGAATCTAAATTTAAACGTAAATTTAATTGGATTTCCTGTATTTCAGGAATAATTATTTCAGTACTAATTAATTCTTCTGCATTTGCTATGCTTGAAAAATGAATAAATGCTAGTATCAAAGGAATAATAGAAATTATTGCATATTTTAAAACGTTCATAGTTCAATAATACAATTATATTTTTTTAAATAACTTATCTTATCTAAATTCTACTTGATTAATCTTTAAAAACCACTCCTTCTCTCACACTTTCGATATTACAAAAAAAACTTAAACTCTAAAACCCAAAACGTAAACAACCCGTGATTAAAATGATACCATGGATACTCGTTTCAATCGCTGTTGCGGCTATAATATTGGCAATACTCGGTATTTTAATCATGAAAAAGAAGGGGTGGAAGAGGGAAGTAGACTATCGTAATTATTTTAACATGGGAATAGTGTGGCTTCCACTCGGTGTAGTTTTTTACATAATTTTTGAGAATGTGGTAGGTCTTTGGTTTTTACTGATGGGGTTGATTTATCTCTCTATCGGTCTAAAGAATAGAGACAAGTGGGGTAAACCGCAAAAAGTATCGCCTAAATACCAGAAGATGCTGATGATATCTGTTTTGATAGGTGTGATTGTTCTGATTCTTGGCATATTGCTGTATGAGTTAATGATTTAATTCTCGATGGGTTCCTTATAGTACAGTTTGTTTAATTATCCCGTTCTTAAAGGTTAAGAATAAAAGTTTAATTCTATAATAGTTTCTTTATGCAAGTTGAACAAAATTTACCAAATCCGATTCCCCTTGAGCAGATTGAGAATTATTTATTATGTATTGAGAAACCGGGTACACCTCAGAGTGTTTTTGAAACTTTAATTACACTCAAAGATTTGCATCCAGGAAATAAAGTTAGAATGCTCGATAAAGAAAAAGAGTTTGTGGATTTCTATGGTGGACCAAAATCACCCTTAAAATTCTTTTATTATCCTAGACAATCCGGTGGATCACACACAACATGGGACGATTGCTATGTTGGTATGGGTTTGCCTGGTAAACTTTATTCGCGTTTAAAAGGGGCGGTAAAAGAACTAGGGAAAGAATGGACAGACGATATATATGATATTAGTGATGTTAGGCTTAAGTTAGACGATAAAACAAAAACTGTTTTTATCAATGTTGTAGGTTATATTAAACATCTCGATCGAAGCATTACGTAAATAACTATCGGCGGCGCTCGAACCCTCCAAAAATTTACTCTTCGCTTTTTTAAAGGCAATTTATTCATTTAAATGTAGATAAGTACAAGAAATGAATTTTTATTGCCGTGAAAACTGTATCACTTAGAACACATAACTTTTATATATTCGCGGGTAATAATTATTTAATGTCGGCTAAAATTTTAAGAAATAAAAATACTTCTTCTGAACTGTTTGTAGTTTCCTCTGTTTATTATCAAGACTTTATCATGGATCCTGATTATTTTTGGAGGTGGTGTGCGTGATAAAAAGAGAAGAGATGCAAGAAGTTGTTAAAAAATACAAACACCCTAAATTATTGGTTTTAGGCTCTCATTCTGCTTTAGATGCAGCAGCAGGAGCTAGAGACTATGGTTTGAAATCTATAATATTTACGACGCCACAGCGGGCTATTATCTATCTTCAAAACCCTACTATAGGAAGTCCTAAGGATATTATAGAAGATCTACCCGACTATGTTAGGAATGAAGTTCTTGTTTCGATGAAGATTAAAGACTTCAAGAAGGATGGTTGGAAAAGAGGTATTTTTATCGTGGATGAGTATTCTGATATTGTAGGTTATGTGGATGAATTGATTGATTTAGAATGTATTCAAATTCCCAACAGGGCTTTAACCGTTTATGTTGGTGGAGATGAAAAATGTTCTGTCATAGAAAAGGATTTTGCCGTCCCGATGATTGGTTCAAGAAAATTGTTGAAGATCGAGAACCGTGGAGAATTGGAAAGAGATTATTACTGGTTTGCCAAAGAAGCTAAAATCCCAACACCAAAAGAATTCAAGTTCAAGATAAGAAAAGATGGGATAGAGTTTGAAAAGAAAATTGACCAACCATTAGTCTTAAAAGCAGAATTTAAACACAGAAAGTTTGAGAGAGGTTTCATATTCGCTGCTGATTCCGCTGATCTAGAGATGAGAGTTTTAAAGGAATTCGAGGCAGGGCGTTTGGATCACGAATGCTTAGAAACGGCAAGAGTTGAGGAAATGGTCCCAGGACCCCATGCCAACTTTAACTTCTTCTATTCTCCATTGAATGCAAAAAAGAGTTGGGGTGATACTGAAAAGTACTTTGCTGGTTTTCTTGACATGACAATCGAAGAGGCGAGACATTGCTTAGCGAACGAATTATTATCGATTGATGAAAGAAGAGAAACGACCCATGATGGAATAATCAGGATGCCAGCAGACGTACAGATGAAAATTGATTGGGGTAAGACTCCTTATCCTTTGACATTTGAAGTAACCGCCCACTGCGATATATCTTTGAGAGAATCCTTGCTTAAAGATGTGCATAAGACAGCTAATGCTTTCTTATTGGCGACTCAAAAGGCTGAACCGCCTGGTATAATAGGAGCATGGTGTTTACAGACTATGATGACATGGACTAAGATAGCTAATGTTGATGGTGTGAATTTGGGATTGTACGATGTTCCTGAAGGATCTGATGTATACATGCATTTACCGGTTACACAAGACGTTGCATTAAGGCATGGTGGTGGAACGAACGCTCACATGGGTATTGGTGGAAAGTATGCTAACGCCAAATACAATACAAAGATGAGTATGGGAGACAGAATAGCATTAGAAGTCAGGAGAGCGATGACAAAGAAGGCTTTAGACGAGATCGTGACTTGAATGGTTTTAGATGTCCAAAAATTTGTTAATGAAAAAGTTGAAGAAATTAGACGGATCGTAAACGATGAAAAAGCTTTGATAGCTGTTTCTGGTGGGGTTGATAGTACTACTTGTGCTGTCTTAACTCATAAAGCGATTTATGACAATCTTCAATGTATTTTTATCGATACAGGTTTCATGAGGTTGAGTGAACCTGAGAAAGTTAAATCTTTTTTCGAAGAGTTAGACTTGCCGTTCAAGATTATCGATGCAAAAGACCGTTTTATGACACCATTAAAAGGATTGGAAGATGCCGAAGAAAAAAGAAAAGTATTCAGACAAACTTTTTATGATGTTCTAAGTGAATCAGCAAAGGAAGAAGGTTGCAAACTCTTAGTACAAGGAACTATAGCTCCCGATTGGATTGAAACTAAAGGAGGTATTAAGACACAACACAACGTTTTGGAGCAAATTGGAATCAGTCCTGTAGAAAAATTCGGTTTTCAAGTCATTGAACCCATAGCATATCTGTATAAAGACCAAGTTAGAGAAGTTGCAAACTTTCTGGAAATAAAACTTGATGTATCGCAAAGGCAACCTTTCCCAGGACCAGGTTTGCTAGTGAGAATTATAGGTGAAGTAACCAAAGAAAAATTGGATATAGAGAAGAAAGCTACTGAAATAGTGGAAAGGAACATGGAAGGAAGTCAATACTTTGCGGCTATAATGGATAACGAAGAGGTTGAAAATGAGAATAATATAGAAGAATTAACCACTGATTTTTTTAACGTGAATCAAGTCAAAGTCAAAGTTCCTAGAAGTTTAGTCACTGGCGTCAAGGGAGATCTGAGGGCTTACAAAAAGTTAGCTGCGTTGACCATAAGATTGAATTCTGGCTTGTTCAAACCAACGATCGAAAAATTAGTTCAACTGCAAGTTAACATCATATCTGAAAATCCAGATTTTACTAGAGTCGCGTATAACATAACTGAAAAACCAAGAAAAGGAAAATACATCATACTAGTCAGATCGATAACCACAAGGGATTATATGACTGCTAAAGTGACTGAGATTCCATGGGAGAAATTGGAGAAAACTGCCGAAGAAATAATGAAAAAATGTAAAGATGTTTCAGAAGTTTATTATGACGTCACCCCTAAACCTCCATCAACCATTGAATACGAGTGATTTAAATGATAATTCCTGTTGTGGATGTAGGAGGACAGTATAATCATCTAATAACTAGGGCTTTGACTGAACTTGGTGTCAACAGTAAATTAATCCTTATGTCAACAACTAAAAAAGATTTAGAAGAAATGAAAGCTGATGGTTTGGTAATGGGAGGTGGTCCTCAAAGAATAGGTTTTGAGGTGGAAAAATTAGGAAACTTGTCAAAAGTAATAAAAGAGGCCAAAATACCTATGCTCGGTTTATGCGTTACACATCAGCTTATAGCAATAGTTTTTGGAGGAAAGGCTGGACAAGCTAAACATCCAGAGTATGGACCAGTAAGAGTTTATGTTGATAATAAAGATGAAATCTTAAAGGATTTTAACGACAGTTTTTTGGCCTGAGAAACTCATAACGATGAAGTTATAGTATTACCAGAAGATTTTGTAGTTCTAGCACATTCGGAGAAATGTAAAATTCAAGTAATTAGACATGAGACTAAGCCTATTTTTGGTGTTCAATTCCATCCAGAAGTAGTTCAGACAGAAAATGGGTCTTTGATTTTCAAGAATTTTATAGAACTTTGTAGAAGATGATATTAAGAAAAAATTTATGTTTAATCGTGAAAATTATAATGGTGTTAACATCCCCAAATGTTCGGTTTGTAACAAACAAACTGCTGTCCTAAATGTAATAATATCTGGAGGTCCATTCATAGAAGTATGTGATGAATGCCTTAAGTTCGGTAAGAAAGTAGAATTCTGTGAAGTTGATAATAAAATGGACCATTGCGAATTAATAGAAGTTGTTAATATTAAACCAAGAAAATAGGCGAGTACTATCGAGTGCAACATCTGTGGTAAAGTTTCTAAAGAATTGTTCAAGGCAAAAGTGGAAGACACTATACTAGAAGTTTGTGAAGATTGCTTGAAATATGGGGAGTTGATTGAAAGTAAACCAGTGAGAATCGCAAAGGTTAAGGGAATACCTGTCGTTAAAGAAGAAGAAATAGTTATAATCGATAATTATGGGAAGAAAATAATAGAAGTTAGGGAAAAGATTAACTTAACTAGAAAGGAATTTGCTAAAAAAATCAGTGAAAAGGAATCTGTCATAAAAAGGGTCGAGAACGAAGAGATGGAACCCGATGATAAATTAACAGAAAAAATAGAAAAGTTTTTGAATATAAAATTGAGAGTACCGTATGAAACTAAGAAACTTGAGGCAAAACCCAGTAAAGGTAAATTAACAGTCGGGGATATAATAGAAGTTAAATAATAAGCAGAAAACAGTTAAATTTCTCGTTTTAATTCTTATCCTAATCAACCAGAATCAGATGGGTTTTTATTCTTTCTATACATTAAATCGTAAATAAAACGAATCGGTATGGTACCGATTAACTATTCTCAAAGTCTAAACTACCTTCTTTTATACATTTTAATATCTTTAAGCTTGACTTCCTGTAGAAGTTCGTCTAATAGTAGTTAGATCCCATTGACCTCGGGGCGCCAATTGTCTCGTCGTTTCACTCCTCGCGTAATTACCGCATTCTTAAAGGAAAGAGTTAAATCTTTTAATTTGTCATTAATTTATGTGATTTTATGACAGGTGCAGATGAATTAGATGAAGATGAACTATTAGATATGGAATTAAAAAAAACTTGAAAAATTAGGTTTTGAAGAGGGAGATTGTGGTTGTTATGACTGGGGTTTTCAAGAAGACTATGCAAGAAAAGCAACAAAGAAATTACCACGTTTATTGTTGACTGTCAGCAGTCCTTGTGGTTCAAGTGTTTTTATATCAATGTATGAAAATTGCGAGTCTTTCATGGAAGATGTTTTAGGTAAAAGTGTCGATCCTGTATATAAACAAACAGAAATAAAAATTGAAAATCTTGTAGCTACTGTAAGACAATATTTGTTATCTCGTGGAGAAAAACTCAAAAATTGAATAACTTTTTTCTAAAATTTTCCGGCTCGCGAAAAATCTGCGTTACACCACTCCTCTTAGTCGTGCCTCACTTCATTTCATTACGTTCGGGGCGTACAACACCTTTTATACGCTTCACTGTCGCTCGGTGCTTACGCACAAATTAAAATAAACTTCGTTATTATTAATTTCGCATAAAAGGATCCGTTAAATGCAATAAATTTTCTTCGGGTTCTCGCGCCAGTTTTCTCGTCACTTCGTTCCTCGTGTAATTACCCCGTTCTTAAATAAGAATTTAACTTTTACTTGAGTCATTATTATTGTTTTATATGACAGAGAAAAGACATCAGAAAGACGAGGTAGTTGAAAATATCTCAGATGAGTTAAGAGAAGTTTATAGAAAAAAAATTAAAGGAATGACTATAGTTCGTAGTAATTCTCTCATGAATGCTTCTCGTAATTATGAAACTTTAGAAGATTATGTTAAGGAATTTTTGTCCAATCCACCACTCTTCATGTCAGTAGAATTTGAAGATGGTTCAAAAATAGGGGTATTAAAAGGAAAACAAATAGTTTCAGCACAGACTTATGATTCATTGCAAAATAAAATAAAAGAAACTATTAAAAAAGCGGTATATAATTCTCCAAATGGTATAAAGATTCAGAAGATTGAGGAAACAGTGCCAGAACTTTTATTTTCATCAGTTGATCTGACTAGCGGAGAACCTTACTTATCAGATGCGGAGAGAACACTTGCAAAAGAATTAGGAGAACCGTTTAAGTCAACAATTTTCAGTTATATAGCTAAATTATGGAAACATGGTGAAATAAGAGAAGACGAATTGCCAGGTATAGGAACTTTGTATTTTCCTGCAAAAAAATAACCTTCGGCGGCGCTCAAAAATTATTTCTTATAACCAAAAAGTTTATCGTAAGTTTTATGATCCACAATATCTAGGATTAATGAGATTATCTTAATTTCTTCTGAAGTTACAGTATAAATCATCCTCCAATAATTGGCTAGATTAAACTTCCAAAGGTTTGTTACGTCAAATCCCTCAATATATTTCTTCGGTATTAATCTCTTAGGAATCTGTATTCCAATGAATGGGTTATCTTTTAGCAATTCTATCGCTCTATTAATTGATTTTAACAAAACTTGATGTTCAGATTTCTCTATACCTTTCTTTATTTCTTCGCCTACTAACTCATTCAACTCTTTGTAGACTTCGTTTACTTCTTCCTCTAGAATAACTCTTACTTCTTTACCTTTGAACACGATTATACCTCTACTCCTCTTTCAATGGCTGTTCTAATCTTTGGACTTGGGTTGTAGATCCAGACGATTCCTTTGTGAGTGTCAACAATCATGCCTCTTTCTTCTAAAAATTCTAGGATTAGATTTAAAGTTTGATGCATTATTTCTTTAGGTAATCTTCTCTTAAGTTCAGCTCTACTTATGGCTAAATCAGTTTCTCTCAACACTTTTTCAACCATCAAAACAGTCTTTAGACTTGGATAATGAATTACTTTCTGTTCCATAATTCTCACTTATTATATATTTTCATATAATATGTTATATATACTTATATATAAAGATATCGGTTCTTAGTAAAGCAGTAAAAAACTCATGCGAGCGCTCGAACCCTCCAAAAATTTACTCTTCGCTTTTTATACTTCGTTAAAAATCTCGCTCTCAGTCGTAGTATTGAAGTCATGCCAATAGTCTCCTTCGAGGCATCTAACAGCTCTTATACGCTTCGGCTAAAGCCTCGATGCTTCGCATAAGTTAACATAAACTACGTTATTATTAACATTCGTATAAGAGCTTCCGTTAGATGCAATTGGTCTCGGGAAGTTCGAAAAAAATTTGCTCGCTTTTTTGTTTTTCTGAAGAAAAACCGTAGTTATCGCGTTCTTAAATAAGGTTTAATATCTAATTGTGTTTAAAAATAGCATGGCTTTAGTAGCTACTGATCCGGATACTAAGAAAATAAAAGAACTTAGAGATAAAGCTGAAGAATTAGGAATAGAATTTATTCTTTATTCTAATGATCCTTCTAAATTAGAAGATATAATAAGTGGAATGTCATTGAAGAAAGAAACATTGAAGAAGAAGGGAATCGAATACAAAACTTTGCCAGGATTTCATGTCACTGATGAATCGATTTTAAATATTCTTTATAATGCCAAGGTAAAAGTAAGAACAAGTACCATGTTAGAGAACCTAAGGCAATTGGGACAGTACCAACATGCAGGACCTGCTAATTTTTATTTTCGACTCGGATATCTTGAAAATCAAAATTTAATTAAGAGAGAAAGGATAAGTAAAAAATTATCCTATTGTGAATTAACAGATAAAGGTAAAGAATTGTTTTTCTAAAAACCGGCTCGCAAATTTTTTCTCACGTTCGTTTCAATTTGCTTGCTATTACCAAACTGTTTCAACTATCTTTGATTTCTTTATTTTATCATCTTTTGTTATAAGTTTTGCCCTTAAAATCTGAGAAGTTGCTACAACAATTCTATCATGTGGATCAGAAAATTGTTTCAGTTTTTGACAAATACTAACTATCCCAGTGTCCAGTGGATAAACTGGGTAATTAATGGTATTATGAATCTTCTCCAATACTTTCTTGAATTCCAAATCAAGTTTCTTTCTTTCACATATGAATAAAGCTTCCATCAAAACGATAGAAGGAATAATTATAGTCGTCTCTCCTTTATCACATGAAAGAAATATTTCTCTAGCTTTTTTACCTAATCTAGTATCATCTGCTAAAAACCATAAGAAGCTGTGAGTATCAGTAACATACATGCTAAGCACTAAACTTGAAAAGGGATTTTTTAGCCATTTCTATTTCTTCTTCAGTTATATTAACTCCTTTTAGAATTCCTTTTAAGGCAGTTTTTTGTTTGGGTATCTGTATAGATTGGAGCACCAAAATCTTCAGAACTTGTATTTCATTCTCTATCTTCTTCAATTCTGGATAGATTTCTTGTGTTTCGGGTTTCATATTATCACTTATTTTATGTTATGAACAACTATATAAATATCTATGGCCGGCTCGCAAATTTTTTCTCACGTTCGTTTCAACTGTGTAAACTCAGTCAAAACGAACCCACTCGACCAACTCTTCACTTCGTTCGCTCTCAGTCGATGTATTGTAGGCTTAGAAAAAGTCTCCTTCGAGGCATCTAACAGCTCTTATACGCTTCGGCAGGAGCCTCGATGCTTCGCATAAGTTAACATAAACTTCGTTATTGTTAACATTCGTATAAGAGCTTCCGTTAGATCCCATTGACCTCGGGGCGCCAATAAGGATTTAAGTTTAATGATGTACTTTTAATTCTGAGAAAATGTCAAGTGAAAGACTTTACACAAGACAAGAAGTCGTTGAAATACTAAGGATTCATGATAGTTATAGCAGCCATGAATATGACTTTGTCGATATAAGACAAGCCAACTCACTCGTTAAAAGAATGCAAAAATATCCAACGATTTTCGAAAAAGAAATCAAGGGTCTTACTAAACAAATCGAAAGATATCAAGAACTAAAAAAAACCGAAAGATAAATATCCGAAAAATAAAAATTTCCGGCGCCCCTCGGTCAACGCTTCGTCGATATTATATTCTTTTTAATAGTCGACTCGTCTCAGTCGCATTATGAATTGATGTTTGTGAATCCAGCTTCTTCGAGAATCTAACACCTTTTATACGCTTGCGCTCCTCATTCTTGCGGTGCTCGGTCTTTCAGACAAATTAAAATAAACTTCCCCTCGGTCGTTATTATTAATCTCGTATAAAAGGATCCGTTATATTCAATTCAGCAAAACACACTCGGGGATTTTTCACTCGCAAATACGTAGTTATCGCGTTCTTAAATAAGGTTTAAATGTTTGAGTGTACTTTTTAATTTCATGGCTTTATTTGAAAGGAAATTAAGAAGAATTGCTAAGGAACTTGCAGAAGAATATCTCTCTGATGGAACAATTAAAGAAATTGTAGCTGAAGCTCCGAATTTTTTGAACAATCTTATACAAAAGGATATTGATGAAACTTTAGAGATGAAAAGGGGCGATTTAGAATTTTTATCTGCAAGTTTTTTTGATAGAAAGCCTTTTCAAATAGATGTTAAATTTCCAATAGATTATAAACAAGTACACGATCCTTTAACATTTCAAAGATACTTTTTTAAGCTAATACCTGAACTCTTAATAGGAGAGGGTTTTGAAATTAAAGAATTGAGTTACAAATCATCAACACAATTTTATGAAGACCAACCTCAATTAAAAATACATGCTGTAATGAAACCAAAGCCGAAGAGAGGTGCCTTAAAACAAATAGCAATTAAATATGAGTACGACACAGAGGCTGATGTATCAGGTCTTAAAATAGATGTATCCTATACTCCATGTATGGAAAGATATGTTAGCCGTATTGCTGAAATAATCGGTGCAAAAATAAAACCTTTGAAAATTAGTCAAAAATCCTAATTTTCGCGCTCGTGAAAAATCCCCTCGTTCTTTACTTCAACTCGTCAAGCCGAGTCAAAGTAAAGGTTTTGCTGAACTCTTCGCCGTTATTATATTCGTCAGATAGTCGGCTCGTCCTCACTCGTAGTAATTGAAATCATGAGGATTGTCTCGTTCGGAGAACATAACAATTTTTATGCGCTGGCTCTTCAATTCTTCAGAGCGATCTTCGATACATTCCTTTTATACTCCTTTCAGTCATTAAAAGGAACGTCGCACAAAAATAACCGTTGGACGAAATTGAAAAATGCTCGCAAATAAGTTTATACGTCATTATCCACAATAATTTTTATGAGTTGGAAAGAATTCTTACCATTTCTTGCATTAATTTTAGTAGTTTTCTTTAGTGGTTGTCTTCAGCCATCCTATACTATTTTCAATGTCAAAATAGAACCTGAAACTCCATGTATCGATATAAAAAGAACACGAACGGCTCCTGTAATTGTAATAGAGAATAATTGTAATGAAAATTTTTCCTTTTTAGATTACGGCGGCGATTATTTTGACGAATTAGACGAAAAAGATAAGATTTTAGAGATTGATATTTCTAGTCCTTATGATTGTATGTTTGCTGTCTCACCTTATTACGATAAAACTTGTACTTCTGATGAAATTATTCCTAGTGGCGTTCTCATCGAAAATGTTTCGGGTACAAAAGCCACTTATGGTTGGATTCATGCTTGTATAAAAGAATTCAAATGTAAGAATATTTTAATACCTGCTAATTCAAGTTCCACTCTTAGTTATTTTTCAATGGAAGGTAAATGGTATTTATTTAGTGGAAGGGTAAATATCACTGGTGAAATAAAACCCGCATAAAAATAATAGAAGAATAAAAAAACCCGCGCTCGCACTTTATAAACACTTTTTACAGTATTTCTGCATCTGGTAAATCTTTGAAATGTAAGTCTCCAGTAACGACTTTTAGTTTATAAACAAGAGAAGTTGCCAGTATCAATGAATCTAACATCCCCCAATTTTTTACAGTCTTTTTTCTTTCAAAGTTCAGTTTTCCAGCCAATACAGCTATTTCAAAATCTAATTTGATAATCTCAGATAATTCACTGACGATCTTTAGAAATTCTTTTGGGTTTAATTTTTGTTTTGATGCCCACTCTGTTATTTCAGCGAACGATAAAATACTAGTAAAACATCTCTGCTTTTCTAAAAGCCTTTTAACTTTCTTACCTTTATCGCTCTTTATAAAAAACTCTATCCATGCGTATGTGTCTAAGAGCATTAAAACCTATCTCTATGTTCTCTTTTAAAAGGTTCAGAACCTTTGGCCAAGCCGAATGCTTTTTCTATTAGTTCTAATCTCCTTCTTTTCAACAGAGCGACTTCTACCTCTTCGCCTATTCTAATCTCATCTTTCATTGCTACTCTTAGGTATTAAAGATTATAAAGCGCCCCGGAAGTGATTTGAACACTTAACCTTTTGGTTAACAGCTTCAGCCTTTTATGTCAACTGCTCTGCCGTTCCTCCAGATTTTTCATCTGT
>Ga0172363_10001465_pt1 | contig 19065 bp, 23 predicted proteins | sample LakKivs2_kivu2a2_FD_114541 | JGI IMG/M metagenome (GOLD analysis project Ga0172363, IMG submission 114541) | Sediment microbial communities from Lake Kivu, Rwanda - Sediment s2_kivu2a2 | ecosystem: Environmental > Aquatic > Freshwater > Lake > Sediment | place: Rwanda: Western Province, Lake... | reverse complement strand
CATCCCTGTCTACAATCTAGCTGTAGATCATACCAATACTTATGTTGCTGGGAACATAGCTGTTCATAACTGCGGGGAGAAGGGAGATATCTTAAATGCTGCTAATCTCATTGAGGGCAGACCTATTACTGGGTATGGTTTTCATGAAACTGTAGAATATCTCTGTAAGTTACTTCAAGTTCCTTATGAATTATCTAGAGGGACATCTGATGTTGAATCTACCTTTATTATGGAGATGGAGAAGTTTCTAGAAACTCTTGTAGAGAAGAGTCATGCTACTCTATTAAAGTTGATAACTGAACAGCCCGAACATCCTACCGTCAAGTTTCTCAAAACTAAGGGTTGGGATAAGAGTGTTGAAGAATATAAACTGGGTGCAGTTCTTCAAGTCCAAGAAGCTAAATCTCAACAAGTCAAGGATATGTTAAACTTCTTGAATCTGAATCTCAATGATCTTGTCAATAATGTTATTATTCCCATTACTTTTCATCAACGATGTATTGGTTTCCAAATTAGAATTACAGATGAAACTAATCCTCAGAAGTACAAAGCTTTCTTAACCACACAGAAGGGACTATTTAATCTAGATAAAGTCGACCCCACTAAACCTGTCTATGTCGTTGAAGGTGCTTCTTCAGCTATAGTTCTTCATCAAGCTGGGATTGATAATGTAGTTGCAACTCTGGGGAATAGTTTGAATGAAGATCACTATGAATCTCTAGTTGGGAGAGAGGTCAAGCAGATCATCATTTGGTATGATAATGATGATGGGGGAGATATCGGCCGTCAGAGAATTGCCAAGATGTGTGTCAAGAGATCAGATATAGATATTCAATTTATGCTTCTAACATCTGAGAATGACCCTGCTGATTATATATTGGCTAAGAAAGAAGTAAAAGATCTCCCACTTCTGTCTCTATGGGACTATCTTCTTAGAATTGGACAGAGAGATCTTCAACTAATCTATGTAGCAAATCAATCAGATCTTATTAAGAAAGAGCAGTTAGTTGGAGAACTAGCTAAGGCCCTAAATGTTACTAAAACTATTCTACTTGAAGAATTACAGAAACATGAAACAGGTTCAATTTCTACAATTCAAACTCTTAAAGAAAAAGAGAGTTTAGTTGAACATATTAATACTTTTGAGAAGTGGGCCTGGTCTAGAGGAAATCTCTTAGGCCTCTCGTCTTTCAAAGCCTTTGATGAAAGTTTTGATGGTCTACAAGAGGGGCTCATTCTAGTTGGGGGAAATCCAAATGTGGGGAAATCAGCTTTAATGATATCTCTAACCAACAAGATACTGGACAAGAATCCCGATACATATATTGTCTACTTTAGTATTGATGATTCTGTTCTAATTACAATGGCAAGATTCTTAGCTAATCTATCGGGGATACCTATCAATATCGTATCTAATCCAAAATACAGAATTGTAGAAAGTCCCTATTATACAGATGCAGAGAAGAAGGACCTCATAGTCAGAAGAGAAAAGGCTCTAGACTATCTGAAGAACAATGTTCGACTGTTCAATCTGAAAGATTCAGCAAGTGGGTATACTGTTGAATATATTAATACTCTACTGAAGTCTGTTGAGCCCCTCACCAAGGATAGAAAGTTGGTTGTATTTGTAGACAACTTACACAAGTTAAGAAGTGAGAAGTACTACAAGAGTGATAAAGTTCTTGTGGAGTATGTCTGCAGCAATTTAAAGATCTTGTCAGGGATGTATCGATGTCCAGTGATCTGTTTTGAAGGACAGACTCCAATACTAATGAAAGACTTTTCTACAAAGTCTATACAAGAGATACAAGTTGGAGAAGAAGTTCAAGGGATAGTCCCTCATCTGAGACATTGGCAGACAACTCCAGCTAAAGTAGAGAAGGTCTTCAAGAGTCTAGCTCAAACTTATAGAGTAGTCTTTGAAGATGGGCGAGAACTGATAGTCACTGAAAATCACCCAATTCTTCAATGGGATAAGCTGATTTATCTAGATCATGAAGTTACTACAAGTGGGTGGGTAAAGTCTATTGATCTCAAACAAACTAAGTTGCTCTATCAGACAGTGGGAAATAGAGATAGTCAGTGGACTAGAGGATACATCACAGCTTTTTTAAATGGAGATGGTCATATCAATACTAAAACTAGAGACTGTATCTTCTATCAGAAAGATAGATCTATTCTTGAACAGATTCAAAGATATCTAAATCTAATTGATCCCTCTATCAAGACAAATATCTATAACTATACGAAATCAACTAATGTATTCAATCTACATGTTAGTCACTATGATTTCGAGAAATTACAAGCTTTGACTGAACACTTTAACTACTCTTCAATTAGTTGGTGTAGGGGGTATCTAGCAGGGGTCTATGATGCTGAGGGATTGAAAGTTCCAGGGGAGAGAATTGACATTTGTACTACTAATTCTAAAATTCTCTCTAGAATTAAACAATGCTGTCAAACATTGCAGTATAGACTGTCTGTTCATAAAGAGAAGAAGTACTATAGTAAGCATCAACACAAGTGGATTACTCCTCTAGTTTGTCATATTAAACATCATAATTCTCCAGAGGTGTTGAACTTCTTAACAGAGTGTCAACCCCATATCACTCAAAGACGTCAATTGTGGCACTATGGTCCTGAGTTTTCTCCCTTCTTAAAAGTTAAGTCAATTGAGAAAGGTCTAGTTCTCCCAGTCTATAATCTTCAGACTTCATCAGATACCTATTTGGCTAACGGGGTTATAGTGCATAACTGCACCGTGGAGCATACTAAACAAGCTATACAGGAGGGATATAGTGGGGGGTCTGCAATGAAAGAAACATCCTCCCTTCACTATGATGCTAACCTGATCTTAACTGTTGCTGTTAAAGAAACAATTGGGAACACTAAACTGCTTGATCTAGTTGTCAGTAAGAATAAGTTCAGTACTTTTATTGGCATATTACCCTTTACATTATATCCCGAACTATCAAAGTGTGAAGAATCAGGAGTTAGTGATAGTGTATTCAAATAGGGGGAGCTATGTGGCACTACAGAGCTTGTAAAAGACGTGACCATAAAGGTTATCAATACTACTGTATTGTAGAGTTCTTTAAGATTGGACGAAAGTTGGGTTGGACTGCAGATGACATGTCTCCAATTGGGGAGACCAAAGCAGAGCTCATTCACACCTTAGAAATGATGCTCAGTGATGTCAAGCATTACAATACTTTTAACGAAGAAAGACTTACAAAACTATGTCAGAAGAAACAGAAAAGAAATCAGCTCTAACTTCTCACTGCCAACCTCTTAACTGTCAAGAGTGTTCTATCCATAGAGGGGGAGTGTGTCTATCCGGAGAAGGGAACATTCATTCTCCCATTATGATAGTTGGTCAGTCATTAGGGCCTGATGAAGTGACTCAGAAGAGAATCTTTATTGGGAAGGCAGGAAACTATCTCAACTACTTACTAGCTAAATCAGGACTTAAGAGGGAGGAAATCTATTTAACAAATACTCTCAAGGGATTTGTCAAGCCGGGGATGACAACCCCTATAGTAGCTATTCGAAAATGTTGGCATTATCTTGAAGCAGAGATTCGAGAACTCAAACCTAAAGTTATTATACTCATGGGGTCTGCTTCTTATAAAAATTTCCAGGGCAAGGCTGTCCCAGGGACTAGTTACTTTGATGAAACTTATAACTGCTGGTTTGTCTTAACTCATCATCCCATGAGACCTCTCTATACAGGCAATCCAGAAACTGAGGAGGAGATTGTGTCAGCTCTAAAACTAGGGAAGTCCCTCGTAGACAAAGAATCTACTAGACTTGATCCCCCAACAGTACAAGTGATTAGAACTGTTGAGGAGTTACAAACAGCTCTGCCTCTAATTCTAACTAGTCTAGAGTATGGGGTAGACTGTGAAACCACTGGTGTGAATATTGAACAGGATAGAGTTCTAACTATTGGCCTATCTAATAAGATTCAAAATTATGGGATTATTGTCAAGCCTGAAATGATCCCTCTTCTACAGACCATCTTTACACAGATTGGCTTAGTTGGGCAGCATTCAAAGTTTGATGTTCAGATGTTAAGAAAACTAGGAGTGGAAGTTAAGAACGTTATCTTTGATGATATGTTAGCACACTATGTTCTAGAACCTATGGGCAGTCATGGTCTAGAATCCATGTCATTAAAATACTTGGGAACGAGTTTTAGTAAGGCTGACATAGATTATGATGAACTATACAAAGATGGAATTACAGATACCATTCTAGAGACTCTAGTAGTTCGTGGAGCTCAAGATGCATTTCTCCACTATGCTCTAAGAGAGATCTTCAGTCCTCTCATCGAGGCTCAAGGTTTTCATAAATTTTATTATGAACTTCTACTGCCTGTCAGCCAACTATTAACTGAGATGGAATATAATGGGATCACTATTGATAGGGAGAAACTGTATGAAGTAGAAGTATCTCTGGACTATCAACTAAAGAGTCTAGAGGCAGACTTCTTAAAAGAGCCCACCATCCAAAATTATCTTCAAAAAGAAAAACTAGAAACACTCAACTTTAGATCTCCTAAACAGATGAGTACTCTCCTCTATAAATATATGAAGATCCCACAAGAGGGCAAGAATCAAACTACTGGGAGAGACTATCTAGAGTATGTTAATCAGGAACTTCAGAATCCTGTGATTGAGAAACTTCTTCAGTATCGAAATCTCACTAAGTTAAGGGATACATATGTGAAGGGAATTCGTAAAGTTTTAGATCAATCTAAGAGTGGTCGAATTCATGTTGACTATCATCAAACCACAACTATCACAGGTCGATTATCAGCCTCTAATCCTAATCTACAGACCATCCCCAAAATCGTTGGTCATGCACACGATATTAGACAGGTCTTTGTAGCTAGTCCAGGATATACAATTGTTGAGATGGACTTCCGACAGCTGGAGTTTAGAGTATGGGCTCATCTATCAAGAGATAGAAATATGATTCAGATGATTGAATCTGGGAAAGACATTCATACTCAAGTTGCAGCTGATGTTTTCAACAAACCTGAAGATCAGATTACAGAGGGAGAACGATATATGGCAAAGTATCTAGATTTTGGATTGATATATGGGAGAGGGATCAAGTCTATCTCTCAGCAATTTAAAGTATCCTTGGACAGAGCACAGAAACTCAAAGATGATTTCTTTAAAGCTTTCCCTGAAGCTACTTTATGGTTACAGCAGGCAGCTGAATTTGGGATTAAAAATAAATATGTCAGAACACCTTTTGGGAGAAGACTCCCGATAGAGTTTAATCCACAAGATGAAAATCTAGTAGCTGCTGCTAGGAGACATGCTGTTAACTACCCCATCCAGGGAACTGCTGCTGATATTACAAATCTAACAGGAGTCTATGCTAATCAACTCATTATACAAGCTGGACTAACTTGTCGAATTCTCTTGAATGTCCATGATGCTCTATACTGGGAAGTTCAAGAAGATCAGATTGATCAACTAAAAACTCTATGCCTAGAAGCTATTCAGAAGGTCTGTCAGTATATCTCATTTAGAACTAAACTAGAAGTTGAATTTAAAAAAGGGAAGAATTTAGGAGAACAAGAGAAGATATAGTATATAATCTTATTGAAGGGGGTATTTACGAATGATTAGACAGAACAAAGATATGCCAAAGTATGATTCTAAACTTGATGATGTAGTAGAACGATCAGGGAAGTATGGGCCCTACTTGCTATGGTCTTTTAAAGACACTCAGGGGAATCGATGGGTAGGGTTTACAGAAGCTGTTCTAACGTTTGGGAACAGACTGTGGACTTGGTTATACTGTTTAGGCTTCTATGTTCAGCCAGGGGACTCTTTTGATCTATCTAGTTTAAAAGGGAAAGACTGTCTGATTATTATTGGAGGGAAGGGTAGTACAGTCTCAGCAGTAGTCCCCCTAGGGAATACTGCTGTAACACGAGATTGGACTCCCCCACCTCCCCCCGAACAGACGAAACCTGTTGAACCCGAAGCTCCAACTCCTGCTAAAGTTCAAGACGAAGTAGAAAGATTATTTGGTTAATTAATAGGGGATACTAGAATGGATGATAAGACTAAACAAAGTCGAGCTGAACTTGTCAAGTTTATAGAAAAGAAATTTGGGAAGGGGTCATTTGGAGTTGCTTCTAAGATGACTGGCCTCAAAGTTGATCGTCTCCCTACAGGCTCAATCTCAATTGACATTGAAACGGGGGGAGGCCTCCCTAAGGGTAGATTAACTGAGATCTATGGTTGGGAAAGTTCTGGGAAGACATGGTTATGTCTCTCATGTGTTGCCTCAGTCCAACAGTTTGTAAAGGATAAGAATTGTTTATGGATTGATGTCGAGGGATGTTATGATCAGCCTTGGGCAGAAATTGTAGGAGTTGATCATACTCGATTAGATATTACTCGACCTGAATCAGCAGAACAGGTAGGGACAATCCTAGATGCTGCTGTTAGAGCAAACTGTTACTCTTTAATCATTTTGGATTCTGTAGCAGCATTAGAACCAGCAGAGGATATTGATAAGTCAATGGACCAGGATGAACGTATTGGTAATCGAGCAATGATTAATAATCGGATTGTAAGAAAACTTCAAAGTGCTCTTAATTGTAAAGAGGATGGGACTATTCTGAATGAAACAACTGTAGTATTCACTAATCAATTAAGAGAATCTATTGGTGTAATGTATGGCCCCACAGAAGTAACTACTGGAGGTATGGGGATTAAGTTTGGTGCAAGTATTCGTATTGAAATGAGAAGGGGTGAAACTACTAAAGAGGCACCTCTTGATGGGGAACATGGAGTGGGGCCAGATGGTAAACTGATTACTGGAGTACTTCTAAAATTTAAAACTACTAAAAATAAAACATTCACACCTCTTAAAACAGGTCAATTCCTACTTCATACAGCTAGAGAGATGAAGGGTAAGGCTAATAGAGTAGATGAGATTATGAGATATGGGATCTCCAGTGGGATTATCACAGCAGCCGGACCGAGCTACACTCTTGGCACTCAAAAATTTATTGGTAAAGAGAAACTACTTGACTACTTAACTGCTAATCCAACTATAGTAGAAGAGGTCTTTGCTGAGGTTAAGAAAGTATATTTACATGAGTAAACCTAAATATCTTGTAAGAGAAGAATCTGTAAGAGCTAAGTCTATTAAACGAGAAAAGGCTGCTGTGAGGACTATCAATAGTGGGGCCTTCTATGTGGATAAGGGAGATATCAGGACTGATGAATATCTAATTGAACATAAGATGACAGGGGGTAAGAGTATTACAGTTAGCTTAGCTGTTATTAAGAAGATCTTTCTTGAAGCGACTCTTGTAGGTAAGATCCCTGTTCTGTGGTATGAGATTGGGGACTATATATTTGTAGGACGAATCCAGAGGAGAACAAAATGAAGAGTAAAGAAGAATTAAAACTTTATAGTATTCAAGTTCTTAAAGAACTGAAACCCTTCCTAGATGAAGTCGAGCAGTGTGCTCGAGCACTCCATGATAATCCTGACAGATCTGATCATCTACAAATTGAGAGTAGATTAGTAGGAGTCTATACTTTTATTACTCCCAAGTTTAAAGAGTTCGAAGCTAAGTCAGATAGTTACGAAGCAATCTACTACAATGGCCTCAAAGTAAAGTCAGAAGTAGATGGTACGAAGTTTGTCTCTGAAGTTGCTACAAGAGCCTCTAAAGAATATGTTGAGGATGTTAGAGTTATGGCAAGTGTATTAGAGGGATGGGTTAAATCAATTGAACAACTCTTGACAACTTGTAGAAACAGATCTTATCAAGATAGACGGGAGCAGAAACATGTTTAATAAGAAAAAACAACCTCAGGGAGATGATGATGTCCAACAGTTTAATAGACTGTTAGAGAATTTAATTATGCTTCTTCTGTATGTAGAAAATCAGTGTCAGCTTGCTTTAAGTCTAGGTCAAGTCCCCCTCCCCCAACTCTATTTAATTGATCTGATCTATCAGAGATTAGCTCTACTCTTGGGGGGAGACTTAGAACTTGTAAAGAAGTTCAGAGCCCATACTACTGAAGGTATTTCGTATATTCTTAAAGCACTTCAAGACTATAGAGACAATCCAGAAGGGTCACCTCTTCACAATAAAGATACAAAGACAACTTTTGAAGAATTAATGAAGGGGCTCAATATTAGTGGGATTAACGTCAATGGGACTGGGGAGTCTCAATCAGAAAAACCCAAGACTCCAGATGATCTTAAGAAAGATTTAGAGATTAAGAAAGATAACATCTTTGATAAATTTCTGAAAGATAAGAAATCAGATATAGATAAGACTGAAAAACCCAAAGATAACGAGAAGAAAGATGAAGATAAAGAGAAAGACCATCCCACAGGGAATGAAGACCCTCAAGTATAGTTGGTCTCAGTTTGATAGAGATGTCTATACTTTAGTTGATAGAATGACTAGAGATGGCTTCAAGCCCAGATCTATTGTCTGTATAGCTACAGGGGGATTATGTCTAGGAGCTAAGTTAAGAAATACTCTAAAACTGCCCCTAACTATCATCTCAACAGCCTCCTATAGTGGGATTCAACGACAGAAGACTCTTACTCTTAACTCATCGTATGTTGTCCCCTTACAGTCCCCTGTTCTTGTAGTGGATGATGTTGCAGATTCAGGGAGAACACTTACAATAGTTAAGGAGCATTTACAGTTGGGAGGTATTGAAGTTCGAACTGCAACTCTCTTCTATAAAGAAACTAGTATTATTAAACCTGATTGGTATTTACACAAGAGTAATCGGTGGCTAGTATTCCCTTGGGAAAACGGGAATAAGAAGACTAGTATCATAGTATAAGTCAGAAAGGTAGGCATAGCAACTATGATGATGGATGACAAGATCTTACCAGATGTCCAGAATGTTGAAGATACTCGTGGAGTGACTCTCAACAAAGTCGGGATCACAGATGTAGACTATCCCATGTATATTGAATCTAAGACTGGACAACCTGTACTAGTCTATGCTAAGATTAATCTCTTTACGTCTCTTGTTCATAGTGTTAAAGGGACTAATATGAGTAGATACATGGAAGTTATATCTAGATGGGAACATAAGACTATTGGTCCTGTCAACTTGAAGGACTTCTTAACTGAGATCAGGGATGTAGCTCGATCTAAAGATGCTTATGCTGAAATCAGCTTTCAGTACTTCTTAAAAAAAGAGACTCCTGTAACTAAGCTCCCAACTTCCAGTGCATATGATTGTATGTTGACAGGACATGTTGATCGAAAAGGAAATTATAAACTCTTCATAGGAGCTAAAGTTCTAGCAACATCTGTCTGCCCATGTAGTAAAGAAATGTCTCTAACAGATAAGCAGAAGATGATTGGTAAGGGTGCACACAATCAACGGTCAGAGATTACAGTGTCCCTCGAGGCTAGTCAAACAGATAAGTTATACTTTGAAGATATCATCCCTGCTATAGAAAAACAGGGAAGTTGTGAGATCTACAATCTTCTCAAACGACCTGATGAAAAGTATGTCACAGAACAGGGTTATCTCAATCCTAAATTTGTTGAAGATATTGCTCGAGATGTAGCTAAGATGTTACAGACACAAATCAAAGGGATTAAGTGGTTTAAAGTAAAGGTTGAGAACTTTGAATCTATTCACAGACACAATGCCTGTGCTTATGTAATCAGAGGACTTAGGGGGGGTAAATGGGTAAAAAGTGGCAAGACATTACGGGAATAGACTGCTCAAGATTTGGGGGCCTGATCAAGTCTATTCTGAATAAATATACTCAGAGACGATGTCTCTACTGTGGACATGAGCAAGATCATCCCTCCTCTATTCGACTTCACAGTCACTGTATACAGCCATTCTTAACTCAGATGTCTGTTGATTTACTTGATATGAGTCCAGTAGGGAATAATAGTCTTGGGAGTAGTCTTCTTTGGCATGATACAGTCTCTACAAGAATTCAAAGAGATAACTTGAGTCTGCTGAATATGGGAGAAGTTGTTCACTCTACTATTTATCACATGAGTGATGAACTTAAGAGACACTTACCTGTTGGGTTTCAGCCTCTGAGTGTAACTATACACTCAGATGAAGAGGTTGGGCTTTTCAGTAAGATGATCTCAGCTACTGTGACAGGGAACCCAATGTGCTTCTATTGTCAGTCTCAGGGAAGAGATGCTCAGACAGAATATCCTCTTATCAAGACGTTACCTAGCCTTATGTGGGAGAATGAGGACTCAATTCTACCACAAACACCTAGATTTCAGACTATTAATCCTTCACTTAACTTATTTCGAGTTGGGCAGATATATGTCCATTCAGAATGTCTAAAACTATACTTAAAGGAGCTCGAAGAATATGATACTAGCCGTCGAATTTCCCATCCCTAACTTAAAGACCTTATCTCAGTATACAGACTTCGACTTTGTCTTAACACATATGGTTCTAGGGAACATGAAGTATCGACAATTCTATCAACAACAGAAGAGATTCAAGATCTTAGACAACTCCTACTTTGAATTAGGTAGATCTGTCTCAGGGGAGACTATCCTGGAAGCAGCTTCAATAGTCAAGCCTAATGAAATCATTGCCCCAGATGGTTACAAGTCCACTCTCCAATTTATTAAACAGTGGGGACCTCTTCTAAAGAAGCATAATGTTGCTATTGCTGCTGTTGTTCATGGTGATACCTTAGATCAGTTTCTTAAGAATCTTCAAACTCTATCTCAACATCCAGACATCACTACTTTATGTATCCCATTAGATCTCAACTTCTTATCAAAAAATTCAAGACTTATTAAAGATGTTTCAACTACATCTAAACAGTTAGTAGTCTGGATGTACAGTCGATTACTAGTACTAGAGAGTATTCAGAAACTGGAGTTGGAATGTGAAAAACAGTATCATCTGTTAGGCTGCTCACTCCCTCTTGAATTTAGAATTGTTGGAGAGAAGTTCCCCTGGGTAAGAAGTTTTGATACTTCAGCCCCAGTCATGGCAGCCATTAATAAAATTGATCTAGAGAAGGTTACATCAAAGTTAGGGAGACCTTCAACATACTTTGATAAAAAATTAGCTCCATCTGTGGAGGGGAGAACTATCAAGAATATTGAGACTCTGAAATTATGGGGACAGGGATAGGCATGATCAAATTCTTCTGTAAAATCTGTGGGAAAGAAATTTGGATAGAATTCATGAAGCATTTTGAGACTTTTAAGATGCATACTCTAGAAGAGGTCTACAGTGCCTGTACTTGTGATGACTGTCTAGCTTTAATGAAAAATACTGAACAGGGAGGAACTCATGAACAAGAGGTCAATTAATCAGAAGTGGGAATTTGGGAAGAAGATGGAGAGTATGGATGATGCTGCTCTCAAAAAACGAATACAAGATGCATATGCTCACCCGATGCCCCCTCTCAGGCCAGTCCCCTATATTGGGAACCCTCATGAGATTGTGACATATGACTACCCTGAACTTATTGGACTATGCCCTGTGACTGGCATAGCTGATATCTATCGTGTAGTCATTGACTTTGTGCCAGGAGAATTCCTCCCAGAGTTAAAAACTCTCAAGTTCTACTTTATGGAGTATCTACACATACCTATTTCTCACGAACATCTCTGCTCGAAGATTTACAAAGAATATAATGAACAGATCAAACCTAAAAAGTTGTATGTTAGGCTGCTGACAAATGTCAGAGGGGGAGTATACACTACAGTCTGTTTAGGGGATTCATCTATTGAAACTGATCTGAAAGTGAGGGAGGTCAATGGTTAGTCTACTAAAAGTATTTGATATCTTAGCTAGTGTCTTAACTATTGTCAGCCTTAATCTAGTTGTGAAGTCTTACAAGTACTGGTTACTGTATGTTGTAGCCAGTATCTTCTTCATTATAGTCTGTGCTGCCAATCATATTATAGGTCTGACTTGTATGGGAGTATTTCTTCTCTTAACAGGTATTAAGAATTACTATCTAGGAAGAAAACAGGAGAAACATGTCTAAGTTATCTACTTTAGAACAGAAGTCTGAATCATTAGTAGTCTTCAAGACCTTTAGTCTCTTCATGGACAGAATCTGGAGAACTCTAAATACAGGGGACCGTATGCAGAAGAGAAGTTCTGACCCTGAAGAAGAACTGTTACGGATGACTACTGAAGTCTTCTGGCTGTACTTGAGACTAATAGCATATTCAGAAGTGCTCAAGAAGACTCATAAGAAGTATACAAGTAATCAGGTTAAGATACTGTTTAGACAATTCATTCACAAATGTTGGGCTCGAGTCTCTGGGGGGCCTAATACAGTTAACAAGGGACCCAAAGTCAAACACAGTTACATTGTTTGTGATAATCTTCAAGATAGTGAAGAAGAACTTTTAGATATCAATAACTACAACTTCCTACTGTGGCTGAAACTAAAACACTTTCCTGAATACCTTCAACATGAAATATCAAGAACAGACTATCGAACACGAAATAAAATGATACATGATCTAGCCCCAATTGTTTTAAAAGAATTTGGACGTTTACAGAAAGAGAAGAAGGTGGCCCATGTTTAAATGTGAGAAGTGTCAATGTATTAGTCATCCTGGGGAGAAGCAGTGTACTCTAGTAGTAGAAAAGAGATCTAAGACCTACACCTACTACTTAATCAAGGGACACTTCAAAGAGAATCCCTTCTGGACAGCTTCTAAAATAAGAGCAGATCAAGAGGGGACTCGAATAGTGAAGACAAGAGATATTCAAGGGTGGGAAATAGTTCGTGAGATAAAAATATGTAACAAGTGTCAAGGGGAGACTTCACATGCCTAGACGAACTTCAGATGTCACTCGAAGTAGTGCAGATTTAAGATATCAACTGGACCCCAAGTCTCTATCTTGGGATGTATTTCTATTTGGAGAAGTCAATGATGAGCAGATATCTGAAACGGTACAACATATACTGACACTAGACAATACCAATATTCGACGAAATATTAACTTACTGATGAATACTCCAGGGGGAGATTGTTCAGCAGGATATGCTCTGATTGATATTATGCTGAGCAGTAGACATCCTATTAGAACTATAGCTTTAGGGGCCATCTGCTCTATGGGAGCTTTAATCTTTATTGCTGGTCGGCCAGGCTATAGATACATTGGGTCTCGAGCAATGGTGTTATTCCACCCTGTCAGAGATATGATTGAAGATTATAGTCAATACATTAAAGATAGAGTCAAGTGTATTGACTATATTGAAACTACTGCAGAAAAGCTGATGAAAGCTCGAACAGCTCTCCCAGATAAACTGATTAAGAAGTCCCTAAACGGAGAATTATGGTTAACTCCAGAAGAAGCTGTAAAGTACAGAGTTGCTGATCAACTCATTGTAGATGCTGATCTATTAAAGAGAAAGAAACCTCATGAGAAGCATTCTACTGACCAGTGACTTTCATATTGCAGATAAATTCTGTCTAACTCAAATAGAAAGACTCTTGAATCAAGTAGCAGTGTTAGCTAATCAGAAAGATGAATTATGGATTTTGGGGGATGTATTTCACTGTAACAAAGTCTCCTCCCAGGAACTGTATCTACTAGTCATGTTCTTAAAGCAGATTCAAGTCCCAACTACTATAGTAGTGGGGAATCATGATAAAGCTGAAGGTCAGTATTCTATACTCGACTGGATCCCAACTGTGTTCCCAAATGTAAAAGTGTATAATACATCTACTGTTGTTCAAGTTGAAGACTTAAAAGTGCTCTTAGGCCACTTTAATCTAGAAGAATCTAAGATGGGAGCTTACGATTTTAAACTTCAATCGGGGCTTTCTATCAGGGACTTAGAAGTAAAGTTAGCCTGCTTAGGTCACATTCATAAATCCCAAATTATCAAGTATGAAGATAAAACAGCAGTTCACCCAGGAAGTCTCTTCTTTATTGACTATGGGGAGAGAAATGATATCAAGGGAGTTGTAAACTTAGTTGTTGAGGGAGACCACTTTACATTGACTCAGCTCCCTCTTGACCCCGATCCAGTGATTCAAATTGAAACCACACCTGATATAGATCCCAACACTCTTCTAGGAGAGTATCCTTCTAACACTCGAGTGAAGATTGTTATTAATTACTCAGACCCTCTATTAAATAAGAAGGCGATTATTAGTAAATACGATAAGTTTACTTTCAGGGATAAAAAAATTATCTTTCAATTTAAAACAAGTAGAGAGGAGTTAACTAAGAGAGTTCATGATAGTCATCAGGGACTAGTTCAACTAGAAGAATACCTCAAGAATCTTGAACCATCTGTTGCTACTCTCATCAGACGATATCTTGGGGAAACTAAAACTTAAGGGGAGCCATATGCGTATTCTTGCTCTTGATCTGTCAACATCAGAAACAGGCTGGGCACTGTTTGATGATGCACATCTGCTGAAATCAGGAGTCATCAAGGTCCCTCAGAATGTTGATGATTCTGCTTTAAAAATTATTCATGTAGCTGAAGAAGTTATCAAATTCCTTAGAACAGAACAGATAGAAGACCTCGTCAGTGAGGATATCTTCATGTCTCCTAGAATGTTCTCTGCTTTTAATATACTGGCACAGTTAAAAGGGGCTATTCTATTTGCTTTCTATAAGTGTAAGTTACGGCCCCCCGAGCATATTTCTGCTGTCTCTGCCCGGAGTCTCATTGGGATTACTCCCAATGTCAAGAAAGATCTGATCATCAAAGAGTTTAACAAGAAGTTCAAGACCAACTATACAAATCATAATGAAGTTGATGCTCTTATTCAGGGAATAGCTTACTTAAAGAAGTCGAATATTATTAAGAAGTCGTCAGAGGTCATCTTCTAAATGAGGTTCAATCAATGAAGCTTGTCAGACTCAAGTTAGAAAACTTTCAGTCCTACATGAAGTCAGAAGTACTCTTCTCTGATTCTAAACTCTTCTTTATTACAGGAATCAACCGTGATACAAATTCATCTAACGGGTGTGGGAAGAGTGCTATTAAAGAAGCTATTCTGTTTAGTCTAACAGGGAGAACTAAGATCAGGGGAGGGAACATAGTGAGACGGGGAATGAAGAAGACAGTAGTTGCACTAGATCTTCTTCACAATAATTCTCTTGTTCAAATTGTTAGAACTAAAGCTGGTCTCACAAGTACATTAGATGTTAGAATTAATCAGAACAAACTGCAGGGATCTCTGACAGAAGTTCAGTCTCAATTAGAGAAGTTGTTAGGTTTCAATTACGATATCTTAGCAACTTATTCTGTCATTGATCATGTAAGATTCTTAGATTTGAGTGATCTATCTTCGTCTGATTTAAAGCTAGTCCTACAGGACCTAATTGGAGTTGAGAGACTTCAGATGGTGATTGAGAAAATGAAGGAGTATAAGAACTCTCTAGATAGATACCTAGATAGAACTCATACTAAGTTCTTCCCTTCCAAAAAACGACTACAGACACTCCTCCAATACAGAACAAAGTTTGATGAAAGGATGAAGTTACTTAATCAGACTCTTGTAGAACTAAATACTCAACAACGAACACTCCAATCTGAATTAGTGACTCTTGAGACTAGTCTCAAGAACACAGAGTCAGCTCAGTTCAAAGTCATCTCTCAATCAGCCTGTCCAGTATGTAATGCTAGTCTATCAGAATCTACAAAACTCAATCTACTCAATACTTATCAGACATCTGTAGATCAACTCACTACAACTAGAGATCAAAAACTCAAACTTGTTCAAGCAGAACAGCCCAAACTTCAACAATTGACAAGTGAGTCTAGTCAGATTCAAAAGCGTCTTCTTCAATGTCTCACTAGGATTACTCAACTAGAAGAGACTATGAAAGACCAGAGATCAATAGAAGAAGTAATTCAAGAAATTCAACTCTACACAAAAGCTGTAGCCCTTCTTCAACAGTATATCTCTAATACACTTCTAACTCTTATCACACAAATTGAAGATCAAATGAATGCAGATCTCTCAAGACTCACTGATTTCTACTGCAAGATTAATCTTCAGAAAGTTAACTCTAAGGGAGTAGTTGTGCCAAGTTGTAATATTACTGTTTGGAGAAATGAATTTGAATATACCTATGAAATGTTAAGTTCAGGAGAAAAGACTCTGATAGCTCTAGTCTTTAAACTAACACTAGCTAATCTTAGAGGAGTGGCTGATCTACTCTTAATTGATGAAGGCCTAGATAGATTAGACGAAGTTAATCGAGAGAGAGTCCTCTCTCTTCTTGAATCCAGTATCTACACTCAAATCTTTCTTATCAGTCATCGTGAAGACATCACTCATCTTAAAACTGCTGATAAAATTGTTGTGAAAAAAGAAAATGGAGTATCATCCGTAGTAACAGGTCTATAATACATAGTGAAGGGGGACTTTCCTTATGAATAAATGGTCAGATCAAGAGAAGGGAACACTCAAGATACTTTATACTCAAGGGATGACTATTCGAGATATTGCTAGTAAATTGGGTAGGTCATTTACAAGTGTGAAGTTTAAGGTTGGTGAATTGGGTCTTCGTAGATCTAGAGTACAGAGAGAACAGACTGTCCTCACTTCTACTGAATCTCCTCTTATCGTTGACTATAAAGAAATTGCTGAAATTATGAGAACTAATCTCTTCAGAAAACATCCCTACGTCAATCATTGGAGGGGGCAGATTGATGAAGAGGCCGTTTTGGTCTTATCAGATATTCACTGTGGGACAGTAAATGAAATCTATGATGCTCAGGCTGGGGGGAAGCTCGTAACCTACAACGAAGCCATACGACAGAAAGCTCAGATTTACTTAAGGGATTCTATCTTTCAAATTACAGAACTTCTATCAGCCTCCTATAAGATTAAGACTCTTCATATTCTCATCTTAGGAGATATTATTACCAATGATCGAATCTTTGCTGGTCAAAACTGGGAGATAGACCGACCTGTAGGGATACAGATGTGGGCTATGGTTCGAGATCTTTCTCAATTTATTGAAGAATTAAAGACCAAGTTTGAACACATTAAAGTTGTTGGAGTGGTCGGGAATCATGGTAGAAGTTCTGAACAATACAGAGAAGAACCTGTTGAAAACAATTTTGAATATCATGTGTACAAAATTCTAGAAAGAACTTTTGAGAAAGACTCTCAAGTTGAAATTACAGTTCCCAATACAAGATTCTATTCTATTAAAATTAAAGGTCATACTTATTACATGAGTCATGGGGATAGTTTCAAGGGATCTACTCGAAATAGTATAGATCGAGCTGCTCGAGAGCTATTGACAGCTCTCATCCCAGATCTCCCTCAGGGATTTGATGTATATCTGATGGGACATTTTCATAAAGCAGAAAAAATGGATCTGAATGAAAAGTCAACTCTTCTTATCAACGGCTGCTGGATCCCCCGCGATCAGTTTGGGTTCAAGATATTTAGACAGTATTCTAAACCAGGTCAATGGTTGTTTGGGGTAGGGAAGAGCCGAAGTATTACTTGGTCCTTTAATCTGGACTTTGGGAATCCCTCTACTACAAGATAGGAGAGTCAGATGAAGTTTAGAAAAGAAGTTTTTGATAAAGTTATTATTCTCAATCAACCTAGTTCTAAGAAGCTTACACAGAATATTGAGGCTCTAGCTAAGATCTATACTCTCATTGATCTTCAGTATGCTGTAAATAGGGGACTGGATCAAGTCTGGTATAGTGCTCTAGTGTTAGTCAGACTACCTAAGAAACGAGTGGTCAAATGAAGTTTAGATGTGACTGTCATACTCACTTATTAGTAGTAGAAGATTTTTCTCATCGAGATATTCCTGGGCTGTCTCTAGCCATCTATGATATCTACTCCCCAAAAGGGAGAAAGTACAAGAAGCCTAAATTGACAGGGGATGTAGTTATTCTTAACAATTCCTACAAGAGAGAATATACAAAACTAGTGAACTATATCTATCATCACTCTACAAAGAAATCTTTAGCAGAGAGACACATCAAACCATGATAGAGAATAACAACATCTCCCAGATGGAGCATGAACTCAGTCTACAGAAAGCTATTGAACAGTTTCGAAAAGATCGTAAACTGAAACTTGTAGGGGAGTGTATAAGATGTGGGAAGTGTTGTGAGGGGAAAGTCAAGATCTTTCAAATTAATCGAGAACAGAAGACTGTTGATCTCATAGATGTACGAAGCTATGGGTGTAAGCACTATGACCCTCAAACTAAACAATGTAGAACCTATACCAGTCGACATCATGCTATGTGCTACATGTTCCCCTATTTACCAGAAAATATCCCTGAAGGGTGTGGGTTTCATTTCGAAGAAATAGATACAGGAGAGTCTAAATGAGAGACTGGCCTTGGTATAAGAATGTATGGTGGATATTAAGAGAGAAAGTTAGAAGACTTTATTGGAGACTGACGACTCGTAAATGTGAAGCTCCGGGCTGTCAGAGACGACTAGAGAGGCCCTACCGTTGGTGTTCATTAGAATGTTATGTCTATTGTGGGGGAAGTCTGAAGAGGAGAGATCCCAATGAGACAGACACGAAGTAACTACCCTTGGGAGTTTGTGATTGGGTTCTGGTTAGGGATGATATTGATGGCAATAATGATTGCTACTACCTATTGAATGGGGGTTATTCAATGATTGAAAACATGAATCAGTATCTTGACTTCACCAGTTTAAAACCATGTAATAGAAAAGAAGTTGATAGGTTTCTACAGTCTGCTCTATCAGCAAGAGTTGGAGCTGTATGTATTGAAACAGGGTGGGTCTATCATGCTAAGACAAAGCTAGCTGGGTCAGGGATTAAGATAGTGACAGTCCCCAACTGGAAACGTGGGGGAGGCCTAGTCAATATGGCTGGGATAAGTGAGGGTGTCTGTAAACAAGTTGATGAAGTAGACTTTATTTGGGATGTATCACTCTTTGGGATTTCTAAAGATTGGAGAAGCCTTCTGAAAGAAATTGAAGTTGTAAGAAAGATGACTCCTGGTGTACTCAAGATCATTATTGAAACAAGTTTTATTCGAGGCATGGCCTACAAAGTAAATCTAAAATATGAAT
>Ga0172363_10001464_pt1 | contig 19070 bp, 19 predicted proteins | sample LakKivs2_kivu2a2_FD_114541 | JGI IMG/M metagenome (GOLD analysis project Ga0172363, IMG submission 114541) | Sediment microbial communities from Lake Kivu, Rwanda - Sediment s2_kivu2a2 | ecosystem: Environmental > Aquatic > Freshwater > Lake > Sediment | place: Rwanda: Western Province, Lake... | reverse complement strand
TTTTTTTAAAAAGAACTAAAAAAATAGGTATATAAGCAAGGTTGGTAAAATTTCTTATAGCCTATTAGATAATTTTCTTGAATTTTCTGAACTAAATCGACAGGATATAAAGTCTTATATATTAAAAATAAGTTGAGGTAACAGGGTGAATGCTTTTTTATTGAACACAGAGATGGTAGCTCCATGTGAAGACTTTGCAAAGAGTGCAAACATGAAAAATTACCAGGTCTATGACTATGCAAGTAAAAATAGAATTGCCTTTTGGGAAGGGTGTGCGCAGAGTTTGCACTGGTACAAGAAGTGGAATGCTGTCCTTGAATGGGACCCTCCTTTTTCTCGATGGTATAATGGGGGGAAGCTGAATGCATGCTATAACTGTCTTGATCGTCATATGCATACAGCGACGCGTAAAAAAAGAGCAATCATCTGGGAAGGAGAGGATGGAGCCTCGAAAACATTAACGTATGAAGATCTCTATCACGAAGTGAACCGATTAGCGAATATCTTTAAAGGTCTTGGCGTAAAAAAAGGGGATTGTGTTGCCATTTATTTGCCGATGATTCCTGAGGCTGTGGCATCGATGCTCGCTTGCGCTCGTATTGGCGCGATACATACAGTTGTCTTTGCGGGATTTTCTGCGGAGGCCTTGCGAGGACGTCTTATTGACTCTAATGCAAAAATCGTGGTTACAGCAGATGGGGGGATAAGAAAAGGAAAAGTACATGCTCTTAAAGAAACGGTTGATCATGCCATTGAAGGATTAACGGGTGTTGAAAAAGTGCTTGTTGTGCAGCGTGTAAAGCAACAGGTTCCAATGAAATCTGGCCGAGATTTTTGGTATCATGAACTGATGGTGGCGGCAGAGGGTTTCTGTGAGCCAGCTCAGATGGACTCCGAAGATGTTTTATTTATTTTATATACATCAGGAACAACAGGTAAGCCGAAGGGTGTTGTCCATTCAACAGGTGGCTATTTGGTAGGAGCTCACGTCACAACAAGAATTGTGTTTGATGTGAAACCGCAAGATATCTTTTGGTGTACAGCAGATGTAGGATGGATCACAGGACATACCTATATTACCTATGGACCTTTATCAAATGGGATGACACAGGTGATGTATGAGGGTTCTCCAGATCAACCGAGCAAAACACGCGTGTGGGATATCATTGAAAAGCATAAAGTCACAACATTTTACACAGCTCCAACTCTCATTCGTATGTTTATGAAATGGGGACAGGAAATGCTTCAGGGGAAGGATTTATCATCACTGAGACTGTTGGGAAGTGTAGGAGAGCCTTTAAATCCAGAAGCATGGCAATGGTATTTTAAACATGTAGGGCGGGAAAAATGTCCTATTGTGGACACATGGTGGCAGACAGAAACGGGGAGTATTTTGCTGAGCACTGTGCCAGGGCTTATGAATATGAAGCCAGGTCATGTAGGAAAACCTCTTCCTGGCATTGAAGTGAAAATTCTCGATGATTATGGCAGAGAAGCAGAAAAAGGGTATTTAGCGATTACAAGTCCTTGGCCTTCGATGTTACGAGGAATTCATGGAGATACTAGGCGCTTTGTGCAGACATACTGGCACAAATGGGGAGGACGTTACTACTTTACTGGAGATGCAGCGGGCATCGATGCAGATCATTATGTGTGGATTGCAGGGCGTGTAGATGATACAATGAACATAGCAGCGCATAGAATAGGTACTATGGAAGTAGAAAGTGTGCTGATTGAGCACCCTGATGTGGTGGAAGCTGCTGTGATTGGCATTCCTGATGAAATCACAGGACAGGCAATTGCTGCCTTCATCATTCTTAAAGAAGGGGTGGTAGCTTCTGCAGATTTGCAAGAGGAGCTTAAAGAGCTTGTTGTAAAAAAAATAGGGGCTATCGCAAGGCCAAAGAAAATGTTTTTTACAGATGATGTACCTAAAACAAGAAGTGGGAAGATCATGAGAAGGCTGCTTAAAGATCTTGCGCTAGGTAAATCGATAGGCGATACAACGACTTTAGAAGATCCTAAGTTGATGCACCGTCTACAAAGCACAATGCAGATGTCACATTAGGAGAAGAGCTGGTGGCAAAACTTGTACTTTTACGACATGGACAGTCTGTGTGGAATCAGCAAAACCTTTTCACAGGATGGGTGGATATTCCGCTCTCTGAACAAGGAATAGAAGAAGCGATCAAGGCAGGGGAGCGTATTGCATATATTCCTTTTCAGGTGATCTATACGTCGACGTTAATTAGAGCGCAGCTAACCACCGTGCTTGCTATGAGTCGTAGTCGATGTAAGCTTGTTCCTTGTATGATTCATGACTATGATCCAAAATTTCTCTCCATGGCTAAAGTGTACGATCCCAAGAGTGCTCAGGGGCTTGTGCCTGTGTATACACATGCAGATCTCAATGAGAGAATGTATGGGGAGCTCCAGGGTCTTAACAAAGAGGCGACTCTCAAAAAATATGGGGAAGAGCAGTTTATCAAATGGCGACGTAGTTATAGAGGTCAGCCCCCCGGTGGGGAGAGTTTGGAGATGACAGCGCAAAGATCTATTCCTTTTTTCAAAAAAAGAATTATCCCTCATTTGGAAAAAGGAGAAAATGTTCTCGTGTCAGCTCATGGGAACTCACTCCGCTCGATTGTCATGTTTTTGGAAAAACTCTCTGAAGAGGAGGTGGTAAAGCTTGAGATTCCTACTGGGGAGCCTCTCTGTTACAATTTTTCGGGCTCATGGCAAAGAGAAAGTGTTGATGAGTGTAATCAAAAATTTAAAAAATAATTACTTACTTATCATATAAGTCGAAAATATTTTTAATGGATAATAACATTAGCATCTCTTATTATTCTCTTACATTAAGAGAATGTTTATGAAGCCACCTATTTTTTTTGATCACAGTTTTTCCTATCACCCTCTTCCTTCTATACAAGGGCTTGTCCATAAGGAATATCCTCCTCATGCTTTTTCCCCTTGTTTTCAAAGTGCTGAGAGGGCTGCACGAGAAGACAAAGCGCACAGATCTCTGCGGGACAAGCTGGGGATCTCGACAGCCTCTTTGTATTATCTGACTGCGAGTCATCAAGAAGCCTTAGAGAAGATGTTTGCAACATGTTATTTGCAAGAGATCTTTCACTCAGGGAAAAATCATATCTTGGTGTCAGAGCTCGATCGCGTAGCTTTTAGACCCATAGAAAATAAGTGGAGGGCTCTAGGAGTAGAGTTTAGATCGATCCCTTTGAGTGAAGAAGGGCATATCACGGAAGAAATGCTGAAAAAATCGATTACCCCCCGCACAGCGCTTGTTGCGTTTTCTTGGGTGAACCCTTTAACGGGGGTGATTCAGCCAGCGTACGATATAGCTAAGTATTGCAGCGCTCAAGAGATCTTGGTGCATGTAGATATGTCTCACATAGTGGGAAAACTCTATTGTACCATACAAGATCTACCAGCTGACTATATAACCTGTGCTGCGAGATCTTTTCGAGGACCTCATGATATAGGCATAGTTATTGGACAGCATAAAGGGTCTATAGAGGCAAATGCCTCTTTTTTCTTACATCAGTTAGAGGCTGTAGAGGCGGCTGTTTCCCATGCAAACGCTACCATTGATGAGATGCATTTAGAGGTCACGAGATTACGCACCCTTTTTGAAAAAAAACTCGCGCAAAAAATTCCTGGAGCTCAGGTAGTCTTTCAGCATTTAGAGAGACTACCTTCAGTGACAGTGATTGCTTTCCCTAAGGTACACGGGGAGTATTTAACCTATCTTTTAGCAGAAAGTAAGCTGTATGCATCTTTTTGGGACGATCAGCAAACTTCTTTGGAAGAAGTTCTTACAGTGATGCATGTTTCTCCTGAGATAGCTTCTTCAGCGGTTTCTTTTGCATTTTCTCAGCAGACAACAGAGGTTGACATAGAAGAGGCTATTGCAAGGCTCTTTTCTTGCTATCAGCAAACAAAAGCGTTAACGCAAGGAATCCCATGAACAAGCATCCGTGGCTGACCTATTCACGCAAGGTAAAGCAGAGGGTTGTATTGCCTCTTTACGGTGGGACTCTATTGCAAACCCCTACTACAAGAGTTGTGATCGGTCAAGAAGGGGCTTTACAAGAAGGTTCTGTTGTTAAGATCTATTTACTGGTGGATGAAGAGACAGGAGTGATAGAGAAAGCTTCGTTTCAAGCTGTGGGAGATACAGCGCTTATTGCAGCAGCAGATACTTTATGTGAGCTTGTTGAGCATAAGAATTATGCGCAAGCCTCTCGTATGAGCGCTGAGCTCATAGATAGAAAGCTTCGTGATGATCCAGGGACTGTTGCCTTTCCTTCAAGTGCCTCAACAGCTCTTAATCGCGCCCTTTTTGCTCTTATGGAAGCTACGATGCTTTGCCAAGACATAGCTATTAAAGACCCTTATGCTCACTCTCCCGTACAAGAAGGGGGAGGTGGCTCTAGCGTACATTATGAGCATTGGGCTACATACTCTCTTGCAGAAAAGCTTTCTATCATTAAAGAGATCATCGCGGTAGATGTAGCCCCTTACGTGGCTTTAGATGAGGGAGGGGTAGAAGTGAAAGAGCTGAGAAATGACACGGAAGTAATTGTTGCTTATCAAGGAGCGTGTACAACGTGTTTTTCTGCTACAGGATCGACCCTTAGCGCTATTCAGCAGATTTTAAAAGATAAAGTGCATCCTCATCTCACCGTTTCTCCCGATCTCACCACCTTGCAGTTTGCTCCTTACTAGTACAAGGCTTCAGGGAATCCCAATAGGCTCAAAGTGCCCCCGGAATGAATACAGAGTAGATTTCCCTCCAGATGGTGGTTTTGTTGCACAAGCTTGGCTGTGTGAAACAGCTTCACGCTATAGATGGGGTCACATAAGATCCCTTCGTTAAGGGCCATCCAGCGCACTTCTTCAAAGACTTTTTTGGAGGTAGATCCAAAACTTGCAGAGAGTAGCGATTTATGAAGCTCATAAGAGCAAAGAGAAATATCCATAGGTAGTAGGCTTTTGTAATGATGGAGCTTATTCTCAAATTCCTTTTCAGAGCCTGCCATCAAGGTGACATGGATATGAGCCTGTAGGCGTAAAAAAGAGGCTCCTAGAATCAGAGCTATAGCGGAAAGACCCGTCCCTGCATCTATGAAGATGTGATCAAAGGTTATGCCAAGCTTCTTTTCTTGATATCCGATATCTGCAGCAAGCGACAGAGCTCCATACAAAGCAGGAAGACAGTCCGCTCCTTCAGGCACATAAAAAGAAACATCATCTAGCTTTTCTTGAATGATTGCATCACGCTGTAACCACTCTTCTTTAGAGAGAATGTGCAGTGTTTTCTCACCTAAAAGCCACTTAATGAGAGCGTAGTTCCCTTTTACAGGTTTGCTAGTTGCATCTAAAACATAGACAATAGGGGTAAGGGAATTTTCATTAAGAAGCTGCAGGATACCGACGAGATGATTAGAGTAAGAGCTCCCTACAAGATGGATATTTTGAAATCTCTCTTTTTTGAGATAGGGAAGAAGCGATGCATATTTACGATATTTGGAGCCGCTGATGCCACAGCTGAGCTCATCATCTCTTTTTACAAACCAATGAGCGCCTTTAGGGAAAGCATGTAGAGGATGAATACGAGAGTGCAAAGGATACGAGGCATCAATATAGGGACTAATGAACTCCCATAGAGTCGAGTTTGTTGTCATAAACAAATAGAGCCGGAGGTGATGGATCTTACTGCGCCTTCTGGAGAGAGGATGTTGAGTTCTCCACGCGAGTTGATATGCTGTGAGGTACCTAAGGGTTGCCCATGAAGCTCTACAGGATAACCTTGATAGGGCATGCGGCTATTGTAGAGTTCCCAAAAGGAAGAAAAACCTTTGTCAACGTAGAGCAGAAGATCTTTTTGAAACTGCTCTCCAATCAGATACAAAAGAGGGGTGATAGCAAAAAGTTTACCACTGGAGGCAAATAAAGAAGAGGTAGGTTTGTCTATGAGATTGCATAGCTGCTGTGGCATGTTGACATTGAGCCCAAACCCCAAGATGACGAGGTTTCCCTCTTTGGTGGGGACAAGTTCACATAAAATACCCCCAATTTTTTTATGGTCTAGCATAAGATCATTGGGCCATTTGATGGCAGCAGAGAACCCCTTCGAGTTAAGTACAGTTGTGATGCTGACGCTGAGCACTTGAGCCAAGGTAGGGTCTATGTGCGTTGCTCTAAAAAATATAGTGGCATAGATATTCAAGTCCTTAGGAGAGGCCCAAGATTTGCCCTGCGTGCCTTTCCCTTGAGTTTGTTCTGCCGCATACACAATATGGAGACAGTTCAGATCAAATGTTGTATGGTGCAGGCGGACCCAGAGGTTTGTAGAATCTACAGAATCTAGAAAATGGTAGAATATGGGATCGCCTAATGACATAAGGTAATAGCCTAATTGAAAAAATCTGGGAGCAATAATACCTGGATGGTAAGATTTTATCTACTAGGGGGAACGTTTTATGGACTATGCTCTTTACCTTAGACGGCTTGATTACAGGGTGCTTCCTCTACTTGCGATTCTTATGATGGTTAGCCTTTTAGTGATAGCATCGGCTGATCAGGCGGCTGGGTATGGAGAGACCCCCAATTTTTTTACCCCCCTTGTTAGTAAGCAGCTGCTGTTTTTTGCGCTGGGATGGCTCTTTTTTGTGATCCTAAGTTATGCAGACTACAGAAAGCTGAGACAGTATTGTATTTTACTCTACATGGTGGTTGTAGTACTACTTTTGGGACTATTTTTTACAGAGCCTATTCAAAATGTCAGACGTTGGTATCGGATCCCTCTTGTGAATTTTGGCTTGCAGCCCTCAGAATATGCGAAGCTTGCTTTGGTGATTGCTCTTAGTTACTTTTTAGAAAGAAAAGCGGATCAAATTCATAAGTTCACAACGCTTATGCAAGCGGGGCTTATTGTCTTTATTCCTTTCGTCTTAATTCTCAAGCAGCCCGATTTAGGAACAGCGCTCGTTTTACTCCCTATCACTCTTGTGATGTTTTATTTTGGTGGTGTCAAGAGAACTATTGTACGATGTATGGGGGTCAGTGGGATTGTCTTATTGTGTGTGATTGTCAGTATGTTTTTGGGTCTTGTTTCTCATGAAAAGATCAAACCCATAGCGCTTCATTGCATGAAAGAATATCAGTATGAAAGGCTTAACCCAGATACCTATCATCAAAAATCAGCGCAGATCGCAATAGCTCTTGGAAGCTGGGCGGGTAGTGGTTGGGGAAGATCAGACTATACAGCTAAACATTGGCTCCCTTTTGCGGATACAGATTCGGTATTTCCTGCTTTTACGGAGCAGTTTGGTTTTTTGGGGGCGGCGCTTTTGCTACTCATCTTTTTCTGGCTTATCTATTTTAGCTTTCAAGTGAGCGCTTTGGCAAAAGATCTTTTTGGAAGACTTGTCTCATCAGGTATAGCGGTTTATTTAGCAATTCATGTAATAATTAATGTTGGGATGATGTGTGGGCTGCTGCCCATTACTGGGGTTCCTCTACCGCTGGTCTCTTACGGAGGGTCTTCAGTGATGGCCACGATGATGGCGTTTGGGATACTGCAAAGCATTTATGTAAGAAGGTATATGTTCTGATGAAGATAAAAGATTGTTTTATTTTTGAGCCTGGCACGTGGCTTGGAGAGGGGAAGGTAAAGCTCGTTGTTTCCGATGAGGAGCTGAAGTATGTGACACGTTGGAGTGTTGATAAAGCCAAAAAAAGCGGCCTGATAGGCTCCATGCAAGAGGTGCAAATCACAGGGATTCCTGATGTGATGCACAATCAATTTTCTTTTTATGATTTTGTGGAAGATCGGTTTAGTGTGACACTGGAAAATGCAACGATTGGCAAAGTTCTTGGAAGTGGTATATGTCGCCCTAAGCTCATAGCATGGGAGTTTCGTAATAATGATATTGGATTTGAAGGGTTTGAGATGTATGAGCTTTTAGAAGATGGGAGCTATTTTATGCATGCGGAATATGTATCTCAGGAAGATTTTCGCTCAGCAATTCAAGGAAAAATTTGGAAAAAATCGGCACCATCATAGAGAAGTTGTATGAGTAAAATACTCTATATAGTTGTCTTTTTCTTTCTTCTCGTTGCTTGTCAAAAGCAAGCCGTGATGACAAGACAAGGCTTTGGCGATATACAACCTGGAGCGTCTATAGCGGAAGTGGAGAAGAAGTATGGGAAACCCTATGCCATTCATTCAAGGGATGCAAATTCAGATATTTATGAGTACATAGAAAGGGTGCTCATGGGACCAGAAACGATCATGCAGTGGCGTTATTACTTAGTAGTCTCTGACGGGAAGGTGGTTGGAAAATATTCCAAATACTCCACTCCTCCCGCTTTCGAACAGATTTACTCAGACGATCCTTATCCTAACTACTAGTTAGCTTTGATCTTGATGTCGACTCCGGCAGCAACAGGCAAGACTTTGAGCTTGTCAATGGTGTCTAGTGTTGGATTCAGGATATCAAGCAGACGAATGTGTGTTCTTACTTCAAACTGCTCTCTAGATTTTTTATCTACGTGAGGAGATCTCAACACGGTATAAATCTCTTTTTTAGTAGGAAGAGGGATAGGTCCAACAACGCGAGCTCCTGTGCGCTTAGCTGTTTCTACAATATCCACCGTAGAACGATCTAACACTCGTTGATCATAACCCTTAAGTCTGATACGGATTTTTTTCATTGACTGTTGTTTACTCATAACTGATTCCCTTTGAGGTCCTTATTTTTTCATGATTTCTTCTTGCATTTTGGCTGGAACACGCTCAAAGTGGCTAGGCTCCATGGTAAATGTTGCTCGTCCAGAGCTTAAAGAACGCAAGGTGGTAGAATAACCAAACATCTCACTGAGAGGTACTTCAGATTCTACAATCACCACATTTTTTTGGTTTTTTTGACTGACAATCTTACCACGGCGTCGGCTTAGATCCCCAAGCACATCTCCCAAGAAATCTTCAGGAGTTGTGACAACAACCCTCATGATAGGTTCAAGTAAGACAGGCTTACAGGTTCTTGCTGCTTCCTTGACAGACATCGATCCGCAAATCTTGAAAGCCATCTCGTTAGAGTCTACTTCGTGATATGATCCGAAGACGATCGATACTTTTACATCTACAAGGTTATAGCCTGCAAGAACACCTGTGGCTAGACCCTCTTCAACCCCTTTGATAACAGCAGGGATATATTCCTTAGGAATGACTCCACCCACAATCTTGTTGATGATCTCATTGCCTTTACCAGCTTCATTAGGTTCGATGTCCAAGCATACGTGCGCATATTGTCCGCGACCACCAGACTGCTTGACGTACTTTGTAACAGATTTTCCTGGGATGGTGATGGTTTCTTTGTAGGAAACCTGTGGTTTACCAACGTTAGCATCCACACCAAACTCTCTAAACATACGGTCTTTGAGAACGTCTAGGTGAAGCTCTCCCATACCTGCAATAATCGTCTGACCTGTCTCTTCATTGGTATACACACGGAAAGTAGGATCTTCCTCAGAAAGAGAGCTCAAAGCAAGAGATAACTTTTCACGATCCCCTTTAGATTTGGGTTCGATTGCCATAGAGATCACAGGCTCAGGGAAATCCATTTTCTCTAAAAGAAGAGGGGAGTTTTCAGCGCAAAGAGTGTCTCCTGTACTTGTATATTTCAAACCGATACAAGCAGCGATATCTCCTGTGAAAAACTCATCACGGTCTTTTCTTTGGTTGGCGTGCATTTCAAGAAGTCTAGAGACACGCTCTTTTTTATCTTTTGTTGTATTGATGAGAGAAATTCCCTTAGAAAGAGTTCCTGTATAGATACGGACAAACGTAAGCTTTCCAACATAAGGGTCCGTAAGGATTTTAAAGGCTAAAGCAGCTAAAGGACTAGAATCACTCGGTTCTAACTCCATGCTCTTTGTTGGGTCATTGACATCCATACCTTTAATGGTTCCTCGATCAAGAGGGGATGGCATCCAACGTATAATGCAATCAAGAAGAGGTTGCACACCCTTGTTTTTGAAGGCACTTCCACACACAACGGGATTGATCTTATTGTTAATGACACCTTTACGAATAGCGGCGTGAATTTCTGCCTCTGTTAAGGACGCAGGATTCTCTAACACCTTCATCATGAAGGCTTCATTGGTTTCATCAATTGTTGCAAGTTCCTCAAGAAGGGCATTACGCATCTCCTCGCACTTTGCTTTGATATCCGCAGGTACAGCGGTTGTCTCAAATTCTGCTCCTAACGTCTCATCTTTGAAGATATAAGCCTTCATAGAGATCAAATCGACCATGCCGATAAAGTCTTTTTCTGAGCCAATGGGATATTGAACAGCAACGGCATTAGCGCCTAGTTTTTCCTTCATGCTGTCGATACAGAAGAAGTAGTCTGCTCCAACGCGATCCATTTTGTTAACAAAAGCGATTCTTGGAACACCATATCTATCAGCTTGTCTCCATACGGTTTCAGACTGAGGCTGTACACCATCTACGGCGCTAAATACGGCCACAGCCCCGTCTAGAACTCTAAGAGATCTTTCTACTTCAATGGTGAAGTCTACGTGCCCAGGAGTGTCGATAATATTGATCTTGTGCTCTTTCCAATAGACAGTGGTGGCTGCAGAGGTGATGGTGATACCACGCTCTTGCTCTTGCTCCATATAGTCCATCGTGGCAGCGCCTTCATGGACTTCCCCAATCTTATGTAATCTTCCAGAATAATAGAGAATACGTTCTGTACATGTTGTCTTACCAGCGTCGATATGTGCCATGATGCCGATATTGCGCACGTTCTTCAATACATCTTGCTTTGGTCGTTCTCCCATGAAAGGTGCCTATGTTGTTCCTTATATTTTACTACGTTATAATTTTACCATTTATAGTGAGCAAAAGCCTTATTAGCTTCTGCCATTCTGTGAGTGTCATCTTTTTTCTTAATAGAAGACCCTTGATTCTGGTAACAATCAGCAAGTTCCAGAGCTAGACCATCTTCCATACTTTTACCCGGTTTTTCCCGAGCAAAAGAAATCACCCACTGCATAGCAAGAGCCGTTCTTCTTTCAGAAGCGATTTCAACAGGCACCTGGTAATTAGCTCCGCCTATTCTTCGAGTTTTTACTTCAAGGGAAGGTTTTGCGTTTTCGAGCGCTTGTTCAAAACACTCAAGAGGATCTTCTGCATGGATTTTCTTTGCAAAAGTATCCATCGCATTATACACAATGCGTCTAGCGATAGACTTTTTACCATCACGCATAACCTTATTAATAAACTTGGACACGACTTCGCTCTTGAATCGTGGATCTAACACTATCTTACGCTTTTGCGCACGATGCCTTCTTGACATAACACTTCCTTTTTAACTCTCTATTGTAAATTTATTTAGGACGCTTTGCCCCGTACTTCGAACGACCTTGCTTACGGTCTTTAACAGCAGCACAGTCTAGAGCTCCTCTCACGATGTGGTAACGAACACCGGGCAAATCAGGCACTCTTCCACCTCTTACAAGAACAATGCTGTGCTCTTGTAGGTTATGCCCTTCACCGCCGATATAAGCGATCACCTCTTGACCGTTAGATAGCTTGACCCAAGCTACTTTTCTAAGAGCCGAGTTAGGCTTCTTAGGAGTTTTAGTTTTTACTTGCAAACACACACCTCTTCTCTGCGGACACTGATGCAGAGCAGGGGATTTGGTGCGTTTGACCTTGGATACTCGAGGTTTTTTTACTAGCTGATTAATTGTAGGCATGCTTGCCTCTCTCCTCAATCTTAAAAATTAATACAAAAATGCTCAGATACAGGGGGAATATAGCTTGTGTAGCTATTAAATGCAAAGCCATTCTTTTGGAGGGTGTTGCGAAGGCTTCTTACTGCTTTCTGCAACAAGGAGGATGCAGAGAGAGCCCTTTTTCTCATCAGGCAAGAGAGTTGTATTTTTTCATGATGTTTGGACGGAAAGAGAGTGTGTTGTAGAGGGTGAGCGCGAGGAGCTCTTTTTCAATCTTCAAGTCTTTGTTTTTAAGAAACAAATAACATTTATAATTTATTAAATAATAAAAACAGACAATTAGTTTTAAATTAAATTAAAAAATTGATAATAATTAAATAAGAGAGTCGTCTTAATAACTGTTTTTAATGAGGTCGAAGTGTTGCTGAAAAACGCATTCTTAAGAATGCTTGTGGTCTTTCTGTACTTCCCCTTATTGGGCTACTGCGAAAAAGAGCTGAAATACGCCAATATTCGTCAAAACATGCAGAATATTTTTCACTATCATATTGAAAATAAGACACTTTCTCCAACTATCGTAAAGCGTTCCTTCAAAATATATATTGAGCAGTTTGATCCTGATAAAATCTATTTACTCAAAGAAGAGATTTTGGCCTTTTTAGAGTTAGATGAAGCGGCTGTTGCAACAATTGCCCGGCATTATGAAAAAGACCAGTTCGACGAGTATCTTGTACTCAATAGTGTTATAGAGCGAGCTATTGAGCGTCATCGCCTTATCCGAGAAGAGGTTAAGGGTCTTATCCTTCAAGGATATATCCCCAGTGGTAGAGATAACCCTTCAGATTACGCTAAGAGCGAAGAAGAGCTCAAACATAGGTTGTTAACTAAATTTCATAAGCTCATAGAGCTTAAAGAGAAAAAGGAAGGGGTCTCTTTAAGTATAGAGAAGAAAGGGAAGTTTTTAGCCCTGTATGAGAAGAAGTTGCGGAGACTAGAGAGCCATTACTCTTCTGTAGATGTGCAAACATTGGGCTATTCCTTTGAACACTATCGCTCTTTGTACATCCTGAAGGCTTTAACAAAGAGCTTAGATTCCCATTCAGCTTACTATAGTGGTGATGAAGCAGCAGAGTTAAGAGCAGCGCTTAAAAAGCAATTTCAAGGGATTGGTGTAGTACTTAGAGAAAGTGAAGAAGGGGTCTATATCTCAGATCTTATCACCGGAGGGCCAGCCCAGCTCTCTGGAGCTGTGCAAATAGGTGATCGGCTTATTGCCATAGATGGTCGCCATCTTGAAGAAGTCTCCTTTGATGAAGTTCTTGAGCATTTGCGTGGGGAAGAGGGGAGCTCTGTGGAGCTGACTCTGGGAAGGGAAGATGTGCAGGCTTTTCAGGTCAAACTCAAGAGGGAAAAAATCCTTCTCAATGAGGAGAGGCTTTCTTATACCTATGAGCCCTATGCAGATGGTGTAGTTGGCACAATTTGCTTACCTGGTTTTTATGACAATGGAGAGGGAATTAATTCAGAAAGAGACCTTAGAGAAGCCATCAAAGAGCTGAAGGCTTTAGGACCTTTATATGGGCTTGTTATCGATCTTCGAGAGAATTCAGGAGGATTTTTGACGCAGGCGGTAAAGGTTGCAGGCATGTTTATCACTAAGGGGATCATTGTGATTTCCAAATACTCAGATGGAGAGATCCGCTATATGAGGGATTTGGATGGGAGAATGTATTATCAAGGACCTTTAGTACTTTTAACTTCGAAAGCGTCAGCCTCAGCGGCTGAAATCGTCGCGCAAGCTCTGCAGGATTATGGTGTAGCTGTTGTTGTGGGAGATGAGCGTACGTACGGTAAAGGTTCTATGCAATATCAAACGGTAACGGAAGAAGATGCAAAAGCCTATTTCAAAGTTACTGTCGGCCGTTATTATACGATCTCTGGAAGATCGACGCAGATAGAGGGAGTAAAAGCAGACATTCTAGTTCCAACGGCATTTGCTCCTTATAACATTGGAGAGAGGTATTTGGAGTATCCTCTTCCTAGCGATCAGCTAGACATGGAGGCGATGGCTCAAGGGAAGGGGCAATATAAATCCTTCCAGAAAAAATACTTACCGTCTCTTCACGTCAAAGAAACGGCCTGGAAGAAAATGATTCCCTATCTCAAAGCCAACAGTGAGAGAAGGCTTGCAAAAGATGAAAATTTTCAGATGTTTTTGCGAAAAACTCGTGGAGAAGTCTCGGAATCACGCTTCAATAAAAACACTAAAAAAAATTATAAGAATGACAATTTTGGTGTTAACGACCTTCAACTTAAAGAGTCTGTCAATATTATCAAAGACATGATCTATCTAAGTCATTCTGCACAGTTCAGTCCTTAATCCTTTGATTTTCTGAAAGAACCTGCTTGCAAAAAATGGTTTGACCCAATATGGTTTTGGCTATGTTTTTGCGGCCAGATAGCTCAGACGGTAGAGCAGAGGACTGAAAATCCTTGTGTCGCTGGTTCGATTCCAGTTCTGGCCACCATTTTCTAAAGCATTCTGCGCATAGGCTCTGAACGTTTTTTAACATAAGGAGTCACTTAATCTTAAAGAGAATGTGGGCATCTGGATATCTCATTTTGATGGAAATTCATGGTACGAATCTCAAGAAATTGTGAGCCAAGAACGCTCTGTCTGAAGTATTCACTTGCTTTCTGATCAGTTGCGTAAAAATTGCGGAAAACTCATTGTTTTTCAGAGCAGGGCTTAATTGTGCAAGCACTGCTTGCATAACTGGCTTGATAAGGGGACTCCATATGTAGAGAAAAAAGCTTTACTCTTCTGAAGATTTGAGAGATTCTCTGCAGTCTAAAAGATTACGGAGAGCTTCACCTAGCTCTTCTTCGCTGTGCAAGGCAATTTCTTGCTTTCGTAACTCTTCAAACTTGCCATATTCCGATAAGGCAAGCTCTTTAGCCACTTCAGCGGAAATTTTCCCAGCATGAGTTAAGATTTGAGCTTCGTTGAGCTGAAGAAAAGCATCCAATTTTGTTTTTCCAGTCAGCCATATACATCACTTTACGCTGACGTGCTTGTCTTTCCGCAAAATCCAAATACTGGCTTACAAGCAACTCTAAATCTTTTATCTCTTCATGCTGAAGATAGTTTTTAGCAATCTCAATATCTTGCTTAGTCAATTTTTTTCCTCTACGAGCACCATCCCATGTCATGAGTCCCATGTTTGGTTTACTCGCATCCACTCTTTTATGGATGATTTCTGCGGCCGTTAACCCAGTGACTGCATATAGAAGTGAACCTGCTCTTCGGACAATATCTGGCTCTTCATGATTCAGGAATGAAATGCCTTAAATTAGCAAATTGTCCAGATCAAGGATTCTATCATGTTGAGAGGCTTTACGCATTGGCTCACAAGTTGATGAACACTGCCAACCAAACCATGCAAACGATTCTCAAATACCGCTCTGGAGGGCAACAGGTTGTACAAGTAGTTCATCTGTATAATGAAGGACAAGCCATAGTTGCCCAAAATCTTTCATCTAATGTCCCTGGGGGAGGGGGCTAGAAAGAAAAACTGTAATTGAACCCCATGGATCAATATGAGTCAATGCACCGCAAAAAGTAAACGCTCTGGCAAGCAGTGTTTAAAATGGGCTGTTCGTGGAAGAGGCACTTGCCATATGCATGGTGGAACTTCAAGAGGACCCATCACAAAGGAAGGGAAAGAACGTTCCCGTGGAGCCGCGTTACGGCATGGTGGGCATACTAAGCGGGCAAAAGCTCATCATCTCGAAATCAGGGCTCTCATTCGTCAAAGTAAAAATTTACTTATCTCATTGAGCTGAATCAATTCTGCTTTTTCTGATGTTTGCTGATATTTTCGTTGTAGTTGACGCTACGTAATCTGGTATACTGATAGCTTATTTTATATTGGAATCTGCTTATGGAACATAGCATTACATCGCTTGCTAAAAAGGCTCGAGTGACTGTGCGTACTCTAAGGCACTACGATCAGATCGGCTTGCTAGAGCCTTCGATCCGTATGGCCAATGGAAAGCGCATCTATAGCGATGGAGATTGCATGCGGCTCATGGAAATTGTTTTCTTTAAAAAGATTGGGTTTAGCTTACCTAAAATAAAAGAAATCTTTGGTTCTAAAAACATTCTTCCAGCAGCAACAGCTGCTTTGACGGCGAGAAAACAAGCATTAGCCAAAGAGATCGAAAAACTGCAACGCCATACAGCCAGTATCGACACAATCCTTCCTCAATACAAGAATTGCAATATGAACCAGAAAGAAAGGCTCGAAAAATTCTGCTCTTACCAAAATTTGGTCAAGGACATCGAAGATATGCAAATGCAACAGATTGGAAAAGAAGCGGTTGAAAAAGCAAAGAAAAAAATCGAAACGCTCTCTGAAGAGAAAGTAGATGAGATAACAGATCACTCAAATAAATTAATGAGGGAGCTTGTAAAAGCGGTTGAACAGGGTCTCGATCCTTCCTCAAAAGCAGTTCAGAAACTCATTCAATGGAACTACGACTTGATGGCTGAGTTTCACGTAGTGACAAAAGAAATATTTTTAAAACTCCGCGACCACATTTTAGAACAAAGAGAATGCTATTCCGCATATCATCCAAAACTACCCGAATTTCTCTACGAAGCGATGGATGCATTTGCGGCGAAACATTTCAAAGATAAAGGATAAGGTGTCAAATGTTTAAAAACAAATTATTTGTGGGCGTTGGTGCCCTATCGATGGTCGGAGCTAATCTCGTTGCTTCCGAACCTGTATCAGTTACTGATACAGTTATCCAAGAGAGACTTGAAAAAATAGACCCTCTAATGAACCGAGCACTTGAGACACTCAAGATTCCAGGGATGGCTATTGGCGTTGTTGTAGATGGGAAAGTTGTTTTCACGAAAGGATATGGGATTCGTGATTTTTCTGATCCGTTGCCTGTCACGGAAAACACTTTGTTTGCTATAGGATCGTGTTCTAAAGCATTTACAACCTTCGCCTTGGGGCAGTTGGTCGATGAAGGAATACTTGCTTGGGACGATCCTGTCATCAAATATCTACCTGAATTTCGTCTTAAGGACATTCATGCAACGCACCACCTGACGATTCGAGATTTAGTGACACATCGATCTGGGTTGCCCCGCCATGATCTTGCCTGGTATAACTCGACGTTTCCTAGAAAAGAGATTCTGGATAGGCTACCGCACTTCGAGCCTACCTGTGATCTTCGTGAGAAATTTCAATACAATAACTTTATGTACGGCGTTGCGGGTCTTGTCATTGAAAGAGTCTCAGGAAAAACCTGGGAGGAATTCGTTCAAGAACGGATTTTTATGCCTCTTGGAATGAAGAATTCTAATTTTTCAGTTGCAATATCGCAGCAAGCAGATGATTTTGCCTCTCCGCATACTGAAAAAAATGACAAAGTTGAAGTGATTCCCTTTAGAAATCTCTCGAATATAGGACCTGCTGGCTCTATCAACTCAACAATTGAGGATATGATGAAGTGGGTAGAGTTACAACTTTCAGATGGGAAGCAATTGATCCAAAAAGAGACTTTGAAAGACATGCACCTTGTCCATATGCCTATGCATAGCCCCATCTTGGAAGATGTATTCGGATATGGATTGGGATGGTTTACAGCACTTCATGAAGGACATTATATCGTAGCGCACGGGGGAGGCATCGATGGATTCATTTCGATGGTAACTCTTTATCCGAAACAGAAATTAGGAGTCGTTGTTTTAACAAATTCTGATAGTCATGGTCTTTTCCCTATAATGGCAGCTTATGGAATCGCCGATTTATTACTTGGAAAGGAAGATGACCTCTGGTTGTCCAAGGTTGAAGAAAAAGAAAAACAAATGAAAGAGTTAATGAAGCAATCGGGTGAGGTTGCAGAAGTAATCTCTGAAGCTGTTCTGTTACATTCTCCAGACCAATACATAGGCGAGTTCGAGCATCCTGGGTATGGCTCCATAAAAATCGATCTGAATCAAGGTGTCCTAGTTGCATCGCACAATGATATCCGATACTCGATCAGCTCTACAGGTTATGATCATTTTAATCTGTCTATGGAATCAAGAGAGGAATCACAAAAAATAGGAGGGTCTTTTGTCTCTAACCGATCTGGAGATATTTCGGAATTGCATGTTTCCTTTGAAGCCCAACTAGCTCCGATCATATTCAAGAAAAAAGTCTCGAATGAACTGATTGCGATTGATTATCTGAAGAAATTTATCGGAGTATTTGAATGCTCTCTTTTCTCTATGGAGGTCACGCTAAAAGGGGGACATCTCACTGCCACAGTTCCAGGCCAGCCTTCCTGTGCAATGAAGCCAGAGAAACAAAACCTTTTTTCAATCAAGGAAGTACCTGGGTGTTCTCTCCAATTTGTTATGGGACCTGATCAGCTAGTCTCTGAACTGCAGCTTCATCAAGCAGGTCAAACTTTTAGCCTAAAGGTAAAAGCAGCGGACTAAAGAGATGCAAAAAGACTATATCATGAGAATTGTCGAGCAGTTTGTGCAGGCAATTCTCTCCATCATGCGCCGCAGGAAGAACGGGGAATATAAAGAAGCCCGAGAACAAGTTCGCACTGCGGCTCGCTATCTCTTAAGAATGGACATCGATTTGTTGCTTTTGTTCAATAATGACTATGCGCTGGATCATTTTAAGGATTTTGCAAACCGACTCGACACTGAAAAGTGCGTATTAGGTGCAGACCTTTTTCAAGAGCTGGCACTCATCGAAGAAGCTGAACACCAAATGGCTATTGCAGAGCGTTTAAAAAGCTTATGTCTGTATCTCTATACGACAGCTCTTCCAAAAGAGCAGCAGTTTCAAAAGCCAGAATATTTTGCAAAAGTCACCGCTCTTATTCAAGAGCTAAAAGATCAGCCCCTCTCAGAGGAGGTCCAGGTAAGTGTGCGCTCCTATCAAGAATTCATTGCCAAACTCTCTGAAATGAATCCGTAGGGTAGAATACCTTTTCAGTTGTTAAGGAATCCTTAATAACTGCTCCGATAGGTCAATTGTGCAAGCAGTGTCTGCACAAATAGCTCTACTCTGAAAACCAAAGATTTCCGCATTTTTTACGCAACTGACCAGAAAACAAGCGAATATTTTAGGGCTGGCTGGAATAAAGTCTGAACCTGCTACTATTTATTAGACAAAAAGAACATAAACACAAGAAAGGCATAATAGCCAGGAGTGTTTATGGAAAAACAAAGGAAATATGATCGAGAATTTAAGATAAATGCTGTGAAACTC
>Ga0172363_10001460_pt1 | contig 19090 bp, 23 predicted proteins | sample LakKivs2_kivu2a2_FD_114541 | JGI IMG/M metagenome (GOLD analysis project Ga0172363, IMG submission 114541) | Sediment microbial communities from Lake Kivu, Rwanda - Sediment s2_kivu2a2 | ecosystem: Environmental > Aquatic > Freshwater > Lake > Sediment | place: Rwanda: Western Province, Lake... | reverse complement strand
TTTGTATGCTCTGGTTATCTTGTTATAACCACCGTGACGTACCGCGGTGGTTGAAACGCTTTGTATGCTCTGGTTATCTTGTTATAACCACCGTGACGTACCGCGGTGGTTGAAACGCTTTGTGTACTTTGGTTATCTTGTTATAACCACCGCGGTAAAGCTGCGGTGGTTGAAACGCTTTGTGCGGCTATCCATGGCTTCCCACGGCTCCGCCGAAGGGCGAGCGCCGAATCTAGGCGAGCGCCGTCTTGTTATAACCACCACGATAAAACCGTGGTGGTTGAAACGCTTTGTGTACTTTGGTTATCTTGTTATAAGGCGGAAAATTCAGGGTTTCCCAAATACCTTGACAAATAATAATTAAAGATATAATATGACACAGGTCTGTAATGAAAAATCCCGGTTTATGGCTGAGTTTTGGAAGGGCCGGTACAGCGGGACTGGTCCTGGTTTTCAGCACTTTCATAGGATTTGCCGCAGGTTATTACCTGGATAAATGGCTGAAAACCGGCCCCTGGCTGTCAATTATTTTTCTGGTTCTGGGCATTGCGGCCGGGTTTTTGAATATTTTTGAAACTTTTCTGCCGAAGAAAAAGGATTAGTCTTGAACTGGCTGAAAATTTTGCTGGGTTTTGTTTTTGGAAATGTCCTGGGTTTTCTGAATGCAGGATTTCTGGCATTTACAGTGAGGAAATCAGTTCAGCAGGAATCAAGAAAAAAGGCAATCCTGGTTATCCTTGGAAGTTACTTATGCCGTTATTTAATTATTGCATTGCTTGTTGTCTGGCTTTTTAAAAGAAACGAATCCGGACCGGCGCTGGCTGTTCTGGCAGGTCTGCTCATTATGACGCAGATCTCCGCGGTCCGGCGACAGCGAAAAAGCACAGGGTAAAAAGCTATGGAAGAAATTGAAGGCGGAAATATAGTTTATGCAGTGCTGAAATCAATCTTTCCGGGAATGAATATTCCGGTGGATCTGGTCATGTCCTGGCTGGTTGTCGCAATCCTTCTTCTTGTGGCTTTTCTGGCTACACGGCAGAAGAAACTGGTACCGGGAACTCTTCAGAACATGGTTGAAACAGCATTTGAAGGTTTTGCAGGTTCGGCTCGGGAAATGATGGGAGAAACCGGCGAGAAACTTCATCCGCTTTTCCTGACGCTTTTTCTCTTCATCCTTGTTGCAAATCTGATAGGTTTAATTCCCGGATTGAAATCTCCCACGAGCAATATAAATATCAACCTGGCAATGGCTGTCATTGTTGCCTTTACGACACAGTATGTCTCGATAAAACATAACGGACTGATCGGATACCTGAAACATTTCTGCGGTCCGCCCTTCTGGCTGGCTCCGCTTTTCATAATTATAAGAGTAATTGAGGAAATTGCCAGGCCGTTTTCCCTGACCGTCCGCCTTTTCTGCAATATTCTGGCAAAAGAAATTCTTCTCGGCGTCCTGGTTTACCTTATGACTTTATTTTTCTTCTCCGAAGAAATTTCGTCCAGGTTTCTTGTAGTAATGCCGGTGATTCTGCGTCCCCTGATCCTTCTTCTGGGAATGCTGGTCAGTTTTGTCCAGGCGCTGGTTTTCACGCGTTTATCAATGGTTTTCATTGCAGGTGCGGTGAGCGAACACTAAAAAAGGAGGTGTGATAATTTCAATGGATATTTTAACGGTATCTGTAATTGTTGCAGGAGTTACGATTGCCATAGGCACAATTATGCCGGCATTCGGACAGGGCAGGGCGGTGACAAGTGCGATGGAGAGTTTAGCAAGGCAGCCGGAGGCAAGAGGACCCATACAGACAAATCTTCTTCTGGGTCTGGCATTCATGGAATCCCTGACGCTTTATGCTCTGGTCATTTCGTTGATTTTAATCTTTGTAAATCCTTTTGCAAAGCCGGCAAGGACCGTTGCCGAGTCCAGGGCAAAAATCCAGCTGATGGAAGACGAGATAAATCAGATCCAGCTGGAAAACAAGCTTGCAGAGCTGAAACAGGGAACTGCAGGGGCGAAAAAATAGAAAATGATAGATATAAAGTTAGATCTGCTGATAGGACAGCTGATAACTTTTCTTCTGGGAATTCTCCTGCTGTGGCTGATTGCCTATAAACCGATAAGGGAGGTATTCAGGAAGCGCGCGGAGAAAATAGAGAATGATTTAAAGTCAGCTGAGCAGAACAGGCTGGAAATGGAAAGAATGAAATCCCGGTACAGCGAGGAACTTTCCCGGATAGAATTAAAGGCCCAGGAAATAATCCGCCAGGCAGTGAGGGAAGGAACGGTTTCAAGAGAGGAAATTATCAGGGAAGCCAGGGCGCAGAGCCAGGAGATCCTTTCACGGGCAAAGGAAGAGATCTCGGATGAGAAAGAGAAGGCAATGAAGGAAATACGTCGGGAAGTCGTAAACCTTTCTCTCCTGGTGGCAGAAAAAGTCATAAGTGCTACGGTTGACCCGGGGAAACAGAGACAACTCGCCGAGGAAGTTTTTGCGGAACTGGAAAAAGAGAAACCATGACTCAGTTAAGCAGTCGTTATGCAAAGGCAGTCTTTGCTCTGGCAGAAAAAAGCAAAAACCTGGAGACAGTCAGGAATGATCTTGTTTATCTGGAACAGGCGCTTGCGGAGATTCCGGAGCTCAGGCAGGCGCTGGTGAATCCTGTTCTGGCACGCGGCGAAAAGAAAAATGCCGTCAGAAAACTTCTGAAAAACAGGATTCATAAATTGACAATGGAACTGCTGTTTCTGCTTATCGATAAAAAGCGGGAGCAGCTCCTGGACGATATTCCCGGCATTTACCAGAGAATGCTGGATAAAAAGCAGGGGATTGTGGATGTCCATGTTGTGAGTCCTTTTCCGGTTGAAAAAGCAGAAGCGGAAAAGATCAGGGAACGTTTGAAAAAAATACTTGAAAAAAGGGTAAACCTGGAAATTAAAATCAATTCTTCCCTGGTTGCCGGGTTGATTATAAAAATAGGCGACAGGTTGATAGACGGCAGCAGCAGGGGGCACCTGGAACGTTTAAGAACTGAATTACTGAAAGTTTGAAAGAGAAAAAATGGACGAACAAAAAATAAAACCAGAAGAAGTAACCGCAATACTGAAAAAACAGATTGAGAATTATGAGGTAAAATCCGGTTCCACGCAGGTCGGCACGGTTCTTCAGGTGGGCGACGGCATCGCCAGAATTTACGGTCTGCCGGATGCCATGGCAGGCGAGCTCCTGGAATTTCCGAACAAAATTTCAGGGCTGGTAATGAACCTGGAACACGACAATATAGGAACAGTGATTCTGGGAGACGACCGGCTCATCAGGGAAGGAGACCTGGTAAAACGCACCGGAAGAATCATGGAAGTGCCTGTCGGAAAGGAACTGGTAGGCAGAGTCGTGAATGCGCTCGGACAGCCTATCGACGGCAAGGGGCTGATAACGGCAAAAAAATTCGCTCCGGTTGAACGCAGGGCTCCGCTGGTTATTGAACGGCAGTCGGTCAAGGAACCGCTGCAGACTGGCCTGAAAGCGATTGATTCGATGGTGCCGATTGGCAGAGGACAGAGAGAATTGATTATCGGCGACAGGCAGACCGGCAAGACAGCCCTGGCAATAGATACGATTATCAACCAGAAAGACACAGGCGTTATCTGTATTTATGTTGCCATAGGACAGAAGGTTTCAACCGTGGCAAGAATAATCAAGTCGCTGGAAGAAAACCATGCGATGAAGCATTCGGTGGTGATTGTATCTGCAGCGTCTGATCCTGTGCCTTTGCAGTACATAGCTCCTTATTCCGGGTGTGCAATCGGGGAAGAAATACGCGACAACGGCGGGCATGCGCTTATAATTTACGACGATCTTTCCAAGCACGCGATTGCCTACAGACAGCTTTCGCTTTTGCTGCGCCGTCCGCCCGGTCGCGAGGCATATCCAGGCGATGTTTTTTATCTGCATTCCCGGCTGCTGGAACGTGCCGCAAAAATGTCAAAAGAAAAAGGCGGCGGAAGTCTGACTGCTCTTCCTGTCATTGAAACGCAGGCAGGAGATATTTCCGCATATATTCCCACGAATGTCATTTCAATTACAGACGGACAGATTTATCTTGAGAGCGGGCTGTTTTATTCTGGGATCAGGCCTGCAATCAATGCAGGTCTTTCGGTTTCAAGGGTGGGAGGCAATGCGCAGAATAAAGCGATGAAAAAAGTTGCAGGACGCCTGCGCCTGGACCTGGCGCAGTACCGGGAACTGGCTGCATTTGCACAGTTCAGTTCAGACCTGGACAAATCAACCACTGCTCAGCTCGTAAGGGGCATGCGGATGGTTGAAATTCTCAAGCAGGAACAGTATAAACCTTTACCAGTGGAAAAACAGATTATCATAATTTTTGCAGGGATTAACGGGTTTCTCGACGATCTTCCCAATGAAAAAATAAGGGCTTTTGAATCCGGCCTTTACGGGTTTATGGAAGAAACCAGGCCTGAACTTGTCAGGAAACTCAAAGAAAAGGCGGATATAGACGAATCTATCGACTCGGGTTTGAAGGAAACAATCCGGAAATTCAAAGAACAATTCGTGGTAAATTAAGGAGCAGATATGGATGTAATGGCTGCAATCCAGAAAAGAAGAAGCATCAGGAATTATCTTCCGAAGCCGGTTGAGGAAAAAAAGTTAAAGAGCGTTCTTGAAGCAGGACGCCTGGCGCCGTCTGCGCACAATGCCCAGGAATGGAAATTCATTGTGGTGAAGGACGCAGAAACCAGGAAAAAGCTCGCAGAGGCATGCAGGAATCAGTCATTCATTGCAGAAGCACCTGTGGTAATTGTCGGCTGCGGACTGAACCCCGCAAAGAAGATGTCGGGCGGACAGTTTTCCTGTCCGATTGATCTGGCAATTGCGGTTGACCATATGACGCTGAAGGCGGTTGAGGAGGACCTCGGAACCTGCTGGATCGGGTCATACGACGAACCTGCCGTGAAGACTATTCTTAAAATACCTGCAGAAGTGAACGTTGTTGCGATTTTTCCCCTTGGCTATCCCGCTGTCTATCCGAAGCCGCGTCCGAGAAAAAATTTCATAGAAGTTTTTGTATCTGACAGGTGGGCCTGAAGAAAAACCATGGCAAACGTAAAAACCGTCAGAAGGCGGATTCCCGGAGTTACAAAGATAAAACAGATCACGCGGGCAATGAAGATGGTGGCAACAGTCAAATACCGCAGGACAGCGTCGCTGCTTTTTAACAGCCGTCCGTTTGCCCTGAAAATAAGGGAAATGGTGTCGGATCTCCAGTCGTCCCTTGACCGGGAGAGGTTCAGCCACGTTCTTTTTGAGAAAAGGCCGGTGGAAAAGCGACTCTTTATCGTTATCGGCACCGACAGGGGTTTCTGCGGAAGTTTCAACAGCAATCTCTGCAAAAAAGTTCTTGAAGAGACAAAAAATCATCCAGGAGAAACGAATCTGCTGTTGATCGGGAAAAAAACAAGAAGTTTTTTCAGGAAAAGCGGACTCCCCGTGTATGACGCAATACTCAACCTGAATGAAAAAATGTATGCGGACTTTGCCGGAGAAGTCAGTGTCCGGCTCATAGAAGATTTCAGGGATGGAAAATTCGACGAAATAACCGTTTTCTACAACGAGTTCAAATCGGTTTTGCAGACCAGGATAAGGCAGGAAAAACTCATTCCGGTTTCTTTAGAAATGCCGGCACAAAACAAAGCGGAATATATATATGAGCCGGTTTTACCGGAAATTCTGTCGGTACTCCTGCCAAGATATATTGTCTCGCAGTTTTACATTTTCCTTCTGGAATCAAAAGCCGCAGAAGAAGCAGGCAGAATGAATACAATGGATCTGGCGGCAAAGAATGCCGACGACCTGCTCGAAGAGCTTAAGATGGCTTTCAACAAAGCCAGACAATGGACAATTACCAGGGAACTGGCGGACATCTCGGTTGTCGTGGAGGCGATGTCCTGATGACAGGTAAAAGTATGGGACGGAGGTTAATTTTATGAGCCAGGCCGGAAAAACCGGGAAAGTAGTCCAGGTAATCGGCGGTGTGGTGGATGTGGAATTTCCAGCCGGATACCTGCCAAAGATTTATTCAGCACTGAGAATCAAGAGGGATACGCCGGGCGACTACGGAAAGATGGAGGTTGTTGCCGAAGTTCACCAGCACCTGGGAGATAACGCTGTAAGATGCGTTGCTCTTTCTTCCACAGACGGACTTCGCAGGGGCAACGATGCAATTGACACTGGAGCTCTGATCAGCGTGCCTGTAGGAAGGCAGAACCTGGGACGCCTTTTTAATCTTCTGGGAGAGCCGATTGACCAGCTCGGAGAAATAAAATCTGAGAAGTATTCCCCGATTCACAGAGAACCGCCGTCGCTTCTGGAGCAGGAAACAAAAATGCAGCTGTTTGAAACAGGAATCAAGGTTGTCGACCTTATTGCTCCTTATCCGCGCGGCGGCAAAGTCGGCTTATTCGGCGGAGCAGGCGTGGGAAAAACGGTAATAATAATGGAATTGATACATAATATCGCCACAGCGCACGGCGGGCTTGCCGTATTCGCAGGAGTCGGAGAAAGAACCAGGGAAGGCAACGACCTGTGGGTTGAGATGAAGGAATCAAAAGTCCTTGAGAAGACAGTCCTGGTTTACGGACAGATGAATGAACCGCCGGGAGCAAGGCTGAGGGTCGGTTTGAGCGGGCTTACAATGGCAGAATATTTCAGGGACGAAGAAAATCAGGATGTTTTGCTTTTCATTGATAATATTTTCCGGTTTGCCCAGGCAGGTTCGGAAGTTTCCGTGCTTTTGGGAAGGATCCCTTCGGCGGTAGGTTATCAGCCCACACTTTCAACCGAAATGGGTGAACTTGAGGAGAGAATCACTTCAACGAAAAAAGGATCAATCACATCCGTGCAGGCGATTTACGTGCCTGCAGATGATCTGACCGATCCCGCTCCTGCGGCGGTGTTTTCTCATCTGGATGCAACGACGGTTCTCTCGCGTTCAATTTCGGAAATGGGACTTTATCCTGCCGTGGACCCCCTTGATTCAACTTCAAAAATCCTGACTCCGGACATTGTCGGAGACGAACATTACGAGGTGGCAAAAGGGATCCAGCAGGTTTTGCAGAAATACAAGGATCTCCAGGATATCATTGCCATCCTTGGCGTGGAAGAATTGTCGGACGAGGATAAACTGGTTGTTGCCAGAGCCAGGAAAATCCAGAGATTTTTCTCCCAGCCTTTCTTTGTGACAGAGCAGTTCACAGGATTCAAGGGACGCTATGTCGCCCGCAAGGAAACTGTCAGCGGGTTCAGGGAAATCCTGGAAGGAAGATGCGACGATGTGCCTGAGCAGGCATTTTTCATGGCGGGAAATATCGACGAAGTCAGGGACAGGGCAAAAAGTTTATGAAAACACTGTCGCTGTCGATTGTCATGCCTGAAAAACAGGTCTATCAGGACGATGTAGACATGGTTGTCGTGACAGCGGCCGGCGGAGAGATGGGTTTTTTGCCTGATCATGCCCCGTTGCTTGCGCGGCTTAAACCAGGGCCGATCAGGATTAAAAAGAAAGAGAAAACTTTCAGTTTTGCCGGAGGTTCAGGATTTGCGGAAGTCCGGAACAACAGAGTTACCGTGCTGGTTTACTCCATTGGAACGTGAAGGGGGAAATACCATGAAAAAAACAGCGGTATTTATTCTGATGGGAATTTTCTGTCTTGGTTCTTCCGTTGTTGCAGATGTACCCAAAGAAAAAGAAAGCAGGACAATTTCAGTGCATCTGGTGCCGCTTGAAAAAGAATTCAACAACGGAGCACCCATAAGGCTCAAATTGAATATTCTCAATTCAGGGAAAAAGGATATTTATATTGTGGACCAGTTGAACAGGATCGGCGAATATGTCATCGCCAGCATTTATGACGGTACCGAAAGACAGGTGGCGGTCTCTACAGACAGCAAGGTTTTGCTTCCGTCGGCAGGAGTAAAGCTTATGACCGGCGCTGAGAAATCGTTTCTGTCGAAAAATGCACCGCGTATACTGCTCAAAGCCGGTTCCACGCTTGAGAAAAGATACGATATTGTAAAAATCTATGACAGAAATGCTCCGGATCTTCCTGCGTACATAGGCCGGCAGATTGCGCCGCCGCCGGACAAATACAGAATTATATTTTTAGGGAATGTTTTTTATGCTTTTTCCGTCGACACCCAGGATATAATGTCGGAAGATTTCAGCACCGGCGACGTCCTGGTGGAGGTAATTCCTGCTAAACCGGGGTCTCTGAATGTTTCTCCTTTGCAGATGCTGGAATCAGATCTGGAAACAACGCCTGTCCGGATTCCACCGCCTTCGACATATGAGCCCGTAAAGTTCCCCAAAGCTGCGCTTCCTGAACCGGTGTTTGATTTCGGAAAAATCAAGCAGGGAGAAAAAGTACACCATGTTTTTAAAATAAAAAATACCGGAGAAGCAACTCTGGAAATAAATAATGTGACGACTTCCTGCGGATGCACGGCTGCTTCTATTCTCAAAAAGAGGCTGGAACCGGGTGAAGAAGTGCCGATTGAGGTCAATTTTGACTCAACCAGCAGGATAGGGGAACAGAGCAAGGACATCAACATTTATACGAATGATCCGTCGAATCCTACTTCGCGCCTGATACTGAAGGGCGACGTGGAGTGAACGTCCTGAAGGAGAAAAATGCTTAATACTACATATAAAAGCAACTGGGAAGACACTAAAAAACGGTTTACCGCCTGGTGGGACAGGTCGTGCATCGGACGACCCATACTTTCCATTTTTGGCATAACCTCAGCCATAACCGAAAAAATTCCTCCGCCGCTGAACGACACCGAACGTTATCTGGATGTCGACCGGATTGTCAGGGAACACCGTAATAGTTACTTAAAGCACCTTCCGCTGGCTGAGGCATATCCCTGTATGTCGGTTGACCTTGGTCCAGGATCACTGGCTCTTTATTTAGGGTCTGAACCGGTTTTTACGCAGGAGACGGTCTGGTTCAAGGAATGTGTTTCTGACGGCTGGAAAAAATTCGGCCCGTTAAAATTCAACCCGGATAATCCCTGGTGGCAGAAACACCTGGCTATGGTTCGCCGGGCAAAAGAACTGTCAGGCAATGACTTAATCATAAATATGCCTGACATGATTGAAAACATAGATATACTGTCGGCAATGCGCGGGCCTGTAGCAATGCTGTGGGATTTAATTGACGACCCTGAACCTGTCAAGGAACGGCTCAATGAACTGGTTGACCTGTATTTTATGTATTTTGACAGGCTGTATGAATTGATTAAAGACGAGGACAACGGCAATTCTTTCACCGCGTTCCGGGTCTGGGGTCCGGGCAAAACCGCCAAGGTGCAGTGCGATTTTTCTGCGATGATGTCGCCGAACCAATTCCGCGAATTTGTTTTGCCTACCCTGAGAGAACAGTGTCGCAGGCTGGATTTCTCAATTTATCACCTGGACGGCCCGGATGCAATCAGGCATGTCGATGCCCTGATGGAAATTGAGGAACTGGATGCCCTTCAGTGGACCTGCGGCGCAGGCAAACCAGGCGGCGCCGAAGAAATCTGGTATAGTCCTATTTATGACAAGGTGAAAAGAGCCGGGAAATGTCTCTGGATTTCTCTGGATGAGCCTGACCCGGACAAGGCAGTAATAAAGGCAGAACGCCTGGTAAAAAGATACGGGCCTGCCGGCCTGTATCTGCTTTTCGGGAGCATGCCGGAAGATAAAGCCAGGTCGATAATTGAGAGGGCCGACCGTTACTGGCATTGACTTTGATGATTTTTCGGTTAAAGGCAAAAAAATCTTGACAAAAACAAAAAATTAATGTAATATGCTTTCGAAACATATGTTCCTTCCAAAAATAAAGGCAAGGATAACTCCGGATTGTATAAAAATCAAATTCTGGTGAAAAACAGATTTTTTAACCTGAAAGACAGGGACAGGAAACATTTTCAGTAATGGAAAGAAGCAACCCAGAAAGAATCAGTCCATCAAAACAGTATTCCAGGAGAAAGTACTCTCCTGGCCGCAGCCTTGTACCATTCGCTTTGTTCAGGTACAGGGCTGTAAGTAATAAATAAGGGGGTAATATGCCGGAAACAGAAGCAACTGCTGTACCTGCAAAGGAAAAACCGTCGTCATTAGACATCGTGGAGCTGAAGAAAAAGAAGACCGCTGAATTGACGAAGATTGCCAACGGCCTTAACATCGAAGGCGTGCCGGCTCTGAAGAAGCAGGAGCTGATTTTTAAAATCCTGCAGGCGCAGACAGAACGCAACGGGCTGGTGTTTGTAACCGGCGTTCTTGAAATACTGGCAGACGGATTCGGGTTCCTGCGTTCGTCCAATTATAATTATCTGCCCGGTCCTGACGATATTTATGTTTCTCCTTCCCAGATAAAGCGTTTCGGTCTGCGGAAAGGAGACGTTGTCCAGGGACAGGCAAGGCCTCCGAAAGAAGGGGAAAGATATTTTGCTCTTTTAAGAGTCGAGGCAGTCAATTCGGAATCTCCGGAAAAAGCCAAGGAAATAGTTCTTTTTGACAACCTGACGCCGATGCATCCCACGGTTCGGCTTAACCTTGAAACCAGCAACAAGGAAATATCGACCAGAATAATGAACCTGGTTGCGCCTATCGGCAAGGGACAGCGCGGATTGATTGTTTCCCAGCCAAAGGCAGGCAAAACTATTCTTCTGCAGAAAATAGCCAACAGCATAACCACCAATCATCCTGATATTTACCTGATTGTGCTTCTGATTGATGAACGTCCCGAGGAAGTCACCGACATGGAAAGGCATGTGAAGGCAGAAGTGATAAGTTCAACATTTGATGAGCCGCCTGAAAGGCACATCCAGGTGGCGGACATGGTTCTGGAAAAAGCCAAGAGAATGGTTGAATACAAAAAAGATGTGGTTATTCTCCTCGACAGCATAACGCGTCTGGCAAGGGCTCACAATGCCGTAATGCCTCCTTCGGGCAGGGTTCTTTCAGGCGGAATTGATGCCAATGCACTTCAGCGTCCGAAAAGGTTTTTCGGTGCAGCCCGCGACGTGGAAGAAGGCGGCAGTCTGACAATCATAGCGACTGCCCTGGTTGAAACGGGAAGCCGCATGGACGACGTTATTTACGAGGAATTCAAGGGTACGGGAAACATGGAAATCTTTCTGATCAGGGAGCTTTCCGACCGCAGAATTTTCCCGGCTCTGGATTTGAACCGGTCAGGCACAAGACGTGAAGAGCTGCTTTTAAATGAAGTTGAACTCAACAGGGTCTGGATTCTGCGCAAGCTCTGGAATACAATGTCGCCTCTTGAAGCAATGGAGTTTTTAATAGACCGTTTAAAACGCACCAAGTCCAACAAAGAATTTCTGGATTCAATGAATGGAGGATAAAGAATGAAGCCGAACATACATCCCGAATACAAACCGGCAAAAATCACCTGCGCCTGCGGCGCGGTTTATGAAACCCGTTCCACCCGGCAGAATATAAAGGTGGAAATCTGCTCCAGATGCCATCCGCTTTTTACGGGAAAACAGAAGCTCATAGATACTGCAGGACGCGTGGAGCGGTTCCAGCGCAGGGCAAGCAAAAAAAGGATAACCAAAAAAGCTTCTTCCAAGAGTTAAAGCGGAATTCCTGAAAAAATCTTCCCTGCCCGGGGAAGATTTTTTTTTGAAGCGGAAGAAGAGGCGGATAAATATATGATGAGTGAACTGGAACAGAAAAAAACGCGTTTTGATGAGTTATCGAAACTTCTGGCAGACCCTTCTGTCTTGTCCGATAAAAACGAATATCAGAAATATGCCAAAGAATACGCAGGCCTGAAGGAGATTGTCGATTCATACCTTGAGCTGACGAAACTGGAAAAGCAGCTGGAATCCATCCATGCAATGCTCAGAGAAAATGATCCTGAAATCAGGCATCTGGCAGAGCAGGAAAAAGCCGAACTTACCGCGCGGCGCGAAACCCGGATCCATGCCCTCAAAAAAATGCTTTCAAAGGAAAAAACAGTGGAGGACCGCGACCTGATTGTTGAAATCAGGGCAGGTACCGGCGGTGAAGAGGCGGCTTTATTTGCCTCAGACCTTTTCAGGATGTACGGAAAATACGCGGAAAAGAAAGGCTGGAAAACAGAGATGATAAGTTCCAGCTCAACCGGCATCGGCGGATTCAAGGAAGTTATTTTTTCGATAGAAGGTCAGGGCGCCTATGAGCGTCTCAGGTTTGACTCAGGCACGCACAGAGTCCAGAGGGTCCCTGTTACGGAAGCCAGCGGCAGGATTCACACATCAACGGCAACCGTGGTTATCATGCCGGAGGCAAAAGACGTGGAAATCAAACTGAATGAAAGCGACATCAGGGTGGATGTCTTCTGCTCTTCAGGTCCCGGCGGACAGAGCGTCAACACAACCTATTCGGCTGTCAGGTTTACCCATATTCCCACTGGCATTGTTGTCCAGTGCCAGGACGAGCGATCGCAGCTTAAAAATAAAGCCAAGGCAATGAAGGTCCTGAAGGCAAGGCTCCTGGAACGGGAAAAAGAACTTCAGCAGAAACAGCTTTCAGCAGAGCGAAAGGCAAAGATTGGCGCAGGCGACAGGAGCGATAAAATCCGGACATATAATTTTCCGCAGAACAGGATAACAGACCACCGTCACGGCGTATCGGTTTTCAACCTTGAGGCAGTGTTGAGCGGCGACATGGATGAATTCCTCGCTGAAATCATCAAAAAGATGGGTTCTGAATCCATAAGTGGAACAAGTCAGGCTTGACCGCATTCTCAGAGAAGCTGCCGGTGTTATAAGCACCGTCAATAAGGACAGCTCTGTGGAGGAGGCAGAGATACTCCTTGCAGAGATCCTCCATCTGTCCAGAACCCAGCTGTACCTTTATCCGGACCGCATCCTTCAGCCGGAAGAACTGCAAAAATTGCAGGAATTTCTGGAAAAACGCTGCCGGCATTTTCCTGTCCAGTATCTTACCGGCACACAGTATTTTTTCGGGATGGAGTTCAAAGTCGGACCAGGAGTCCTGATTCCCAGGCCTGAAACAGAACTGCTGGTGGAAAAAACAATAGAATATCTCAGAACGAAACCAGGACCTGTCATTGTCGCCGACATAGGAACAGGAAGCGGCAATATCGCTGTTTCCCTGGCAAAAATGCTTTCCGGAACAGTTTTCGCAGTGGATATTTCAGGGGAAGCGCTTGAATTTGCCAGGGAAAATGCCGGAAAAAATTCAGCGCCGGGGAAAATCATTTTCATTAAAGGCGATTTTAAAACCGTTCTTCAGGAACAGAATCTTGAGGGGAAAATCGACTGCCTTGTCGCAAACCCTCCTTATATTCCGGCAGAAGACATTCCGAATCTTATGCCTGAAGTCAGGGATTTTGAACCTAGGGTTGCATTCGACGGCGGAGAAAAGGGGCTGGAAGTTATCAAGAATATTATTGATACGGCGCCTTTTTATTTGAAGCCGGAAGCTTACCTTGGAATTGAAATCGGACTGGGGCAGATAGAACAGGTGGTTTCAATGCTGAAAATATCCTTTAAAAACATTGAAATTACCAAAGATTTTGCAGGAATCGACCGCATTATTACATGCCTAAAGAAGTAAGTATAAGTAAATAGAAGTAAAAATAAGCAGATAAAAGCCAACAAAACAAAAATCAACAAAAAAACTATTAAAAGTTCAATAAATTATTAGTGTAAAAAAAATGATAAAATAGTTGACAAAAGTTAAAAAATGCATTATAATGTTAACAGTCATGGACAACTTGATGAGTGTAAAGGAAGTTTCGCAATATTTCAATGTAAAGCCAATGACAATTTACCGGTGGGTTAAGAAAGGCATTTTACCGTCGATAAAAGTCGGACGCAGTCTGCGGTTCAAAAAAGACAGCGTTGCAAATATCGGAGAGAACCGCCGCTCTGCCTCCGGTGCCGCGGATGCCGTCGCGGACGTTTTTTTCAAGATCTTCCCGCTTGGAGCAAGCGGCAGTTCCGACGGGTCTGAGGTCTGCGGAAGATGACAATTTTCATCGATTCCTCCGCGTTTTATGCCTTGTGCGACCAGACCGACAGTAACCACAGATCTGCGATTGACTTCAGGAGCAGACTTTTTTCCAGTCGCGAAGAGATGGTGTCTTCAAACTATGTCCTTAATCAGACTCTGGAACGTGTCAGCAGAAGGCTGGGCCGCAACGCAGCCCGTGCTTTTGGAGAGTTTTCCAGGAAAACCGGGACCATCCGTTTTGTCAGGGTGGATTCAACAGTTGAGGAAGACGCATGGAAAATTTACAACCGTTTTTCGGGAAAGTCGTTCAGTTTTGCCGACTGCACAAGCTTCGTGATTATGAATTCTCTTGGAATCAGGCGCGTTTTCACATTCGACAGGCATTTTGCGGAATTCGGGTTTGAAAAACTGCCTGAAACAGCCGGAGAGAAAAATGGATAAAATAATAATAGATGGCGGATGCAGGCTCAGAGGAGACGTGGAAATCAGCGGCTCCAAGAATGCCTCCCTGCCTGTTCTCACCGCAGCAATGATGGCGGAAAGCAAAAGCATAATAGCCAATGTACCTGAACTCAGAGATATCGCAACCATGGTCAGAGTTCTTGAAACCCATGGTGTGAAAATGGAAAGACACGGAGATGTTCTGACAGTCGACCCGGCAGGGCTGCGCTACAGGGAGACACCGTATGAACTGGTAAAGACAATGAGAGCGTCGATATATGTGATGGGACCGCTTTTAGCCAGGCTTGGAAGGGTCAGTGTCTCCCTGCCGGGCGGGTGCATTATCGGCAGACGGCCGATAAATCTGCACCTGGAAGGATTTATGAAAATGGGGGCCGACATAAAAATCAGGCATGGTTATGTGGATGCCAGGACAAAAAAATTAAAGGGAGCCAGGATAAATCTTGAGAAGAAAAGCGTGGGCGCTACTGCAAACCTGATGATGGCGGCAAGCATGGCTCAGGGAACTACAGTAATCAAAAATGCCGCAATGGAGCCGCACATCGTGAACCTCGGAGAATATTTGAATGCAATGGGCGCGAAAATATGCGGGCTTGGAACCTCGACCATCATCATTGAAGGCGTGAAAAGCCTGACTGGATGCGGGTATTCCGTTATTCCGGATTATATTGAGGCAGGAACGTTCCTCGTCGCAGGGGCAATCACCAGGGGAGAAGTCGGTCTTTTAAACGTTTCTTCCGGCCAGGTTCGCATAATCCTGGAGAAACTGTCCCTGACCGGAGCAAAGATCCGTCAGGAAAACAACAGGATATACCTTAAATCAGAGCTTCGGCCGAAACCCGTCGGCATTAAAACACAGCCATATCCGGGTTTTCCGACAGACATGCAGGCGCAGTGGATGGCATTGATGTGTCTGGCAACAGGAACAAGCGTGATAGAAGAAAATATCTGGGAAAGCAGGTTTATGCATGTAAGCGAGCTGGAAAGGATGGGTGCTGATATCAGGGTAAGCGGCAACAGGGCCGTTGTTAAGGGTGTTTCCGGCCTGAGCGGCACATCCGTGATGGTTTCAGATTTAAGAGCCGGCGCTGCACTTGTTCTGGCAGGACTTGCAGCTTCAGGCACGACGACAGTTTCAAGAGTTTATCATCTGGACCGCGGATACGAAGCCATAGAAAAAAAATTGCGGAAACTCGGTGCCAGAATAAAACGGGTCTCAAAATGATGCGGGGAATATGAGATGAGAATACTGAACTGGAAAAACAAAGCAGAACAGGAAATAATCAGGAAAAAGCTCTTTAACCGGAGAGAAACCCTGAAAGTCAGCGAAGATATTGCCGGAAAGATTATCAGGGACGTGGCAGGTAAAGGGGACGCGGCAGTTGCAAAATACACGGAAAGATTCGACAGGATAAAGCTTAAGCCGGGGGAATTCAGGGTTAAAAAAAGCGAGATAAATGCCGCCTACAGAAAAATCAGCAGGGAATGCCTTTCTGCCCTGCAGAAAGCCAGGAACAACCTTATAAAGTTTCATAAAGGCCAGGCCGGAAAATCCCTGGAGACGAAAAATGCCGAGGGCGCGACACTCGGAATGCGTATACAGGCAATAGCCAGGGTCGGCGCATACGTCCCTTCAGGAAAGGCAGCTTATCCTTCTTCGGTGCTGATGAACGTTGTGCCGGCTAAAATCGCAGGAACGGAAAAAATAATTCTCTGTACCCCTGCAAGACCTGATAAATCAGTGCCGCCGGAAATACTTGTTGCAGCCGACATGTCCGGAGCAGACGGGATTTTCCGGATAGGCGGAGCCCAGGCAATAGCGGCAATGGCTTACGGTACGGAAACAATACCGGCAGTGGACCTGATCGCGGGTCCGGGCGGTTCTCACGTGACAGCTGCCAAGCGGCTTGTTTTCGGGAAGGTCGGAATCGACAGCCTGGCAGGACCGTCGGAAATCCTGATTATTGCCGACAGAACCTCCGACCCTGCGGTGATTGTTGCGGATTTATTTGCGCAGGCAGAGCACGATGTCGACGCTTCTGCGTTTCTTGTGACAACTTCAAAAGAACTTGCCGGAGAAGTTTGCGCAAGAATGCGGAGGTTCCTGTCACAGGTAAAAGGCTACAGGAACAATATTCCCGCGGAGAGTCTGCGACGAAACGGACTGATAATTCTTGTTCCGGATATTGATTCTGCTGTCGCTCTGTCGGACGAGATTGCTCCCGAGCACCTGGAGATAATGTCCGCACATCCTGAAAAAACCGGAAAGAAAATAAAGAACGCCGGCGCGATATTCATGGGGACCGCGTCCGCCGTGGCGCTCGGCGATTACATCGCGGGAACAAATCACGTTCTGCCGACCGGCGGTTCAGCCAGGTTTTCATCCGGACTCGGCGTAGAAAATTTCATAAAGCGGATCCAGACCATCAGATATTCTTCTTCTGCCCTGGCAAAAACAGCAGGAACCGTTCAGTGTCTGGCTGAAACAGAAGGACTTTTAGGACACAGCCTCAGTATCAGGGTCAGAATGCACATATTAGGGATGGAAAAAGCAAAGAAATGAAAAAACACTTGCAATACAGAAAAAAATGTTTATAATAACTCATCATAACATTAAAAGGAGGCAAAAAAGAAATGTGGTTTCATGAGACCTTGTTTGAAGATGTGAAACTGGGACTGCAGGGAAAATTGCTTTATAGCAAGAAGACCGGTTTTCAGGACATGAAAATCTTTCAGACTCCTGCTCATGGACGCCTCCTGCTGCTGGACGGAACAATTCAGACAACAGAAAAGGACGAGTTTATCTATCACGAAATGCTCACACACCCTCTTCTTCTGGCACATCCGAATCCTGAAAAGGTTCTTATAATAGGGGCAGGCGACGGCGGGATACTGCGCGAGGTGCTCAAGCACCCGGTTAAAGAAGCCGCGATGGTCGAAATCGACGGAGACGTAATTGAGTTTTCAAAAAAATATCTGCCTTCGCTGAGCAAAGGCGCGTTTGACGATCCCCGCGCCAGGATAATAATAGACGACGGTGCAAAATTTGTCAGGGAGACAAAGGAAAAATTCGACGTGGTGATTGTCGACTCGCCTGATCCGATCGGCTGCGCAAAGGTTCTTTTTTCGAAAAAATTCTACCGCGACATTTACAACTGCATGTCAGCCGACGGCATGATGATACGGCAGGCAGGTTCAACGATGTACCAGTTCGATGAACTCATTGAAAATTACAGGCTCCTCAAAAGGATTTTTCCGATAACAATCGTAGAGCTGGCTGCAATTCCGACCTACGTGGGCGGGTTTTTCAGCCTGCTTATCGGCTCCAAGAAGATCCATCCTGGCAGGCCGATGCGGACCGTCAGGTCCCGTTACCGTAAATTGAAGCTCAAAACAAAGTACTACAATCCGGAAATCCATGTTACAAGCCAGGCATTGCCGAATTTCGTAAAGGAGGTGACGAAATGAGAAGAATTTTCGGGTGTGAATTGATTTTAAACCTGTACGGGTGCAACAAAAAAGCAATCAATTCTCGGCAGAGACTCAAAACGTACTCTGAACGGCTCTGCAGGTTGATAAAAATGAAAAGATACGGCAGGCCGCTGATTCCGTACTTTGGTTTGAATGAACCGCATACAGCCGGATACTCGCTTGTCCAGCTGATAGAAACCAGTTCCATAACAGGGCATTTCTCTCCGCTCTGGGGTGCGGCATATATCAACATTTTTTCCTGCTCGTCATTTGACCACAAAAAAGCCAGGCAGTTCACAAAAAAATATTTTGGCGCCAAAAAGGTTGTTTCAAGGCTTTTAATAAGGTGACGCAGTATTTATTTCCCCGGGGAGGCAGGAGCCCGTTCAGTCGCGTCTCCTGACTCTTCTTTTTTCCCGCTTTATCGGGAGTTTTACACGACAACCGGAGTCCGCAATGTCAAAAAGATGATGAAGAATTTTGGTTTTCCTACCCATTTTCCATATTTGTCTTGCTTTTGTATTAAAAAATGAAGTATAATAAAACATCTAGAAAACAAGTATTACTCTGAAAAAGCTGCGTCTATCATTGACACGGAAAGCCTAAGAGTTGTATGCGAGAGGTAATCAGGTTGCCAGAGGTGTTAGAATGGGAAAGAAAATAAGAGAAGTATCCCCGGAAAAAACAGGAACTGGCACTTACTTCTGTGGGTTTTTTCCTATGGAGCTGCCTGCACCTGCTTTTCTCAAAGGGAAACAAATAATTAACCACTGTTTTGAGCTATTTACGCTCAGCAGTGGTTTTGTGTTTTGTAAAACAAAGGAGGATTTAAAATGAAAATAATTACCCGGATGGTAATTGATCTTCCCCCAAAAAAGTGGACACAACGAAGAGTTGGTAGTAGTATAGCTACCGGCTCATAAATCGGGGGTGTTCCATGGAAGCAGAGAATGGGAAAAAGAGGCGATTTGACCGGGATTTTAAGATTCGGGCGGTTCAAATGGTTAGCGAGGGCGGTCAAACGGCTGCGGAGGTAGCGCGGAGCTTAGGGATTCACGCCAATCAGCTTTACAATTGGAAAAGGAAGTTTAGCGATGATGGGGAAAAGGCG
>Ga0172363_10001459_pt1 | contig 19091 bp, 15 predicted proteins | sample LakKivs2_kivu2a2_FD_114541 | JGI IMG/M metagenome (GOLD analysis project Ga0172363, IMG submission 114541) | Sediment microbial communities from Lake Kivu, Rwanda - Sediment s2_kivu2a2 | ecosystem: Environmental > Aquatic > Freshwater > Lake > Sediment | place: Rwanda: Western Province, Lake... | reverse complement strand
TTGACTAGAATAATTGCTATAGCCTTTGGGACTCGTACGCGCGACATCTTCAGTGCGACTGAGGTGGATAGGTTGTCCATTGATTCTGCTACTTATATATGGTGTCTTAAATCCATCATGCCCCACTTGTGAGGGGTAATTAAGTCCAAGGTGTCCTTATTTTCCATACCGTGATACAGCCGTTGCAGTCGGTTGCAGCAGGAAAATAAATCCTCGGTATGAAGCAAGGAGAGGAAGTCTAGTCCAAGCTCGAGTTGGTAAGGTGTGAGGGGGTTAAGGTTGAGATCTTTCTCAAATACGCTTATCCATCATGTACATATACTCAATACTGTGCTATCTACTTTTCACCAGAATTACTACACTGGACTAAGCAATGAGATGTGACTGACTGCCCTGTCCAGAGGGTGAATAAATTCATAATTGAGAACAAAAACTGATATTAATGTTCCAATTTTATGAAATACAACTTACAAGAGGGATTCACTTATTATATGTTTAGACTTCTGTAATATGATATATCTCACGCCTTGCAACTACGGCATAATAATTATCTAGGTATGCGTGCTGTTGCATTTCCAAATGGATAATTGATAAAATTATATTAGGTCGTATATTGCTAAACATAAAAATCCTCTGCCATTAAATTTAACCTTCACACACTTATATGAGCGAGAGAAAAACTTCAGAAGGATTACATATTCTGGAAACTAGATCTTAGAGCTGGATACAACTCTTGGTAGATGGTGTAAGATTTTCGATATGCCTCTTGTTCATCAATATCAGGAAGAGTTTTACTCGTCAATTTAATCGAGCTCTTACATGCTGATAAAACGTCTGACCATGCACCAACTCCCACACCTGCTAATAGTGCTGCACCATAAGCTGCACCTTCATCTGTGTTGGTTGTAACTAATTCGGTTTCTAGAACCGAGGCTAAAATTTGCCTCCAAAGTGCACTCTTTACTCCACCTCCAGATACCCGCACTTGAGTGATATCTCCAAGCCCGGCATTATTTATCAGAGTAAAGCTATCTTTCAGACCAAACGCTACTCCTTCAAGAACTGCCCGTGTCAGATGGCATCTTTCGTGACGCAATGTCAGCCCGATGAATGCTCCTCGCGCCATCGGATCTGGATACGGAGTACGTTCTCCGCTTAGGTAGGGCAGGAATTGTAGACCTTCACTACCTGCGATAACAGACTTAGCTTCCTTCAACAAATTGTCGAAATCCATGCCCTGTGCTAAAGCTTCGCGATACCACTGTAAACTGCCTCCCGCCGAGAGCATAACTCCCATAAAATGCCACATCCCGGGCACAGCATGACAGAAGGCGTGCAGTCGACCCTGTGGTTCGATGAGAGCAGATGGCGTAGTCGCAAACACTACACCTGAGGTACCAATAGTCACCGCCACCACCCCAGGTTCAACCGCTCCTACACCCACTGCTTGAGCAGCCTGATCACCGCTCCCAGCCACGACGAAGGTACCGACCCTCAGTCCAGTTTTTTCCGCGGCATCTTTTGTCACTCGCCCAGTCAACTCAGGTCCTTCAAAGGTGTTTGGCATCCACTCAGGGTCGATCCCAAGCACTGTCAATACCTCGGGCGACCAAGACCGTTTATGTAAATCAAATAAAACAGTGCCTGATCCATCGGCTTTATCCGTGCTATATTCGCCAGTAAGTCGATAGCGGATGTAATCTTTTGGGAGGAGTACATGCCTAATTTTCGAATAAACATCCGGTTCATTCTCTTCTACCCACAATATCTTGGGAGCTGTAAACCCGGATAAGGCTACATTACCTGTTATTCGAATGAATTGATCTTTGCCTATCCGTCTGTGAATCTCGTTACACTGAGATTGCGTACGCTGGTCATTCCATAGTATGGCGGGACGAAGTATATTACCAGACTTGTCCAGCAGAACCAGGCCATGCATTTGCCCCGTCATTCCAATTGCTTGAATACTATTCACGTCGACACCCGTTCGTTGAAGTACCAAATGAATGCTTTCTGCGACCGCTCTCCACCACTCTTCTGGATCCTGTTCTGACCAGAGTGGGTGCGGTGTCCGAAGGGTATGAGGTGAGGAAGCTACATCAATGACCGAGCCACGCTCGTTAATCAATAATGCTTTACTACTGGTAGTGGAAATGTCAAGACCAAGCAAATATAACTGTGACACAATTATCCTTTAGCTCGTCCAAAAAATATCGCATATTTAACCAGGACTGATTCTGATAAACGCAATATCTGAAGTTTTTAGAGTCATATTATTAAGCTAGGTGAGAAGGTGCTTTCTCCGAAATGAATTATCTGGCTAGGAAGATGACGTAATTTCAACAGCCAAGGACTTTGCCATACCCACCGCTTGGCTGGCGTCGGCTGCATAGCCATCAGCACCAATTTGCTTAGCGTATGCCTCTGTAACTGGGGCACCACCGATTATCACTTTCACTTTTGCTCTTAAGCCCGCGGTTTCGAGCGCCTCAACAACAGATTTCATCATAGGCATGGTGGTTGTTAGCAAGGCTGATAGAGCGATGATGTTAACACCATCTGCTCTGACTGACTGGAGAAATTTTTCAGGATTAACATCGGTGCCGAGATCCTTGATCTCGAAACCAGCACCTTCAAGCATCATAGCCACAAGGTTTTTCCCAAGATCGTGAAGGTCGCCCCTAACAGTCCCGATCGCCACTCGTCCAATGGATTTTATATTGGCTTGTGCGAGGTATGGTTTCAATAATCTCATCCCGGTTTGCATACTGCGAGCAGCAATTAACATCTCGGGCACGAAGTACTCGCCAATCTCAAAACGCCTGCCAACTTCTGTAATGGCAGATATCATGCCATCATTCAATATTTCAGAAGGGGGAAGTCCGGCATGAAGGGCATCTTCTATTTTTTTTGGTACAAGCATATTATCACCTATTAAAATTCCTTCGTATATTTCCTGTATAAATTGTGCCATCCCGTCCTCCTGGCTGTAATTAGTTATTGGTCCAATGTTCCAGTAAGATTGCTTTTGTTGCATTTAATAGGCAATAATTAAGCATTCCTCTTAATTAATCATCGATAAACAAGTCAAAATTGGCATTCTGCTTTCCTTGCAAAGGTGAACAATAATTTTGGTAGAGTTCTTCAAGCGGTTAACTCCAGTCATATTATCAAGTAATGGAGTACTGACGGTACTTGGCGACTGCTTCAAACATTGCGACAATGTTCTCGGGAGGTACTTCTGATTGAATGTTATGTACAGTAGCAAATACATATCCACCTCCTGGTGCCAATACTGATATGCGTTCCTTCACTTGATCATGAACTTGCTGGGGTGTCCCAAACGGTAATATATTTTGTGTGTCTATACCTCCTCCCCAAAATGTCAGGCTCTTGCCAAACTCTCTCTTAAGGAGGGAAGGTTCCATACCTCTGGCAGTTACTTGTATTGGGTTGATAATGTCTATACCAGCGTCAATCAGATCAGGAAGCAGTTTGTAGATAGATCCACACGAATGCAAGAAAACAAATAAATGCGGGCATCTTTCCTTAATAAAGCGAAAGATCTTAGCATGCCTTGGCTTGATTACCTCCCGATACGTCTCAGGCGCCATCCAGGGTCCAGATTGCGTTCCTAGATCATCACCCAGGGCCACAATGTGGATATATTTGCCCACTGTATCTAAGTAAAGGCGAAGATTCTCAATATGAATTTCAGTCATCTTATCTAGTAAGTATTCAAAAAAGCTTTTGTTTTCACATAAATCCAACATAACGTTTGAGAAGCCTCGTAATTGTTGAGCCCAATCGAAAATTGCCCCTCCAAAATTGCCAACAATCGCCTTGTTGGTGTTCTCATAAAGCCATTTACTTTGTTTTTTGATGAATGCCAGGTCATCTTCTCTCAGGAGAAGCTCTTCCCAATTAAACTTTTCGATATCTTGGCTGTTAGATGCTCTTTCAAATGGGAAATTAATTACATCAAACCATAAACCACCTGCGGGCATGTATGCAAAAGGATGCCCGTTGGAGTCGCACAGCGTTTTCGAACCATCCGGACCGATTTTCGGTGAGTACTCCGATGAAATTTCACCATCTGAACCATCTGGTAATGTGTAAGGTTTCCAATGGGCAATACTTAAGCCAAAGGCAGGTCTTAGTAGCTCAACGGGGGTGGTATCCACTCCAAAACGATCACGGATTTCGTCCTCAATGACAGCCAATTGCATCCAAACATTGAGAATGCGTATCTTACAAGAAGGCATACCTAAAAACTCTCTCAATTTGTGATATGCATCTGCATGAATACCAGTTGCATGCATGCCACCGAAATCCAACGGGACAGAATCTGGCTCTTCATGCTGAAGTGTTAACAATACCCTTTCGCGGGGAGTCAAGCTGTTAGTCATATACATTCCTTGTGATGCATTGGTAAGTATCTACTATCAGGTCGGTTCCAAGGGTTACTGCCTCTGTTATAGCAAAAGTAATAACATCCGGATATTGTTTCCAGAGAATCCAAGTTCCATTAGCTATCATCATTACACTTCCCTGAAACAGCTGCGCAATTGCTCTTCACTCGGCTTAATAGTGCACCAATCTAGATAACGCTTAGCAAAATGCTGGATATTGGACCAGGATATGTCAGAAGGAGCACCATGATCAATTCGTGGAATACAGCGACCTGTTTTCCAAGCGACACCGAACCATCGAGCTAATTCGTCGTTAATTGCATCGGGACCTTGCGCAAGCGCCCTTTTATCGATTCCACCATTAAGATTCAGAGTTGGATATTCTTTGCGGAGATTTCCAATGTCCATATTTGCGCTTACCTGAATAGGGAGGATACCTGTTATTCCAGAAGCCAGGAAATCAGGGATGAGACGACGAATATCTCCATCACTATCAATGAAGAACTGTTGAACACCCATCTCGCGTAAACCACCGACAATCTTCTTGATTCCTGGAGATAGAAATCGGCGGAACATCCCAGGTCCAATTAGCGGTGCCTGTGTTGATGCCATATCTTCAAAAAATACAACTTCATCAAGCCTGACATCATTAAGGATCTGATTGAATATATCAAGCCAGAAATCAGTTAGGTCATTTATTATAGTATCTATCAACGAGGGATTGTCACCAGCCATAGCAAAGAGTAAGTATTCACTCCCCATTAATTGTCTCAGTGGACCAAAAAAGCCAAAAAGAGGAAAGCAAGAAAATGTAATCCAGCGCGATTTGGATTTCTCAATAAAATCTGTTTGCTGGACTGACCAATCAAGCGGAAACCGTTTTGATATCTGGGGTTGAAATCGCTCATAAAGGATTTTCTTCCAACTTTCTATGTCTTTTACTGGAAAATCTATCCATAGAGACATTGCGCTCGTTACTCCAGCTACTTTCATATAGCCATGGGTTGCATTAAAATCACCTAGTAACATCTTTTTTGTTATACCGTATTCATCAACCAATGTAATATATCTCTCATCTTCATCCAGAATAGATACCGAGAATGTAGGCAGCATGTTAAGATCAAGTGGTATCTCTAAAATATCATCATTGACTAGGCCGAGCACTTCATGTGGATCTTTACCAAATTCTAAACCTTCCATTTGCCATCGCGCTACCGTATCTGCCCATGGCCATAAACCCTGGATGGGAAGGCGGTCTGGTATATCTCCAGCATATATCGCAGTAAAGAGTTCTCTTCCGTTCATCTTTATTTATTTCTCGTCATTTTCTGGATTGAATGGCACTAATGTTTTTACCTCAACATGCGAGAAACAAGCAGATCCCTCAGTCACAAAAAAACCTAACATTCCACGTTGATGGTCATATGCACGATGACTTAATGCAACTTCATCATTAAAGTAAGCAACTAATACTGTTTCATCTAAAAATATTTTTACATGAAGCAATCCATCTTGTCCAATATCAATAGGTCTTTCCATCATGAACGGCTCATCACCTGGTCTAGGCCAGCGGTCATAGACAATCCTGTGACGGTTAAGCTCCCATCGAAGTTGGTAATATTCCTCCAATCCTGGACCCGCATGAAGGAAAATTCCACAGTCACGGGTTCCTGGGGTGCATTCAATCGTGACATCAATTTGACAGCACTCTGGGAGTTTCCCTATCGTACTTCCGGATGATCCATCGGTAAGCTTGGCAGTGAATGTCTCATCGGTCGAATGCCATTCCCCCCATTCTGGGTGAAACGAAAGGGCGACTGGTATTTTAAATTGGGCTACATTCTCAGCCAAGGCGCGCACTCCAAGCTCTGCTTTCCCTTTTTTAATTAACTCGTGAACCACCATACAACCACCAAACTCCCAAGCCCCAGAATCAGTCTCGCCTTTTCGCGTGGGATTCCAGCCAAATGCAAGGCGCCTTTTTCCATCAGAAACTGTTTTTGAGGCATAGAAAAATCGACCATCCAGAGTGTCATTTACTGGTGCACTCCAAGGTCCGTTCTGGAATGAACTGCTTCTGTAGTGAGTAACCCAAGGGCATCCGTTAAATTCCGAGAAGAGCAGGAACCATTCATTTTGCCATTTAAAAAGATCTGGGCATTCGTGAGAAATAAAGAGTTTCGGAGCCCAGAATGGAGGCCGAGTTTCCCAAGAAATCAAGTCATTTGAGACAGCCAGGGCATTACATCCTCTTCTGTTCGATGGGCCGTCTTTAATCCGCGCAGTCAGGAGCATCCAGTATTCACCATGCATTTCATTCCAAAATACAAACGGATCCCTCCAGTCATTAGATTCATACCACTTCTGATCAGCGAGCAGTATAGGATTTAAAGGATCTTTCTCCCAGGTGTATAAGTCCTGGCTTGTTGCATGGCAGATAGTTTGGGGATAGTCAGGGCCTCGATATCCGACATAAAACAAGTGGAAAACACCATTTCTCTCAATGAATGAACCCGTCCAGCAACTTATAGAATCAGGCTCATCTTGAGACCCTGGTTCTACTACTATTGGCCATTCTTCCCAGTAAACCAAGTCTCGCGAAGCTAAATGGGCGTATGAGGTATGATCAGCAATTTTACGAATGGGAGGCAGGGGTGCTTTTAAGTAAAACGCGTGCCAGATACCTTCCCAATAGAAAGGGATGACATCACCCACAAAACCATCTTTTGGTTGATAGAAGAATCTCATAATTTCCTCCTTGAACCTAAGTAATTGCATAATAATAAACACTTGCTGAATATGAAATCAACTCTTTATTATTTACTCACCTCTACTGCTGCTTGAAATAAAGCTTCTACGTTCTGTGGTGGTACATCAGGTTGAATATTGTGGCAACTTCCAATTATTAAACCGCTCGGACCAAGTGCATCTTTAATATGTTTGACTTCTGTGCGTACCTCTGCCGGTGTGCCAAACGGTAAAACGTGCTGGTTATCTACCCCACCCCAGAATGCAATATCGCGACCATATTCACGCTTTAACATAACGGGGTCCATTCCCTTTGCAGACGTCTGGACGGGGTTGATAGCATCCACACCAATATCAATTAGATCCGAAATGAAATCATGCGCTGCACCACACATATGAAATATTATTTTTGCGTCTGTCTTGGTTCGTATGAAGTCCATTGCGATCTTGTGCCAAGGCTTGATATATTTTCTATAGAAGGATGGGTTTAGCCATGGACCGCGTTGAGTTGCCAAGTCATCGCCAATAATATATGCTACATCTATAAGATCTCCCACTGCATCAAGAATATCACCTGCTTGGGCAAGCGTCCGTTCCATGTAAACTGTTGTCATTTCTTGCCACGGTTTTAAATTCTCAATAATGTCTATAGACCACTTCTCAAAGCCCCTCCAGATTTGAGTGCCGGTTACCGGCATAATTAAGAATCCAGACAAGACGACTGCATAATCGGTCTGCGTTTTAAGTTCTTTTGCTCTATGGCGTAGGGCTATCAGATCTTCTCTTGGAATTTTCGGATTAGGTATAGCTGCAATACTCTGAGTATTTAGCATGTCATTTAATGGAGATTCGTAGAGACAATAGTAAAACCCACCAGAAGGTTTTAGCCACCTTGATCCATCCGTGAGTGTTACTACGAGGCTACCATCTTCCATTTTCTCTGGAATTTGTGGCTTGATCGTAAGATGTAAAGCTCGAGTGTCAACTTGGAACCGAGTAAGGATATCCTCTGCTGCATAAACAACGCATTCAACCAGATTTGCTATTGTTGGTTCATAATAGGGTAAGCCAAAATAATTACGCAGTCGTTGATACGCAATCTCGTGGATTGTCGAATCATTGTGACCGCAGAAATCAACTGCAGGTCGGTCAACGGGATGGTTGGCCAACGCACTTAGCACACGTTCGCGCGAATTCATTTGAATGATCCCTCAATAACACCTTCAATAAATTGTCGTTGGAATATTATATAAATGATGATCGTTGGTAATGAAATCAGAGTGGTTGCAGCTAAGATTAAGACAACATTTGAGCTGAAACGTCCTTGTAGAAATGAAAGACCAAGGGGCATTGTATACAGGTTCTCGGAAGTTAATAGAACAAGAGGTAAGAGAAATGAGTTCCACACTTGTAAAAAAACTAAGACAGTTAGTGCTGTAAATGTAGGACGCGCTAAAGGAACCATCACTTTGGCGAAGACATCAAATTCATTCCCCCCATCCACGAGAACCGCATCACGTAACTCGCTCGGTAAGTCTTTAAACGCTGCTCTAGTAAGAAACACAGCTAATGGAAAAGCAACGCTGGATTCGACCATAATCAAGCCAATGTGAGTGTCTTGCAAGCCCAAGTCATAGACAGTATAGTAAATTGGAACCGCAGTGCTAATGACCGGTACTGTCAGTCCAAGGATTATCAAGGCGAAGAGAAATGTACTGCCTTTAAACCGCATCATTGCAAACGCATATCCAGCCAGACCCCCACATATGAGAACGATGAGTAGAGTTGGGATAGTAACCTTGAGACTATTTACGATGAACGTTCCAAGATGTGCTCTTTGCCATGCTTCGGTAAAATTACTGAATTGTAGATGGCGGGGAAATGACAGGGGAGATGTCAGTAGTTCCGTGTTAGTCTTGAATGAGCTATTCCATATAAAAAAAAGCGGCCCTACCGAGACAAAAGCAGTAATTATTAGAATTGTTTGGATAGAGATTTTTCCAATTATCGACTTTGATCTGCGAATCATCAGCTCAAGACCTTCTTTCCCGTATGAATAAATAGATCAGACTTACGGCTACAATGATCAAACAAGTCACTACTGCAACCGCTGAACCATAGCCAATTTTTAGGTTTGAGAATGTTTCACGATAAATAACCAAACCAAGGACAGTCGTCGAATCCACAGGTCCACCATTTGTGGTGACAAACACAAAGTCGAATACCCGAACTGTATTTATGAAAACGATTAAAATTACAACGTTTAGAGTGTTGGAGAGTCCAGGTATAGTAACATACTGGAATTGCTGCCATGCATTCGCTCCGTCGATTCGTGCCGCATCATAGAGTGTCCTATCGATTGCAGCTAACCCAGCCAGGAATAGCACCATGCAAAAGCCATATCCAACCCAAGCACCTGCTAAAGCGAGTGCTGTTAAGGCAGTATGAGGATCACCGAGCCAGGCGTGGTCAAGAAAATTCAGTCCAATAGATTTAAAGAAAGGACCAATCGGACCTATGTCTGGGTGATATATCCATTTCCAAGCTACCCCAACGACAATAACTGACAATGTATAAGGAAGGAAATAAAACGTTCGATAAATATTCCGTCCACGTGGTTTTGCCTGGTCAAGCAAAACAGCTAATGCTAAACCAATAATGATTGGGAGGGTAGCTAAAACAACCCACCAGGCATTATGGCTAACAGCACTCCAGAATTTGTTCGAAGCAAAAAGGGTTATATAATTTTTAAACCAGATCCATTTTGGTGCAATTAGCCCATTCCAATCCTCAAAACTAAAAATGAACAGACGAATCAATGGTATCAATTGGAAGATAGTATACAGAGCAAATCCTGGGAAAAGGAATAAATAAGGGATAAGTTTTGCCGGAATTGATTGTTTCTGATGCATTATGTATATTCATCCTTCCGGTATTATTATGTATACAAACCGTGTAAAGATGTTATCTGTGAGTTCAAAATAAAGAGCAACCGAAAAAACCAAATATCATATTAACTTAGATTACTTACAGAATCTCATTAGTAGTTAAATCCATGATGACCTGGTTATGTATTGCTCCTTAGTCACTATTTTTCTAAAATTTTCCAACACCTGAACGAAACGCTTCACTCTTAATCGATGAATAAACAAATTCGATTAAGATAAATTACAATAAAGGCACCAGGTGCGAAACTATACCGCAAGATCATAAGAAACTTTCGGTTATTAGATTGTATATAGTTTCCACTATAACTATTATTCAAAAGTATTTAATAATTTAGTGGTTTTACTCCAGATTAATACATATTGCGTTCCACATCTGGTGTTGGGTGCTAGGAAAATCATAATTAGCACCCAACACCAAAAGCATGCAATGAAGCGATGATGTAATCTGATTTTTATATAAAAGTATGAACTATTTTGCAGCCCAGGCTGCTTGATCAGCCTTTAGTTGCGTATTAAGTTGTTGCAAGAAGGTGTCGATATTTGTTTGCTTTAAAACCATACCTTCCAGACCTGATTTCCAAATTTCCAATTCATCATTACTGTTGTTGAAGCAGATAGGGATAGGCCCACCACCAGTGGCGCCAGCCTTATCCACAATAGCCAGTGCACTCAGTTGTTGTTCAGACAGATTTGCTGCACTTTTGTCAAATGGAACAGCTGGGAAAATTTTGGCTTCTGTCACCCAAAGAGTGGCGTTTTCTGGACTTATTATGAAATCAAGGAAGTCCAACACTGCCTTCTCACGGGTAGGATCTTTGCTTATATATGCTGGTGCATAGAATCCTGAACCTATTCCGATATATGCCTGGAATGGCTTCCCCTCAGGAACAGGGAATGGAGCAAAGCCCCAATCAAGGTTGTTCTCTGTAGCACATTGCGTTAATGAACCGAAGTTCCAAGTACCCTGAGTCAACATAGCTACCTTGCCAGCACAGAATAGAGAATTTTGTGTGTCCCAATCATAAGTACTAGCATTTTCAGGGTAGTAGCCCTTATCAATCCAACTCTGAAATTTCTCAAGAGCTGCCTTCCACGAAGGATCAAGATAGCTTCCATTGCCGAGAGGCGTGGTTGCATTCACAACATCCATCGGAACAATCCCATAGGCAATTGCATTAAACATGTGGATTGTATTCCAAGGACTAGCACTACCAGATGCAAGCATCATCGGCGTGTATTTTCCATCTTGCTTGATTTTGTCCATGGCAGCTTCAAGTTCTTCGAGAGTTTGTGGAACTTGAATCCCGAGTTCAGTGAAGATCTTTTTGTTGTACATCAGTCCAAGGGTTTCAAATTCATGACCGACTGCATAACGCTTCCCGTCATAAGTGACACGGTCCTGAGCCCATTGAAACACCCTTTTGTCCCAGCCGTATTGAGTGTACGCATCATCAAGAGGCAATATCTGGTTACTCTTCACATAAGTTCCTAGCCATTGAGGAGAGACATCGGCTTCTACCAGATCGGGTCCAACCCCTGATGATAACGCTGTCGGCAATTTAACTTGCATGTCATTCAAACTATAGTTCTGATGATTAATTGTGATATTGGGATGTGCAGCTTCGAATTCCTTAATTAACCCATCTTGAAATGGCACTGTGCTGGAATCCATATTGTCCCAATATGTTAACTCGATCTTTGGAGCTTCAGTAGCCGGGACTTCAGTCGCAGTAGCAGAAACTTCAGTGGGCGGTACCTGAGTTGGGGGTACCTGAGTCGCGGGTGCCTGAGTTGCGGGGATCTGTGTAGCTGCAATGGGCGCTTGAGTAGCTTGGGCACAAGCTGACAAGACCATTGCAACAATTACGATAATTGGTATTAATTTCATAAATTTACTCATTTTCTTATCCTCCGAAAGTAGATTGGTTTGAGATTTTCTTGGATAATAATTGATAAGCTATTATGCTTGTCTGTGTATCTACTCCTTTCTTATTTCGTTCATACTTAGAATAATCATGTTTTTCTAAATCTTTTTTGCTTACCAATGATGGAAATTTTCCAGACTTAATCAAGCACCTTTTTGTTGTAAATACTATTGGTTATCGAGAAGATTTATCGCTTTTCCTGCATTCATCATGGACATATTCAGATATTAGTACAATTCTCTTTTCATATTATCAATATGAAAAATGATATATATAACTATATTCGAGGTGGTGCGCAGCTTCCACGTAACACCAGCTCTGGTTCGAGGACAACCACGCTCCTTCTTATTGGTCGTGACTCATTGTTGGTGAGGCGGTGATGTAGTAGTTCAACACTCATATAACCAATTTTATATACAGGTTGAGATACCACTGTGATTTGAGGATTTACTAATGAGGCCCATGGGACGTCATCAAACATTACGATAGACATTTGATCTGGAACTTGTAAACCTAAATCCCGGATACCAAAGAATGCTGCTTCAGCCAAGATATTATTGGCCGCAAACAATGAAGTCGGTGGTTCTGGCAGACTTAATAAATTTTGAATTGCTGTTGCCCCATCTTCTTTCTTATAACTTGTAAGTTGAATTAGACAATCTTCTGATGGTATGTTCGCATTTTCAAGGGCGTGTAGATATCCTTCTAGCCTATCCCGACCTGTTGTAGTACTTAATGGTCCGGTGATTATTCCGATTCTTCTATGCCCTAAAGAAATAAGATAAGAAACAGCTTCAAAAGCACCTTTAAAATTGTTAACCAATATAACATCTGAATTCGATAGGTTTGGCAGATCACGGTCTACTAGAACTAGTTCCAAACCAAGATCAAGAGCTTCCTGCCAGTAATTATGGTTTCGGCCAGTTGGAACTGCGATAATACCGGCTACACGCTCCTCCATAAGAACATCCAAACATGCTTTTTCTAAATCGGGCTCTTCATCAGTGGCTGAAACAATCACATGGTAACCGAGCTGCCTTGCGCAGTCTAGAACACCATCCGCCAGATACGAATAAAATGGATTTATCATATCTGTAATAATCAGGCCGATAGTGGTATTTACGCTCCGAGCTAAACGTCTTGCAAGACCATGAGGCTTGTAGTGGAGCTCCTTGGCCGCCTCAACAACTTTGTTTCGCGTATCCTCAGAGGCATACCCACTCCCGCTAAGTACACGGGAAACAGTCGCTTGTGACACCCCTGATTTTTTCGCAACATCCATAATTGTTGCTGTATACTTAGTACTTGCTTTCGCTTGTTTCATTACAATAGTATCTCCGTATTATCGAATATCGATCTATCTATGGAAAGGTTTTCATAGTAACGTCAAAAATGCATCGTCCTTAACTAGATGGAACGTTATAAGCAAGATCGGGACACTATTAATGTGAGAGCGCTTACATATTTTATTATATATACATCTTGAACTGGTGTCAAGGAGGAAATTAATATGTGAAATTATGGGCAAAATCCACATATTTCCTCAATAGATATCCTATATTAACAGAAATATAATTGACGAGAAAATGGAAGCCTTTTCATATATATTATTGTACCAACGTTGTATAATTAGAAAATAACTTTAGGCTCGTGCATTTGACCACGATACCTGTAAGCGTATCCATATATTTTTATTAATTTATATGGGAGTTTATAATGAAGCGTTCAGAACTCAATGAAATTCTTAAGCAATCTATTGAATTCATACAAATCTCCAGTTTCTTTTTACCACCTTTTGCTTATTGGACATTGGAAGATTGGATAAAACCTGGAAGGGATGCTAAAGAAATTGTCGAATGTCAATTGGGCTGGGACATTACCGACTTTAGCAGTGATAATTTTGAAAAATATGGGCTGGTCCTTTTCACTCTACGAAACGGTTGGCCTAAGAAAAATAATTCAGTTACATCCAAGAATTACGCTGAAAAAGTAATGGTAGTAAAAGTTAACCAGGTAACCCCACTCCATTTCCATTGGACAAAGATGGAAGATATTATTAACCGTGGTGGTGGACACCTAATGATTCAAATTCTTGATTCAGATGAGATGGATCGGCCTACTAATAAAACAAGTATTGTATCCATAGACGGAATCCAACGGAAAGTTGAACCTAATGATATTGTAGAGCTCACACCAGGCGAGAGCATAACATTGCCTCCCCATCTATATCACAAGTTCTGGGGAGCAATCAGCCCGGTATTAGTCGGGGAGATTTCTATGGTTAATGATGATTATACAGACAATCATTTTTATCAACCTGCTGACAGGTTCCCGAAAACTCTGGAGGACGAACCTCCATTACATTTACTTGTATCTGACTATACAAGGTTTCTACCGGAATTATTGAAGCGGAAATGATAGCATTAATCTGGAACGAGCATGTACTCAACCGTTGGAATTTATTTGAGATATCAGTCAAGCTTTCTTGATGAACTCCTGTGGGAATCAATATTACATACGAGGAACGATATTATGAATTACTCTCCAAAAGGATACTATGTTTGGGATACATGGTATATGCCTGTAGAAGGATTAGTGCATGTTTTTCACCTTCAAAATCTACGGCCTAGTTTTAACTCTGATTTATCGGAGAATCGCCAGCTAGGACACGCCATCAGTCGAGATTTAGTCCATTGGGAAACATGTCCTCCTGTCTTAGCCCCCGATCCTTCTAATCCATTAGATAATAATCAACCCTGGACGGGCTGTGCAATTTGGTATGATAGCAAAGCATACCTGTATTATACGATGCGCCCATTGGGAACCCTGGTAGAGGAACAACGAATTGGTTTGGCTATATCACAAGATGGTTATACTTTCCAACGATATTCTACCAACCCGATCATTGAGCCAGATACGCGTTGGTATGCCACGATTGACCATCCAATAAAAGGTATGCAAGATTGCCGCGATCTGTCTATCGTAGCAGATCCCAAAGGTGGTTGGTTTGGTTTGTATGCAGCGCGTCTCCGTAAAGACCATGAATTACCTAGGTTAAACTGTGTTGCTTGTGTCCATTCATATGACTTAATTCATTGGAATCATCTCTCCCCTGCATTTGTTCCTAATAAATACTGCGTGACTGAAGTAGTCGATGTTTTCATGCTTGATGGCTTATATTACCTCACCTTACTTACCGGTCATAATTACGGCAATCATGGCCTTTTTAGTGATCCCTTTGTAACGACAGGCACTATTTATGCCATTGCAGATCAGCCTCAAGGTCCGTATCATGAATTGGATGACAATGTATTATTGGGGGCTAACCACTTTGGACCTATGAGTGCAAGGAGTGTTCTTTTTAATGGAAACCGTTATCTTCTCTATACTGACCACGAACGTATTGGTGCTACAGACAGCGGAGTGTCAGCCTTCATCGGTACCATAAGCACTCCCAAAAAATTAGTAACCAAGAGCGGTGGTTTGAAAGCACTTTATTCGGATCTAATTGAGAGCGATATAACTGATGTTTTGGTTTCATCTAATAAGCCAATTGTCCGTTCTCTCAACCAATGGCGGAATTGGTTACCTACTTTGGGAGATTACTGGCAAAAAAACCAACCAGGTGTTTACACAGGAGAAATGTTCTCAGGCATGGATATATTCCATACTGATACGAATTTAGATAACGGCATATTAGAGGTTGAAGTCACCATCGAACAAGGTATTGCTGCTGGACTTGCTTTTCGAATTAATCCTGTAGGTGAATGTGGAACAGTTTTATTAGATGCTGATCGAAAAGTTATTGAGTATCAAGAAGACGGTTGTTTTGATATATTCAGGGAAATTCGGCAAGCACCTGTAAGCATTGGCAAACCTATGCTTCTGCGTGTAGTGCTACGTGGTGAGCACATCGAAGTATACCTGGACAATGTTCTATTTTTGGCTTTCCCACGTTATCGTTACTTAGATGGCAAGTTCGGGCTACTCATTGATCGCAGCAGGTCATCCTTTAGAAATTTCCGCGTAGTACGCCTAGCTGTTAATATTCCCTGGAAGGAAAGCAAATCAACCTGATACCATTTACGATCACGACTCATTGTTGCGAATTTGTCAACGGACAATTAATACTTTCTGGCAGATAGCCAAATTTTATCGAATTTCTTAATTCGTTTTTCGTAAATATTATTGGCTATCAAGTAGATTTTTGGGAAGGGTAGTTACTTTGAGAGCTAGAGATATGACCTGATTAGCTAGTTTCCAGCTTGACACGATGATAAAACCATGCCCGTGTAGTTAACAATCCAAAACCTATTAAGTGACCAAGAACTGGTCACCTTCCAATCAGAGAAAAGAGGAATTATTAAATCACAAGAAATTCTAAAATATTAACATGCCTTCTCTTTTGATAACTTTATGGTAGCTTTAGAAAAAATATGATGTATTCCCAAAATTGATGGAAAATTACCAGACAGCCCAATAATCTATTATGCCAACGAGGTCTAATCATTCTTATACATAAACCTTATGTTTTTCTAGAAGGTGATGAAATGAACGACTTCAGTAAAAGGATCTCCAAAATTGGCAATAAACTCGTGCATAAATTAAGCAATGAAACACTCATCATTGAACCTTGGGGTCGTGATGGACTTCGCGTTCAGATCACTCCCAACGGAAGTGGACAGACCAATGACTGGGCTCTGGATATACCTCTTGAGGCTGAAGGTAGGATCGAGATCATGCCAGAGGAAGCTACACTAAGAAATGGCAAGATTTCCGTCTGCATTCATGACATTTTTACCCAGAAAGGTCACATCCAGTTCTTCAGAAATAGCAATAACAAAAAGATACCCATCCTGAGTGAATATGATTATGGCGTCTGGGCTCACAACCCTGGCACTCGCACTTTCAAACCTGTGGGCAATGGTCTTTTCCACGTCGAATTGCACCTCACATCGCGAGACGTTGAACGCCTCTACGGTATGGGAGAGAACGCCATGGGAAGGGTCAATCTGAAGGGTAGCGTGATTGATCTCTATCAGCGACATGTTAAAGCGGTAGTCCCGTTTGTGGTATCTAGCGAAGGTTATGGATTTCTTTGGAATAATCCTTCTTTGGGCAGGGTAGAGTTTGGCAAGAACAGAACACGTTGGGTTTCTTATGGTTGCAAACAGATGGACTATTTCATTACGGCGGGGGATTCCTACGCGGATATTATGGAAAACTATATTGACGCCACTGGACATCCTCCAGAATTCCCTTACTGGGCTTCTGGATTCTGGCAGTGCAAACTACGGTATGAAACCCAGGAGGAGTTTCTCAATATAGCGCGGGAATTTAAGCGACGCGGGATACCCCTGTCGGTACTTGTAATTGATTATCTGCATTGGGATGTAACTGGCAACTGGAAGTTGGATCCGAAATTTTGGCCAGATCCTTCTGCAATGGTCAAAGAGCTAGATGAAATGGGTGTGCGTATTATGATCTCGCCATGGATCCTAGTGGATGAGAAGAGTGAAAACTTCCCCTACATGAAAAAACATGGCCTATTTACCCGCTCGATTAGTGGAAATAAGGACACGGTTAATTTCATGGGGCCTAAATACCAGTATGATCCGACTAATCCAGAAGCGGCCAAGTTCCTCTGGAGTAAGTGGAAGGCGAACTATTTCGATCTTGGCATACACACGTTCTGGCTTGATCCGTGTGATGATTTCCACGAGATCCAGGACTATGATCAGGTTCTATTTCATATTGGATCCGCTAGGGAAGCACATGCCTTTTTCCCAGTGGTTCATCAAAAGAACATCTACGAAGGCTTACTTTCGGCTGGCGAGAACGAGGTGGTGACCATCTGCCGTAATGCATGGGCGGGCAGTCAACGTTACGGAGCTTGCCTGGCTGTCCACGATATTCTTTCTTCCTTTGAGCATCTGGAAGAGTATCTCAAGGTGGGGCTTAACGTGATGATGAGTGGTATCCCATGGTGGAGTTGCGACATTGGTGGATTTATTACACCTGATAATACGAGCTCATACTTTCATGAGTTGATGGTACGCTGGTACCAGTACGCCGTTTTCCTACCCATCTTCCGCACACATGGCAATCGGCCTAACAACGAGCCCTGGACAATTGGTGGCAAATCTTATTCACATATCCGGGCGGCTATGCTCCTCAGGGAACGTTTACGTCCCTATATTATGGAGCAGATGAGACTGGCGTCGGATAAAGGTTTACCCCCCATGCGACCTGTGTTCTTTGATTTTCCCAATGATCCGCAGGCAGCAGAGGTCGAAGATGCCTTCCTATTTGGTCCAGACTTGCTGATTGCACCAATTACTAATTTTGGAACTCGCAGACGTGAAGTTTATTTACCCGCAGGCACGGATTGGACGAATGTGTGGACTGATAAAAAAGTATCCGGCGGTTCGCGGATAATTGTTAATGCCCCAATCCAATACATCCCAGTTTTTGTTCGTTCTGGAAATCATACGCTAATGGAACTCTTCAAAAATCTATATGATGATTAATCAATAAACGATTGTTGTACTTTATCATTCCTTAAAAATGGCTTCGAGAGTGATTTATAATTGCTCAGGTATTTCGCAAAGTCATTAATACAATAGACACCGCCCAGACACTTGGATAACATAGGTGCTCTAGCTTGCGGGTTGCTATTTGTGTCCAATTCGTGGAATCTATCGATCTCAAACTCTATCGTGATATTGTGATCCTTACTCTGTACTGTATTCTCCTTCTCACCTTGTTACAGTTATTTAATTGAAAGTACTGGAGTTCATTTGTTAACCTTTAAGAATACAACAACTCAAATATCTTCTTATTTAACGACTACTCACCACATATAGGAAGCAGGAGTACAGATGGAACAAAAAAGAGACTGGATCGCATCAAACGCTTGGTTACGATTTAGTTCAGGCGTATCGATGATAGAAGCCTACGCAACATAATTCCTTTTTCCCCAATGGGAGCGAAATTCATATGTGAGGTTACGATTCACGACTGAATGACGTATAGACCGTTCAGCGGCATTATTGGTT
>Ga0172363_10001458_pt1 | contig 19091 bp, 20 predicted proteins | sample LakKivs2_kivu2a2_FD_114541 | JGI IMG/M metagenome (GOLD analysis project Ga0172363, IMG submission 114541) | Sediment microbial communities from Lake Kivu, Rwanda - Sediment s2_kivu2a2 | ecosystem: Environmental > Aquatic > Freshwater > Lake > Sediment | place: Rwanda: Western Province, Lake... | reverse complement strand
TCTTTGCCTGCGTCCTTCCCGCCCAAGTCTCCGCAAGTGTGTGTTCGCTTCATTATAATAATGTCCAGCTCATCTATAGATACAGCGTCGAGCCGCCCTATGGACACTGTGTCTCGCTCATCTATGGATATTGCCCCCGCTCATCTGTGATAAGGCTGAATCTCTATCTCAACATCGCCCGCCATTTCTTTGATCAGTTCCAGAGAGCCTTCATCTATCGGTTTGTCGAATATAAGCTTTAGCCTTTCGCCTTTCGGTGTGGAAACCTTGTTTTCCTTCACCATCTTACTTGGCCTTGCCAGCGATTGGATTATCTGCATTTTGTCCCAGGATTTTGATACCACAGCTATCTTCCGGCCGAGCTTTTTGGACAGTTCGGCAACAGTTTTCCCACCCGGCCCGATTATCTCGGTTGCGTCCTCATCAGACGCAAAGATTATTAGTTTTGTCTCGAAATCGACCAGTGATTCATAGCCTTTTGCCCCGTGATGCGCGAGCAGGTTCGAAACCAGAACGTCTAGCTCTGTTATCTCGCCATCGCGTGCCTTTTCCACACAGCCTTTGCACAGAAGGCCGCTCTTCGCGCATTCGTCGCAGATTGGAAACGCCATTTCAGTCTACGGTCTGCAGTCTTCGGTCTTGTCTAGGCTCTAAGCAGGCTGCAGGTCGACACCCGACCCTCACTTTGTCACCGCGATGTCTATGGTCGACACATTTATCTTGCCGCCCTCATCTGCCTCGACCTCTTCGGTGCCTATGTCTATGTTCTTTATCCTCGCAGCAGTCTCAAACCGGTTCTTGAGCAACTGGACCACGTCCACAGCCTTGCTGATGCTCCTGCCGCGGGCCTTTACGTGTATCTCCCTTTGGCCCCTATTCAGCTGGGTCATCGCCGCCATGACATAGTTCATCACGCCCTTTTTGCCTATATAGATGACGTTGTCGTCCATGTGGCGCTTTTCCCTGCGCTCCCCATGGTGGTCTTCCGGCCTATGCTGGTGCTTCACCTGGTCATTCCTCTGCGGCCATTTTTTCTGCTGCAGTCTCTGCTGGTTGTTCTGCTGCTGCCCCTGTTGGTTTTTCTGAGGCGCCCCGGCCGCATCTGGCCCCTGCTGTTTGTTCTGAGTCCCTTTTCCCGTGTCTGGCCCCTGCTGGTTTCCGTTTTCCTGTTTTGTCGTTTCTGGTCCCTGTACAACTTGTTCCATCATACCTCCATCGCCTTCCCAATGGATATACAATCCATAGGGCAGGATTTTTCGCAATTCCCGCACTGTATGCAGTTCTCGCTTCTGACACTGGCCCTTCTGTTAACCACTGTAAATAAACCTGCCGGGCATATGCTCTCGCAAACCCCGCAGCCTATGCACTTGTCGCTGTCCACTGAAACCACTTTTACCCCCGCGCTAAGTCACTAGAAGTAGATTAAAATAGACGCTGGGAGCTTAAAAATCGGACGCTTTCTACATACAGCCCTATTCTACAGTACCATTGAAATATACCCTGTCGAGGTGGCCCCTTTTCCGGTGCAAGTGCTCCAATTCGATCTTAAAGTGCTTGTAATCATGCCATGCGTGATAGGTGAGATATGCGGCCAGTATTACCGAGCCGACGCCGACATACTGGAACCACTCGAAACCTGCGTCGTTGCCGAAGAACCTTATTATAAGGAATCCAACGCCCGCTACGCCCAAGGCCAGCTGGCCCAGCGCGATGGCGGTCCTCTCGCGGGAGAGCAGGGTCCTTTCCTTGGACAGCAGAATCTCTATGATCTGCGGGTTCTTCTGCATGAGGCTCTCCTCGAGTTGCTCCCGTTTTTTCAACGCCATCGCTATCTTCTCCCCTTTTTGTAGTCCAGCAGCATGTTCTCCAGGTCCCTGCCCCTGACCTCCTTTCGCCTGCCGGTTTTTTTCGCTATCTCATACGGGTCTGCAAAGAAAAGCCCCTCCCATGCAGTTATTTTTATATCACCAGGGTCGCCGTTAGGCGCTATAGACTCTACCTTCGCCGGCGTGAGTATCGCTCCCACACGCCTGCTCTCCAAAAAGCGCAGGCCGTTATTATCGAATTCCTTGCTCCTGCAGAGTATCAAGTCCCCCTGTTTTATAGGGATGTTTTTAAGGTCCAAATAGTCGAGGGATTTGACCTCTTTTAAAATCACCAGTTCACCGGAGGCCAGCCCCTTCATAAGATCCCTTGCTTCTCTCACTGCCTCGCCGGCTATTGCGTGAGGGGATTTCGGCCGCGCGCTCTTAAGGGACTCGTTTTCGGTTTTCAGTTCCCTGTTCTCTTTCCGCACGGCAGCCAGCTGTGCATTAAGCTCGCCTATTTTGTCGGCACCCTCCTTGGGGGCCATTATGTCCGAAACTTTTTCCCCTTTCAACACGCGAGCCTTAGTCCTTTCCAACTCGTCAAGCACCTGTCTCTCGATTCTACGGATTTTGTTCTGGAAGTTGTAATAGGCATAGACCGCAGCAGCTAAGGAATCCCTCTCATGGTCGTTCTGAGTGGGCCACCTCTCCGCGAGCTCGCGCTTCTTTTCGACAAGCAGATCGGTGTCCGGACTGAAAAGACGGGTCCCTAGGATGCCAGAAAGCTTCACCACGACGGGCGGCGCTATGGCCTTGTCTGTGGCTATCACGGCAGCCTTGCCAACGGTCGCTATCTCTGTTATTATGTCCTCCATTCCAAGATTCCGGGAGCTTTTCACCTCAAGCACGTTCCCGTCTATGTCTAAGAACGCGAGGCCGACAGATGTGCCAGGGTCTACGCCGACGATAAGCTGCTTTTCCACCGGGATTTAACAGCGTGGCGTTTTTATACCTTAAACGGTAAAATAGTAAAACTTTTTTACCAGGATGGAAATAGCTCTGACTACAATGTCTCCGAAGGGACAGGTGGTCATACCACAAAGCATCCGCGATGGCGCTAGCCTACGGCCAGGCGAGAAGTTTGCAGTCTACAACAACCGCGACATGATAATTTTCAAGAAGATAAGCCTCCCCACGGTAGAGGACTTCAAAGCCGTCTGCAAGTGGGGTCGCAGGTTCGCCAAAGAAAGAGGCATAACCCCCGAAGATGTCTTAGAGGATGACTAAGCTGCGTGTGGTGCTCGACACCAACGTGCTGATATCCTCCCTGTTCTGGAGCGGTCCGCCGAGCGAAGTAGCTTTGCTGGGACTTGAAAGGAAATTTGACTTGGAAGTTTCAAGTGCGCTTTTGAGCGAACTTGAGAGAAAACTGAGGGAGAATTCCGCATACCAGAAATGGTAATAGAGGTCATCTCCGGAAACCTGCTGAACACCGCCGAACTGGTCGCCCCGACAGAGTGCATAGAGCTATTGACGGCTGACCCAACCGACAACAAAGTACTCGAGTGCGCATGCGAATGCAATGCAGACTACATAGTCACCGGCGACCGCCACCTTCTTGATTTGAAAGAGTTTAGAGGGATCAAAATAGTCCGCCCGGCGGAGTTCCTCAGACTTTTCAAGCGGCCTTAGACCTGCCTGATGAACTCGCACTCAGGCGTCACTTCGACGAAGTGGCCGGCAGTCTTGCCGTATTCCGAGCACTGGTTGGCAGCAAGGTTGTCGGTCTCGAGTCTCGGGTCGTGGGCCACGTCGCAGACCCAATCAGAAAATTTGGCCGATATGCTGTTCGACAGACATGGCCCCTCGCTCAGATTGACACGGTTCTTGGAGCTTTCCAGACAAAGGCTGACGCAGAGGTCTTTGGGCTTCAAGTCCATGTCGTCCTCTGCTACCGCACCCGGAGGCGGCCCGCCTGGTGTTTTTCCACCGGGCGAGAGGATAATATAAGCTGCTACTGCGATTACGGCAATGGCGGGGATCACCAACAGAATCTTGTTCATAATCTAGCTACCGCTGAGAAAAGAAAAATAAAGAAAGAGCCGAGTCAGAAGACCCGGGACTGATGACTCAAGACCTTATATCCCCGCCAGGTACTTGACCGTGGTCAGGAGTATCTCAGGCGTCTGGCCCGGGTCGTATGCAAAGTACAAGACGTTGCCAAACCCGCTGCCGCCCTCGATTATGGCAGGTATCGTTCCCTCGTTCGTGTCAACGGCCGCAATCACCGAGCCCTTGGCGGTGACCTTCATCACCTGCGTCGGAGCCTGCGTGCTTGCGCCTATGAGCTTCAGCCCGATCACTATCGGGTGGTTTGGGTTGCCCCACCTCAGCTCTGAGCCGTAGGCTGTGTCAGACCAGCCGGCCCATTCGCCGACTATCTGCGCCGGCACCGGTATGCCCTGTCCACTCGGCCAGGCCCATCCAGCCACGTTCGAGTATTCTGGGTGCTTAGAGCCAGCGTCGCCCACAACGATGAGCTTCCCGCCTCCGTCAACGTACTGCCTCACGACCTCTCTCGTGTTCATGTCGAAGTATGGGTCGCCCTGCAGTATTACAACATTATAGTTCTTAAGCATATCTATGGTGACGTAGCTTGGGTCAAAGTTGATGGGGTACGAGATACCCTTCATCATCGCTTCCTTGCCGGACAGCGTAGTCACGACAGCCTGGGATGGAACACCCAATACTATCACGTTCGCACCGCCGCCGCAGCCTACTGGTATTACACACGGTATCACGTGCAGGAACTGCAGCACGAAAAATGCAATCACCACCAACAGCACCAGGGGCAGGATGCCCTCGATGTTGTGGAACCTCCTCCTGCCTCCCGCAGGCATGTAGGCGTACGGGTCGCCCGGATATGCTTCCATTTTGTATCGCTTGTTTTGTTTAGGTCAAAACCTGTTGTAAACCTTGATAATTTAAGCGGTTAAAGAATAAAAAGGATTCCCATAGCCTTTTAATGCTTTTCGCCCTCCCCGCTCCGGATTTTCCCCGTCTGAACCCTGTTTATTCGGGTATTGGGCCCCGCCTTGCCCCCAGTGCCGGACTCCGGCCACCGCTCAGCTTTTCTGCACTTCCCCTCAATATACTCATGGACATCGAGGTCTCGGCCAGCAGGAGGCTGAAGGGCGTTGTCAAGGCCCCGCCAAGCAAGAGCTACACCCACCGCGCGATAATGCTGGCCGGCCTGAGCAAGGGTTCCACCAAGATATACGACCCCCTCCTTTCTGAAGACCCCCTGGCGACAATAGACGCCATGCGATTGGCAGGTGCAAATATCGACATTCGGGATGGCTATCTCTTCGTCCGCGGCAATGCCGGGGAGGTGGAGGGCCCCCAATTGGTGGATGTCAAGAACAGCGGGACTACTATCAGGATAATGTCTTCAGTCTTCAGTCTGCAGTCTAAGAAGGTCACCCTGACAGGAGATGCGTCGATACAGAAGCGCCCGATGGGCCCGCTGCTCGAGGCGCTAGAGGGGGCAGGGGTCAAGACATCTTCCAAGAACGGCTTTCCTCCAATAAGTGTACAGGGGCCAATCAAGGGAAATCTAATCCGCATCCGTGGAGATGTGAGTTCGCAATACATCTCCGGTTTGCTCATAGCCTGCCCGCTACGGCGCGAGGACACGACCATAGAGATAACCACCGAGCTCAAGTCAAAGCCTTATCTGGACGTCACACTTGACGCGCTTGACGATTTCGGCGTGGAAGTCAATGCCGGAGAAGACTTCAGGACGTTCAACGTCCCCGGCCAGCAGACCTATGCAAGGGGTGAATACACTGTGGAGGGCGATTACTCTGGCGCAGCCTTCGTACTCGGGGCTTCGGCGCTGACGGAGGGCGAAGTCGTAGTCCGCGACCTGTTCGAGGAGTCCAAGCAGGGCGACAAGTACTTCATAGAAATTCTCAAGATGATGGACGCCAACGTCAGGACTAAGAAGGATAGCGTAGAAGTCATTGGCGGCAGTTCTTTGCGCGCTGTCGAGGTCGATCTCTCGCAGACCCCCGACCTCTTGCCAATAACAGCAGTAATGTGCTCCCTCGCCTGCGGGAAGAGCAGGATACACAACGTAGAGCACGCGCGCATAAAGGAGTGCGACCGCATCTCGGCGATGTCCGTGGGCCTCAAGCGTATGGGTGCCAAAATCGACGAGCGGCCGGACGGCATGATAATAGAGGGCGTCGACAGCCTGCAAGGTGCGACTATCGAGAGTTTTGCAGACCATCGTATAGTGATGGCCTTTGCTGTTGCCGCACTGAAGGCGGAGGGCACTACTAGGATAAACCAGGCTGAGAGTGTCGCAGTCTCCTACCCGGACTTCATAGAGAACATGCAGGAGCTGGGGGCTAACCTGAAGAAAGTGTAGTCGGCCGGCATTGCAATCCCTGTCCTATATCTGCGAAAAGTCTTATAACTGTGAAAAGAACTCCCAAATAAGCTCGCTTGCCGATATGTCCATACTAGTCGCGCCAGCTTCCCCGCTGCCCTGCGCTCCCTCATACTCCGCTCCCGGCCATCTGTGCCCGCCGCCGTTTATTCTATAGTAAACTGTATCGGCCTCGCAGGAGCTACCGCTTATCTTCGTGACTGTTGTACCATCAGACGGGTCTTTGTCTCCCAGTTCCTCAGAAACCTTCTCGGCCTTGCAGCCGTTTAGTTGCCCCCAGAATTCGACCGCGCCCTCAAATTTGTCCTGTTCTCCCAAGGGGTCTTCGGTGCCATAAAAGCCGATGAATGGTAGTGGTTTATCCCTCTCGCAGTAGGCCTCGAGATTACTCGCATCTATCGACCCAGAGACAGGTGCGATGCCATCTATATCCGCCACTCCGCAGCCGACCGACATCGCAAAGACGCCGCCAGCGGACATGCCGGCGGCAAAGATCTTCGAGCTGTCTATGCTGAATTTGTCTTTGACATCCGTGATAACGGATTCGACAAAGTCCAGATCTTTGACGTCCCTGTTCGTCCAGTCCCACTTCTTCTCGCCTCTTATATAAGACGAGTCCGGGTATGCCACGATGAACCCCTCCCTGTCTGCGATAGGGCCAAAACCCGTATGCTCAGCTACTGCCGCAGGATCGCCGCCGTTGCCGTGAAACACCAGGAGCAGCGGAAAGCTCTTGTCGTTGTCATAACTCATGGGTATATGTAATAGATACTGCCTGCCGTTTATTTCATAGGTACCGCTTTTACCCTCTAGACCACCGTTGGAAGAACTGCCCTCGTTGTAAGAGAAGAGAAAAACCGCAGCTGCCGCCACTGCAATCACTGCAATTGTTATAAGTGCGATTTTTCTATCCATATCTAACACCCATCCATATCAAACACCTATCTCATGGGCTCATAGTCAGTATCTTCCTTGCCTGTTCCGGGTATTTCGCTATGAATTTCAGCTCGTCGGCAGTCAGCGGCAGTTGGGTGTGGACATTGGCATAGCGTACCAACTCCAGTATCTTCTTGGCTTCGGCTTCGTCTTTGAACTTAACTTCCATCTTCTCGTAGACGTTCCTGAAGCCCTTGATACCGCTGTATTCGCCGACTATGATGTTCCTTCCCGTCTCGATTATCTCGGGCTCGCCGCGGCCGAGCTCTTCAAAGTCGTACAACTCATAATTCCTCCGGTCCTTGAGCGCGCCATCTGCGTGTATGCCAGAGGCGTGGGCGAATGCGTTGGCCCCGACCCCGGGCTGGTTGACGGGTATCAACACGCCGAAGGCGTAGGACGCGTATTTGCATATCTTCCAGGCGTGCTTCAATGTTACCCTCTCGTCCAGCGGGTATCTCCCGCCAAGCCCGCTTGAGTATTTTATCGCAAGTATCACAGATACGAGATTCGCGTTGCCCGCCCTCTCGCCTATGCCATTGACTGTTGCATTGATATAAGCGTCCTGCCCTCCATCTATGCATCCTCGCGCGCCTGCTACTGAGCAGCCGTTCACCATTCCCAGATCGTTGTGGCAGTGCATCTCTATCGGCAGCTTCACCTGTTCGGCCAGCGAGCGCACACGCTCATACGCAGTTATCGGGTCGTCGTAGCCGAGAGTGTCGCAGTACCTTATCCTTTCAGCCCCCGCATCCCTTGCGGCGCATGCGAAGTCGACAAGGTAATCCATGTCGGTCCTCGAGGCGTCCTCGGCGTTCACGCCGATGCTCTTGGCGCCTTTGGAGATAGCCGACTCCACGGCCTTGACCATATCGTTTATGACCTCCTCCTTGCCGCGCTTGCCGCGGTACTTGGTCTTTATCATCTGGTCCGAGGTCGAAGCTGAGAGGTTTGCGTATTCCAGTTTTGGGACCAGCTTCCACGAGGTCTCGACATCCTCCGGCACAGCCCTCATCCACCCCGACAGACGCATGGGCTTTATCACGCCCATCTCCGCAAGCTCCAAGTTCGCGTTGAGGTAGTTCACCTCGTGCTTTGTGAACGGGAAGCCGAACTCGCTCTGCCAGACCCCCATGTCATTCAGCATGATGTTCAGAACGGTCTTCTCCAGCTTTGCGAGTCCGAGGCGGGCGGTCTGCACACCGTCGCGGTTCGTGACGTCGATGAGGTAGATTTTTTTCATGTTGAGTGCGCCCCTAGCGCTGCCGGCTTTTTTCGTGCCGCCGACCCCCCTTTTATTTGCAGATATAGAAATAAATCCTATGGTTTCCATCACCGAGCGCCTGCTGAGGGATCACCTTGTCGACGGCTCGTGGGGCGGGGAGATAGGCATCAAGATAGACCAGACCCTCACCCAGGACGCGACTGGGACAATGGCATACCAGCAGTTCGAGGCCATAGGACTCCCAAAGGTGAAGACGGAACTCTCTATGAGCTATGTTGACCACAACACCCTCCAAACCGGTTTTGAGAACGCTGACGACCACAGATATCTGCAGACAGTTGCGGCAAAATACGGCGTAAAGTTCTCCCGTCCGGGCAACGGCATATGTCACCAACTCCACCTCGAGAGGTTCGGCGTTCCGGGAAAGACCCTGCTTGGCAGCGACAGCCATACGCCCACATGTGGAGGCCTCGGGATGATAGCAATAGGTGCAGGCGGCCTTGACGTCGCCGCTGCGATGGCTGGCGAGCCCTTCTACCTGCAGACCCCAAGGATACTCGGCGTGAAGCTCACGGGCGAGATGCAGCAGGGCACGTCTGCGAAGGACATAATATTATTTATTCTAAAGCAGCTCACAGTCAAGGGCGGCGTCGGGAAGATACTGGAGTACTACGGACCTGACGTGGCATTTTCCACAGTTCCGGAAAGGGCGACACTGTGCAACATGGGCGCTGAGCTGGGGGCGACATCCTCTATATTCCCGAGCGATGAAGAAACAAGAAGGTTCCTTAAGGAGCAAGGCAGGGAGAAATCGTGGAAGCCCCTCAAGGCAGATTCTGAAATGGATTTCGATGAGATAAAGGTCATCGAGCTCGACAAGATAGAGCCGCTCGCTGCAAAGCCCCACAGCCCTGACAACGTCTCGCCGGTGCGGGAGCTGGCAGGGACGGAAGTGAACCAAGTGTGCATAGGCAGCTGCACCAATTCCTCTCTCGAGGACATGATGACTGTTGCTGCGATATTAAAGGGCATGCGCGTGCACCCGAATGTCAGCCTTACGATCTCTCCGGGCTCCCGCCAGGTCTTCGAAGCATTGATAGCCAGCGGCGCGCTGGGGGACATGATAGCTGCAGGTGCACGGATACTCGAGTGCGCTTGCGGGCCATGCATAGGCATGGGCCAGGCGCCGCCGAGCGGTGGTGTGTCCCTCCGCACATTCAACCGCAACTTTGAAGGCAGGAGTGGGACCAAAGATGCAAATATCTATCTAGTCAGCCCGGAGACTGCAGCTTTCTCCGCACTTGCCGGAAAGATAACGGTACCCGGGAAGATACCTGATGTGAAGCTGCCGAGGATAACACTGGACGACTCGATGATACTCGAGCCTACTCCGGTAAGCATTATCGTCCGCGGCCCGAACATCAAGCCGGTCCCGCTGGGGCAGCCAATAGCTGGCGTCATGGCAGGCGAGGTTCTGATAAAAGTGGGCGACAACATAACTACAGACCATATACTCCCGGGCGGTACCAAGGTCTTGCCGCTGCGCAGCAACATACCCGCTATAAGCGAGTTCGTCTTCTCGCAGATCGACCCAGGCTTTGCCAAGCGCGCTCGTGAGAAAAAAGGAGGGTTCATAGTCGGCGGCGAGAACTATGGTCAGGGCTCGTCGCGCGAGCATGCAGCCATGGCACCCATGTATCTCGGAGTCAGGGCGGTGATAGCAAAATCCTTTGCGCGGATACACCGGGCGAATCTGATAAATTTCGGTGTCGCGCCGCTCGAATTTGCAAATGCTTCCGATTATGACAAACTGAAGCAGGGCGACTCGCTGGAAATAGACTTCGACAAGTTGATGATAACAGACAAGAACATCAGGCTCAACTGCGATCTGAGCAAGCGCCAGGAGAGGATACTGCGCGATGGCGGGTTGCTCAACTATGTCAAGCAGAGGGAAGTTTGAGCGAACCGATAACAGAAGACCGAAGACTGAAAACCGAAAACAGTTAAGATGCACAAAGTAACACTGATCCCCGGGGACGGGACCGGCCCGGAGCTTTCCGAGGCGGCAAGACGCGTCATCGAAGCCAGTGGCGTCCAGATAAAGTGGGATATAGTCGAGGCGGGCGCTGATGTGATGGAGAAGAAGGGAACGCCCCTCCCGCCCGATGTCCTCGAGTCGATAAGGAAGAACAAGGTGGCTCTGAAAGGCCCGATGACAACGCCGATAGGCACGGGCTTCAGGAGTGTCAATGTCGCAATAAGGAAGGAGCTCGACCTCTACGCCTGCCTGCGGCCGTGCAAGTGGTATCCTGGCGTCAGGACGAAGTATGAGAACGTCGATCTTGTCATAGTCCGCGAGAACACCGAGGACCTATACGCGGGCATAGAGTTCGAGGAGGGGAAGCCCGAAACCCTCGAGTTGATAAAGTACCTGAATGGCAAGTCCCTCAAGACGAAGATACGCATGGATTCAGGAGTGAGCATAAAGCCGATTTCCATTTACGGCACCGAGCGGATAGTGAGGTTCGCGTTCGAGTATGCGAAGGCCAACAACAGGGAGAAGGTGACAGCAGTCACAAAGTCGAACATAATGAAGTTCTCTGACGGCCTCTTCATGAAAGTCGCCGAGAAGGTGGCCTCTGCTTACCCGGACATAGAGTACGAGCACCGCATAGTCGACAACATGTGCATGCAACTGGTCCAGAAACCAGAGCTTTACGATGTGATGGTCCTTCCGAACCTCTACGGAGACATAATCTCCGACCTGTGCGCCGGCCTTGTCGGCGGCCTCGGCGTCGCGCCGGGCGCCAATTTTGGCAGGGATTGTGCGGTCTTCGAAGCCGTCCACGGTTCGGCTCCGAAATACAAGGGTCTGAACAAGGTAAACCCATCGGCGATGATACTCTCGGGAGTCCTGATGCTGAGGCATCTTGGCGAGAATGCGGCCGCCAATAAAGTTGAATCTGCATTTGCCGCAGTCATCAAAGAAGGAAAGAGCGTGACTTACGACATGAAGCCAGACCGCAACGACCCGACAGCTGTCGGCACGGCCCAGATGGCCGATGCGATAATCGCGGCTATGGCGTAGCGGTCTTCAGTCCTCAGTTTTCGGTCCTGAGGTTCGTCTTCGACGAACCTGTGTTTGAGTCTTGTCTTTGAGCTACTTCTTCGGTCTTAGCGCTATTGTTCAGGCGGTTGAGCGTGGCCAGGAACTCCTCTTTGAGGTCGGCCTTGGTCTTTGCAGGAAGTTTCGTGCCGTCTATCATTGAGAAAAGCCGGGTTAGTTCTTTCCTCTCAGTGTCGGACTCCAAGAATCTCTCCACCTTCTCTATCGAGCCGTTGAGCAGGTCGAGCCAGTCGCTTATGTACTTCAGCGCGACGACGTTCTTTGAGTACTTTGCATCCACATTGACAGAAGTGAAGTAGAGCTCATGCTGGTTATCAGACAATATCTTGACGTACTCGCTTATGTCCTGCTCGATGCCCTCCTTCTCGAGGCCCATCTCCTTGAGCACCGGGTTGGCTGCATCTGCAGTGTCCCTCATGAGCTTGAAGAGGTCCTGCGCATAAGCGTCGCTCTTTATCATCGCTATCTCTATCCGGTCGTTCTTTTCAAGGACTTCGCTTATGCGGGCCTTTACCTCTTTTATCGCTTCCTTTATGTTTCCAAGTCTGCTCTTTACCTTTTCGTAGGGAGCCATTCAGTTTTGTAGAAAGTCACGCGGTTATCTCTATGCTGGTCGTGGCGTTCACTATCTGCGCGCCCTCATAATATAAGACGCCATATATCTCAAACGTGCCCGGACTTATGCCGGAGCAGCTGGTGCAGCTAGGCACGTCACCCAGAGTGGTTATGACGTTGAGGCCACTCACAAGGTCCATCACCATATCCCTCTCTATCTTATATGCGCCGTATCGGTTTTTTATCCCGAATATGTGTATCTCAGCATTGGGGATCGGCCCGGGGACGGTCAGGTTAAGCGTTATGTTTATCCTGCTTCTCGGGGCATATGTCTGATTGTCGGTATAGATAATTGCATCGTAATTCCCTTCAGGTAGGTGCGGGGTTGTCCTGTTTTCGCCCGTCTGGTTCTGCTTCACAATGAGCGAAACCGAGGAGTTCTTGGAGATGTTGGCTGCGACTTTGTTATCCGCTTCATGTGTCGGAAGGCCGACCAGCACAACCAAGATAAGTGCCACGACTATCACGGCAATTGTCAACAGAAATGAATATTTCATCGGGAAGTTAGAAGTATTGGTTATTTAAGGATTACCTTATGGTTTTAAAGGTCACATTACACTCTCAAGAACATCTTCCGCGTCGTTTATAGATATCGCAAAGTTCAATCCGGCTATGTCCTGGTAACTGCCGCCCTGGCTCCTGCTTATGCCAAACGAGTTGACCCCGACAGCCTTTCCTGACTTGTCTATCAGCGGCCCGCCGGAGTTGCCGTTGGTGATGGCCGCGTCTGTCTGGACAACTTTAACATTGCTACCAAGGCCTAGGTCAAGGCCTACCTCCGTTTTGATGCTTTCAACGGTCCTCACCGCGCTGACTATGCCCTCACTGGCAGAGAATGCGAAGCCCTCGGGCGCGCCGAGAGCGAAGACCTTGCTGCCAGGTGCTAGTTCATCGGAGTCGCCGAATTCCAAAAACGGCAGGTCTTCCGCATCTATCTTCAGAACGGCCACATCGACTTCCTCGTCTTGCTCCTCTACTGAGGCGATGAAGAGGTCGCCGTCGCGCGTTCTCACCCTTACAGTCTTGCCGTCAAACTCGTCAACGACATGGTTCGCTGTCATTATGTAACCGTCGTCGGAGACCACAAAGCCAGAGCCGACCACAGACTCCTTGTCGGTCCAGATAACGAGCACCACCGCGTCCATCGCCGTGTCGATGGTGCCAGTGTAGTTCAGCTCAGCCTTAATCCCTTGTATCCCAGCCCTGCTCTCGTTGCCTACTTTGGATATCTCTGTGTTCAAATCCTGCAGCAGCAGTGTCACCATGCTTATCTGCTGGCCAGTCGTGTTCAATCCGCCGCTGAGCGAGCTGAGGTTGCTGCCTATTATTTCGAAGTTCTGCGAGGAGCGATAATCCAGCGTCTGCAGGTTGGTGCTCAGCGAATTGACTCGCGAGTTGACGTTGCTTATTTGGCTAGACAACAGTGAATACATCATCATGAACATGGCCAGGTTTATACCGATGGCCACTATTATCAAAAGCTGCGCCCTCTTGATGTGGACGTGCGTCTTCTCGTGGCCGCCGGAAATGGTGGAGTCCATTGGAGAAAGCCGATATAAAAATTTAGATATATTATATAATGAATTTATAATGAATTACTTATATCTTTGTTTTATTAAACCACAACTTCAATAACCGACTCAGACCACGGGACCGATATAGAACATCAATAACATTCTCGCACAATGGATTTTGAAGGCTTCAACGAAAAGTGCAAGAGCATCGCCGACCAGCTCAAAGCAGAGAAGCGGCTGACTGTAGTCGGCCACTATGACGCCGATGGACTAGCATCGACTGCAATCCTTGTCAAGGCGCTGCGCAGGGCAGGCGTCGAAACGAACTTCATCAACACCCGGCAGATAGACTCCGACCACATAGAAGAAGTCAACAGTCTTGGGTCCCCGGTTGTCTTTGTGGACATGGGTTCGGGACAAATCGAGCTGCTGGAAAAAGAGGTGAAGAACAAGTTCTACATAGTCGACCACCACCCGCCAGTCAAGGAGACTGATAATCAGGTAAATCCGTTCCACTACAATATCGACGGCACCCGGGAGCTTTCGGCTACCGGCGTCGCCTACTTCGTCGCAAAGGCGATGGACGGGAAGAACACGGACATGTCGGTCATCGGCATCGTAGGGGCCGTTGGCGACATGCAGGACATGCATGGGGGCCTCGTAGGCGCGAACAGGGAGATAATCAAGGACGCAGAGAGGTTCGGCCTCATATACGCCCACCGCAACCTGACTATATTCGGCCGCCACTCCCGCCCGCTGCCGAAGATGCTCGAGTATTGTTCAGAGCCACTTCTGCCCGGGCTAACTGGTAATTATGTAGCTTGCGTGAAGTTCATCGAAGAGCTCGGGATAGAGCTGAAGGATCCTGCAGGCGGCGAGATTAGGCATTACGCTGACCTGACTCATTTGGAAAAACAAAACCTGACAACTGCGCTCTACATGCTACTCCTTGACCACAATGCCCCGCACCTCGTGACGGACATGCTGATAGGCGAAGTATACGAGCTGATGAAAGAGACGCCGAAGACTGAACTCAGAGACTCTAAGGAGTTTGCCACAGTCCTAAACGCGTGCGGTCGCCATGAGAAGGGTGAAGTCGGCGTCGCGGTCTGTATGGGCGACCGCGCGGAGGCCTGGTCGCAGGCCAAGGCGCTGCTGGAGAAACACAGGAAGGAGCTCCGCGAAGGCCTTGAGCTTGTGAAGAGCAAGGGTTTGGAGGAGTTGAGTAATATCTACTGGTTTGACGGCTCTGGCGTGATACGAGAGACCCTTGTCGGCGTCATCGCTGGCATGACCTACGGGGCGATGAACGTCAAGACAGGGAAGCCGATAATTGCGTTTGGCCTGACCGATGAGGGTGAACTAAAGATTTCAGGGCGCGGGAACTATGACCTGGTCCGCGCCGGCCTCAAGCTCGGCGCTGCGCTGAACGAGGCGACAAAGCCGCTGGGTGGCGAGGGCGGTGGCCACGACGTGGCCGCAGGGGCAAAGATACCGCCGGAGAGGAAGGATGAATTCCTTAAAGCGATGAATGATATAGTGGGTAAGCAGCTTAAGAAGTAGCCTCACTTGCATTCCCCGTCGTCACATTCCCCCGGGCAGACGAACGTCTCCCATGCCAAGCCGCCCGAGTCGGTGCAATAATACTCTTCCAACATGGTCATTGGAACACCGCCACACGAGTCACCGTGCGTTGACCTCTCGCCGTTCCAGTCCAAGAACAAAACCTCGCCCTCTTCATAATAATCTCGGCCTCCATCAGTGTCGACACACGGCCACAGCTCGTTGCAGTCGCTCTTCAGACCCTCGTCCTGTATGAGCTCGCAGAGCGTGTAGTCGTCGTCGGCGATGGCCCTGCAGAGATACTCACTGTCAAGGCTCAGACCGGTGCACCGGTTGCTCATAAGCCGGTTGTCCCTGATTATGTGAAAGATGCATTGCACCAGGTATCGGTCCTCACCAATGTTGTCGCATATGCTGACATCCTTTGACTCATTCGCCTCCCTTAGGAAGCACTCATATTGGCCGCCCAGGCCGGCACTCTTGAGCAACAGGCATCCCTCCAGATTGTCGAGCGCGGTGGCCACTGCGCTAATGCAGCTATCGCTTTTCTGAACGCTTTCTATCAGATAGCAGGGCGTTTCGTCCAGCGACTTCTTTGCGAAGGCGGCCAGGCAGTCATACCGCAGCGTTCTGTACTCCGATTTGTTCTCCGGTATCTCCAGGCATTTCGTGTAATTGTTGCCCGCAAGCGACGAGTACTTGATGCAGTCCAGTTCGTCCTGGCCTTCGAGATACATACAGACTGGTATGTCATCCTTCATCGCAGCATAGTCCTTATAGCACTGATACCTGTAGTTTGTGATGTTTATGTTCTCACATATCATGATATCACTCTGAGCCTGGGCCAGCAGGCTGTAGCACTCCGCCTTCTTGTCCCAGCCTATCCACTGGTCGCAGGGGTCCGCAGGTTGCTCGGCGGGCGGGAGCTCTACCATACATATCCCGCAATCCACAGGGCATGTTTCGCATTGCTCCTCACTTTCACATAAGCCATTGCCGCATACAGCTGCTTGCTCAGGGCATTCCTCGAATTCGCAAGCCGGCGGTTTCCTGACAACAACACTCCCGTCCGGGCAGACCATAGCGTCTTCAGGGCAGCCTTGTGGCGTGTTATCCGTAGGGGTGTCATCCACCACGGGGCAGGGAGTGAACTCGCAGTCCGGCCCGACACGGCCGACCGCAGTCCCATCTGGACATATCCTGGCTTCGAGCGTACACGCGACCGCCCCTCCGCCCTTTTGCCCTGCCGGCCAAGTGAGCAAGAAGACAATAGCGATTCCTATCGAAATCAGGACAATCATAAAGATTATCAGAACAACAGTCTGTTTGTCCATTTTGCCAATCTTATACGTTTCACAAAATAAAAGGTGGTAACAACCGCCCAGACTCGCCAAGTAAAGCTTTTATAAAAGCCTCTTCTATATTCCCGTTCTGCCATCTGAACGGATTAGCGGAAACTATTCAAGTTAAAACAGGACTCAAAACTGGATAAAACAAGATAAAAATGGCAAGTGCAGACGATAAACCAAAGCTTATCAAGAAGCCGTACGCAGAGAGGGACAAGGGCCCGCACAACCTTGCGGACTATGACGCAACGAAAAAGACCTTCAACTGGGAAGAAGTGAAGAAGGACTTCTCGTGGTACAAAACAGGCAAGGTCAACATGGCCTACGAGTGCATAGACAAGCACTGCGAGGCTGGCAAGGGCGGCAAACTGGCGCTCATCTTTGACGACGACAAGAGAAACGAGAAATACACATACGAGGACATGCGCAAGCTCTCCAATCGATTCGCCAACCTTTTGAAAAAATATGGCATCAAGAAGGGAGACCGAGTCTTCATATTCATGCCGCGGAGCCCGGAGATGTACGTTGCTATACTAGGGATACTTAAGATAGGCGCCATACCCGGTCCGCTCTTCGAAGCGTTTATGGGCGAGGCTGTGAAGGATCGCATGCAAGATTCTGAAGCGGTCGGCATTGTAACCACCCCCGAGCTGCGCGAGCGCGTCCCCGTCAACGAGCTGCCCGCGCTTTTGGACATATTCTACGTTCTTTCCGACAAGAACGCCGAGGAAGAATACAAGCACGAGAAGGACCATGGCATCGCCCCGGCGATAAAACTGATCAATTATCACTCCGAAATGAAGAATATGAGCGACGAGACGGACCGCATCGAGTGGCTCGGCCTTGAGGACCCGCTGATCTTACACTACACTTCGGGCTCTACAGGAAAGCCGAAGGGCGTCCTCCACGTCCAGAACGCGATGCTCGGGCATTATCAAACTGGCAAGTGGGTGCTCGATTTGAAGGATGATGACATATACTGGTGCACTGCAGACCCGGGATGGGTCACCGGCACCTCCTATGGCATATTCTCGCCCTTCCTTCTGGGCGTCACCAACGTGCTCAAAGGCGGGAGGTTCAGCGTTGATGCATGGTACAAATGCATACAGGACCACAAGGTCACTGTCTGGTACAGCGCGCCGACCGCATTCCGCCTGCTCATGTCACAGGGCGCGGGCAAGGAAAAGCAGTACGACCTCTCAACATTGCGGCACATATGTTCAGTCGGCGAGCCGCTGAACCCGGAGGTGGTCTGGTGGGGCCTCGATGCGTATGGCCTCCCCATCCACGACAACTGGTGGATGACCGAGACCGGGCACCAGCTGATAGCCAACTACCCGACCATGCCGATAAAGCCGGGCTCCATGGGCAAGCCGATACCGGGGGTCGAGGCTGCGATAGTCGATGACCACGGCCGTGTGCTGCCGCCGCTCTCGATGGGGAACCTTGTCATCAAAAAGGGCTGGCCTGGGATGATGCGCCAGATCTGGGGCAACAAGGAGAAGTACGACAGCTACTTCAAGTTCAATCCGTGGTACATGTCGGGCGACAGCGCCTACATGGACAATGACGGGTATTTCTTCTTTGAGGGCCGCATAGACGACGTCATAAAGACGAGCGGTGAGAGAGTGGGGCCGTTTGAGGTCGAGTCCGCGCTGATAGAGCACCCTGCAGTAGCAGAAGCGGGCGTGATTGGAAAGCCGGACCCCATACGCGGTGCGATCATCAAGGCCTTCGTCGTCCTCAGGCCGAATTATCAACCGAGCGACGCGCTGAAGGAAGAGATAATGAACCATGTCAAGACGCACCTCGCGGCGCACGCGAAGCCTAAGGAGATAGAGTTCATCGACAAGCTCCCGAAGACGCGCAGCGGGAAAATCATGAGGCGCGTATTGAAGGCCAAAGAGCTCGGCCTGCCGGTGGGCGACTTATCGACGCTGGAGGATTAAGGCCGTTTACGGTTTTCGGTCCACTGTCTGCGGTTTCCTTTTTTGTTTTTTCTTTCCCTAGCACTAGCTGGCAGATTTTGTAAAAAAGAAAAAGTGCTTCAAGACCTCGCGGCCTCAAAGCGGCAGAACTGTCTTCTTGTAGATCTCGTTCAATACCTGCCCTGCGGCGGCGTACACTGCGGAGAACCCGCAGAGGATGCCCTCAAAGCCTGCGAACGTCTTTATCAGTGCACTGCCCGTCGCATCGCCTGTAGCCAGCAGGAAGAACAGTATTGTCAAGGTCAGGAAGACAACCTGCAACGACTTGTTCAGCTTAAGCGTGCCCACGAACATGAACGCTGTGAACACGCCCCACATCGCGAGGTATGCCGCCATCGCGCCCGCAGACACAGGGGCCGAGAGCCCCAAGGTCGGCAGCGTGAGTATGGCGACGAGAGAGAGCCAGAAGAACCCGTAAGACACGAAGGCTGTCGTGCCAAAGGTATTCCCGTTCTTGTACTCCATCACCCCTGCAAGCACCTGCGCAAGGCCGCCGTAGAAGATGCCCATGGC
>Ga0172363_10001455_pt1 | contig 19119 bp, 19 predicted proteins | sample LakKivs2_kivu2a2_FD_114541 | JGI IMG/M metagenome (GOLD analysis project Ga0172363, IMG submission 114541) | Sediment microbial communities from Lake Kivu, Rwanda - Sediment s2_kivu2a2 | ecosystem: Environmental > Aquatic > Freshwater > Lake > Sediment | place: Rwanda: Western Province, Lake... | reverse complement strand
TTCAGAAGACATTATTTTATAAAGTGAATCGGAAATGGATTTATTAATTGTCGAATCGTGAACATTCTGATTATCGTTGTAAATATTTTGATTATTTTTAATTCGGTTTCTGTTCAAAAATCTGGAAATAATTGGATTTATTTGAATATGAATATCATAACCGAAAATTGTAAGATTTCTATTATTCATAATTGTTAATGGTATTTCTATTATTTTATTATCATATAAAGAGAGATGTGTCAAATTGACCAAATTATCAAGACCTTCTATTATTATTATTTTATTATTATTCAACTCTAGTTTTGTCAAATTGACCAAATTATCAAGACCTTCTATTTTTGTTATTTGATTATTATATAAATAGAGTTGTGTCAAATTGACCAAATTATTGAGACCTTCTATTTTTGTTATTTGATTATTATATAAATGGAGTTGTGTCAAATTAATCAAATTATTGAGACCTTCTATTTTTGTTATTTGATTATTATATAAATGGAGTTGTGTCAAATTGACCAAATTATCGAGACCTTCTATTTTTATTATATTATTATTTGATAAATAGAGTTCTGTCAGATTAACCAAATTATCGAGACCTTCTATTTTTATTATATTATTATTTGATAAATAGAGTTCTGTCAGATTAACCAAATTATCGAGACCTTCTATTTTTATTATATTATTAATTGATAAATAGAGTTCTGTCAGATTAACCAAATTATCGAGACCTTCTATTTTTATTATATTATTATTTGATAAATAGAGTTGTGTCAAATTGACCAAATTATCTAGACCATTTATTTTTGTTATTTGATTATTATATAAATAGAGTTGTGTCAAATTGACCAAATTATCGAGACCTTCTATTTTTGTTATTTCATTACCAGATAAATTGAGTTCTGTCAAATTGACCAAATTATCGAGACCTTCTATTTTTGTTATTTCATTAAATAATAATTTGAGTGTTGTCAAATTGACCAAATTATTGAGACCTTCTATTTTTCTTATTTGATTATGAGATAAATCGATTGTTGTCAAATTAACTAAATTATTGAGACCTTCTATTTTTGTCATTCCTTCGAATATTAAACGCATTGTTGTTATTTTATGTGGATCTCGATTAATTGAATAATCTAATCTTATTTTTTTACTCATATTTTGTTTTATTTGCTTTGTTTAATGGTTAATAATATTACAACATAAACAAATTAATATTCAATTTTATTCGATATATGCAATCCATTTTTGAATAACATTTTCAGGATAACCCCTATTTATCAATTCTATTTTTACTGTTTCTTTTAATTCATTGCCAAAAGAAAAAATAGTTTCATCATAAAAATATTTATATTAAGATATTTTTAACATTTTATTATTATCATTTTATATTTTACTCTTTTTTAAATAAATAATATGTTAAACATATTATTTATTTAAAAAATTGAAAAACATAAAAAATATAAAAGAATTAAAATAATAATAATAAATAATAAAATGGATAATTTTCCGCCAGATTGTAATAGAGCAAGTTGTTCAAAAATAATACAATTAAAACAAACAGAATTAATAAGAGAAGTAAGAAAGAATTTTTATGATACAATAATGAAAGCAATAAATGAATTAAAAAAAGAAATAAAATTAGATTTTCCAGAGGAATTATGGGATAAATACAAATTTGAAATAACATGTGAATTATTAGATAGATTTGGAGAATTAAATACAGTAACAACAGATGGTAAAATAGGAGTAGTAAAATTGATATCAGAGAAAGATGATATTGCAAAAAAAAGACTTAAAGGATTAATAATTACAATAGATAAACAATGATATATGGAACAACATATGAGTTATTTATGAGTAGATTTAATAAAATAAATAAATATATAATAATAACAGAGAAAACAGAAAATTCTAATAATTATATAACAAAAAAAACGAAAGTATTAGAGAAACATGAATTAGATAATAGATACATATATATAATAGTATCAAAAATAAATAAAGAGGAATTAGAAAAGGAAAAATTTATAGAAAAAGTAATAGAAATATAAATAATATGTTTATAAATAAAATATATATAAACATATTAAATTAAAAATATAAATAAGAATAATATGGAATATAAAGTGAAAAAAATAAAAACAGAAGAAAATAATATAATAATATCAAAAGAAGATTATGAAGAAAATACTTATAATGAACATGTATTAATAAATAATATAACAGTATATAAATTAAAAATAGGATTAATAAAAAAAGGATATATTGGAATAAATGAAGATAGATATAATTATTATTGTTTAGATAGAACGAGTATAATAAGAATAGATAATTATGAAATAAAAGATGGATATAATAAAAGACTAAGAATAAAAATAGAGACAAATGAGATGATAGATAAAGAAGATATAGAAAAAAAAATAAGAATAAAATATAAAAATCATTATTTTTATCCACAACAAGTGATAACAATAGATAAATATATAGGAATAATAAGAGATGAAGGTTATATAAATAAAGATACAGAAATAGAATATGAAAACAGTAATATAATAAATAAATATGATATACTAAAGGATAATTATAATTATAATATAATAGGAATAGGAGGATTAAATAGAGAAATAAACATAATATTAAAAAGGATAATATTAACAAGATTATATGATAAAGAAACAATAAATAAATTAGGAATAAAACACATAAAAGGATTAATATTATATGGACCACCAGGAACAGGTAAGACATTAATAGCAAAAAAAATAAGTAATATAATAACAAAAGTAGAACCAAAAATAGTAAATGGACCAGAAATATTAAATAAATATATAGGAGAAAGCGAAAGACAAATAAGAGAATTATTTGAAGAAGCGGAGAAAGAATATAAAGAAAAAGGTGAAGAATCAGATACTCATATAATAATATTTGATGAAATAGATTCAATATGTAAAAAGAGACAAAATAATAATGATACAATAGTAAATCAGTTATTAACCAAAATAGATGGAATAAATAATATAAATAATATAATAATCATAGGGATAACAAATAGAATAGATTTAATAGATCAAGCATTATTAAGATGTGGTAGATTAGAATTACATGTATATATAGGCTTACCAGATAAAAAAGGTAGAGAGGAAATATTTAATATACATTTAAAAAATATAAAAGATAATAATTTAATAGAGAATATTGATATGAATAAAATAATAGAATTAACGAATAATTTTACGGGAGCAGAAATAGAATCAGTAATAAAAATAGCAACAACGAATAGTTTATATAGAAAAATAAACAATAATAAAAATAACATAATAATAACTGAACAAGATATAATAGATGGAATAAAAGAGGTTATAACGATATATGGAAATAAATTAATTATAAAAGAAAATAATATAAGTGATAATTTAATAGATTATAAGAAAAATATAGAAGAAATAGTAAATAAAAAAAACAAAAATACGATATTAATATATGGAAAAAAAGGATCAGGAAAAACAAGTTTAATAAAAGAAATAATAAAAGGATATAATGGATATATAAAATATGTAGATCCAATAGAAATAGTTAGTTTAAATGAAATAAATAAATCAATATATTTAACAACATTATTAAAAGATATATATAATATAAAAGATAGTATAATAATAATGGATGATATTGAAACAATAATAAATTATGTAAATATAAATGATAACATATCATATTCAAATATGTTATATCAAACATTAATATCAATGATTAAGGCTAATTTAAATAAAGATGATATAAAATTAAATATAATAGTATCAACATCATCTGAAATATTATTTGATAGTATTAAAAAGTCATTTGATTTATCAATATATATATAAAAAATTGAAAAAAAAAAGTAAAATATAAATAAAAATAATAAAAAAAATGGATAAACCCGCAAAATCAATAGATTCAGAAATAATAGAAAATTATATAAGTTCAATAGATAAACCAGAATATACAGAAGAAGATGAAGATATATTATATCCAAAAATAATAAAATCAGTACCAAAATGGAGACAAGATACTGAAATGGTAGATATAGAAGAAACATATGAAATAGAATATAAATTAGAAACAATAAATGGAAAAGAAGTAGTAAAAAATAAAAAAGGAGAAACAGGAGTAATAAGTAGTTTAATAAAAAACAAACCATGGAGTCCAAGAGATGCGACAAATGGATTAATAATATTATCAATATTAGCACAAAATAATAACAAAGTAGATGATAATTTTATGACAGATGAGTTATATATAACATGGATAAAAGAGGGAGAGACAATAGGAATAATAATGAAAGATGGATATGAAATAATAATATATAAAGAAGAAAATAATAATTTCAAATGGATAAATATATAATAAAATTTGAAAAAAAGAATAAAATGAATAATTTTTTTATTAATAGAATTAATAAAAAAATGAGTGGATTAATAGTATGTAATATGCAGAATGAATTTTGTATAGGGAATATACCAATAAAAGGAGTGATTGATATAATACCAATAATAAATAGAATAAGAGATAAATTTAAAATAGTAGTATATATAAAAGATTTACATCCAAAAGATCATATATCATTTAAAACATATGGAGGGAATTGGAAAGAACATTGTATAGAAGGAACAACAGGAGCAGAAATACATAAAGGATTAATAATAAAAGATGATGATATAATAATAAATAAAGGAACATTATCATTATATGATTCACAATCAGGATTTTATAATGTAAAAGAGTTAAATATAGAAACAAAATTAAACGATATATTATTAAATAATAATATAAATAAATTATATTTTTGTGGAGTATATTTTGAAGAGTATATATTTTCTACAGTAATGGATGCATATTTATATAAATATGAATGTAATATAATAGAAGATATTTGTTTAGGAATAGATATAAATAAAAAAGAAAAAACAAAAAATTATTTAAAACAATTAGGTATAAATTTTATAACATCAAATGAATTAAATTAAATGCATTAATAAGAACATAATTCCCATAAATAATAAAGTATGTAAAACAATACCAATACGAGTGGGACAACCATTAAGTTCAACAGTATTAACATTAAGATATTTATTAAAGAAATCATTAGTTAAAATGAATAATTCTTTGTTAGATAAAAGATAGAATAATAATGTAGCAACAACACTATATTTAAGAACATCAGAGAAATCACTTCTCATAGAGCAACTAACAATACTATTATATAGAGATTTAAAGATGATTAGAGTTACAAAAAATAAAACAAATAAAGTGAGATGTCCTAAAGGAGTATGACAAGAACCATTATAAAAAATGTTAGTATTAAAAATAAGGTTTAGAACTTGAGAAGTTTTAGGTGTAGTATATGATAAAAATAATAATCCTCCAAGGACAGTATATAAAGTTTTAGTTAATAATATATCAGACATATATATAAGCAAATATAAATAATTTAATTATTTATTAAATTATTTATTAAATTATTTATATATTTAGGATGGAAGAATTAATAGATAAATTATATAAATATGTTAAAGAATATAAATATAAATATGGAACAGCAGGATTTAGATTTAATGCATATACAATAGAAAATAAAATAGCCCCAAGAATAGGTTCATTATTATTAATAATAACAAATATGTTAAACTGGGGGAAAGTAGGATTAGTAGTAACCGCATCACATAATTCAGTAATAGACAATGGAATTAAAATAATTAATAATAGAGGAGAGATGGTTGAGAAAGAAATAGAAAGATTAAGTGAAATAATTATAAATTTACCAATAGAAATATATAATAATATAATTAAAAGTGTATCATCATCATATAAAAGTAATAGTTATTTAATAATAGGAACAGATAATCGTCCAAATAGTAGAATAATAAAGGATATTATAATAGATGATTGGTTAAATGTAAATAGAAATATAATTGATTTAGATATATGTACAACTCCTAATTTACATTTTATAGTAGTAAATCCATTATTAAATTATTTAAATTACATATATGATAATTTTATGAAATTAAATAAATATATCATAAGTGATAATCGTATAACAATAGATTGTGCAAATGGAGCAATAACAAATACAATATTAAGTTTAAGTAATAGATTATATCCATATATAATGTTTGATTTAATAAATATAAATGATGGTAAATATATAAATGATGGATGTGGAGCAGAATATGTACATAAAACAAAAAAAATACCAAAAATGACAAATTTAATAAATAATAAAGTAATAGCAAGTTTTGATGGTGATGCAGATAGATTAATAATGATTTATAAGGAAAATGATATAATAAATATAATAGATGGTGATCAAATAGGGACAATAATAACAGATTTTATAATAGAACAAATAAATATAATAAATATAGAAACGAATATAGGATATATACAAACAGCATATGCAAATGGAAATTCAACTAAATATATAAGAAATCAAAAAATAGAAACTAAATATGTAGCAACAGGAGTAAAATATTTACATAATGAAGCAAAAAAATACGATATAGGAATATATTTTGAATCAAATGGACATGGAACAGTATTATTTAAGAAAGAATATATAAATAAAATAAAAGAAATAAAAGATAATGGAAAACAAGATGCAATAAACAATATAATATATATATCACAATTAATGAATCAAACAGTAGGAGATGCATTAAGTATATTATTAGTAATAATATCAATAATGAATATAAAAAATACTACTCTAAATAAATTAGTGAAATATGATAATAAACCAAATAATATATATAAAATGATAATAAATAATAAAGATAGTATAAAAACAAACGAAGATGAGACAAGAATAATAGAACCAAAAGAAATACAAGATAAAATAGATAAATTAATAAATGAATTTACAGAATTTAATCCAAGAATATTTATAAGACCATCAGGAACGGAAGATTGTATAAGAATATATATAGAGAGTGATTTAGAAGATATTAATTATATAATATATAATAATTTAATAGACAATTTATTTAAAAAATAGAAAAATAAAAGATATATAATTCTTATGAATAATATATCTTTTTTTTCAATAAAAAACTGAAAAAAAAATTAAAAATAAATAAATTAATAAGAAAAAATAAATGTTAAAACAAATAACAAAGAAGTTAAAAATATATAATATATCAGATTTACATATAGAATGTTATAGTAATTATAACGAAATATATGATAAAATAAAATATAAAATACCAAATGCTGATATACTAATATTAGCAGGGGATATAGGATATCCAATAAATAGGAAAAATGAAATATCAATAGATTACATAAATTTATTAAATGAATTTAAAAAAAAATATGAAAATATATTATTAGTTCCAGGAAATCATGAATATTATCAAATAAATGAAGAAAAAGGAATAACATATGAAATTATAAATAAATTAATAAAAGATATATGCAATAAAACAGAAGTAAAATTATTAAATAATAACACATATATAATAAATAGAACAAAATATATAGGGACAACATTATGGTCAGAAGTGGATAAAACAATAAATCTAAATAAAATAAATAAGAATAATGAAGAATTTTATAAATGTTATAAATGGTTAAAACAAGAATTAGAAAAAGAACATGATAAAGGAAGTTATGATAATAAAGTTATAATAACTCATCATTTACCAACATATAAATTATGCGATAAAATATATGAAAATTCAAAACATAAATCATTATTTTATACAGAAATAATAGATAAATTAAATACAGATAAAGTAAAATATTGGTTTGCAGGTCATACCCATGAGAATAATATATTAAATTATGATAATATGAAAATAATAATAAATCCATATGGATATCCTAATGAAAAAAGATATACTAATATATCATATAAAACATATGATATTTAATTATTATAAAAATTAGTAACCAACTAAATTATATTTAGTACCATATTTATCAAAATAAAAAGCAAAAATCCAACCAGAAACACCAAAGAATTGATCAGAAATTTTATTTAAGTTAGAATCAGGGAATAATTTTTTACCAGGCCACCAATGTAAATAAGTTTGAATAAAATAAATACCATTGGGTGTATTTTCTATAATTTCAAATAATAAATGAATAAAAAACCAAGTCCAAAAATCTATACCTAAAAAATAAACAACAACCCCAACACAAAAATGTAATAAAGAATATTGGTCAAAAAAATATAATCCCATTTTTATATTAAATATATTTATTTTATAAATATAAATAAATTTATTCTTTTCAATAAATTTATTTATATTTATTTATCTTTTAATTTACTCTTTTTTAAATAAATAAATTATTCGTAAGAATGATTTATTTATTTAAAAAATTGAAAATATAAAAGATAAATTATTCTTACGAATAATTTATCTTTTAATTTACTCTTTTTTAAATAAATAAATTATTCGTAAGAATGATTTATTTATTTAAAAAATTGAACGAAAAGAAATAAAAATAAAGTGTAAATATAGATTAATAAATGGAAACTAAGAATATAGTAAATAATATAGATGATATATCATATTCAGTATGTTTAGAGAATAAGATGAGTGAAAAAGCGGAAATACAACCATTAAATAATCCATTACCAAGGAAAGTATATACATGGTTACCAGACGAGACAGTGAATGAGTGTTATAATTGTAAGATAATATTTAATTTTTTTGTAAGAAAACATCATTGTAGATTATGCGGGAAAATATTTTGTTATGATTGTAGTAAATATAGAACGACAATACCAGATAATTTATTATCAAATAAATCAAAAGAGAGGTCATGGAATGAATATATAACATCATATGTAATAAATATAGATATGACAAAATATAGAGTATGTAAAAATTGTAATGATACAATAGATAAAGTAAATTCAGTAAAAAGAATAGTTGATGTATTTAGTATAATGAAATTAGATATTAAAGAATTAAAAAAAATGAGTAAAGTATGTAAGTTATGGCATTATGGAGCAAATTATTGTTTATCAATATTTAGAGAAATACAATATAAATTACCAATAGATAAATATAATGATTTTGAAATAAATCAGTTATGGATAAATACAGAGTATATATCAGGACATAATAAATTATTATTAAGTTTATTAAAAATAAGTGAAACAAAAGAAGATATAGATAGAATAATAAAAATAATAAATAAACCAAGAAGAATAAAATGTTGGAGTTTAATGTGTTCAAGAAATTGTATGGAAAAATTAACAAGTCAAGACATAATAAATTTGATATGTTATAGTTTTAGATGTAAAGAAGAGAAACGAGAGATATTATTAAAAATAGGAATAGATAATTTGGTATGTAATGACAATGAGTTTAGTATGTATATACCAATATTAGTATATAATTTAAAATATGAAAGTAAAATATTAAATGAATTTTTAATAAGAAGATGTAGTAAAAATTATACATTATTAAATAATTTATATTGGGAATTAAACATGTATAGAGATAATGATAATTTAATTTACATAAAATATATGAGTAAAATAAAAGAGTTATGTTCAAAAGAGAATAATGAGCAAAAATATTTAGAATTATTACAGGGAGAAATGTTAATAAATAAATTTGAAGAAATATCAGTAAAAGTATCAGATAATAAAAATTATAATGAAATAAAAAATAATTTAATAATAACAGATAATATAAAATTACCAGTGAATACAAATAATATTATAAAAAGAATAGATGTAGGTAATATAAAAATAAAAGATAGTGTATCAAAACCAATGATAATACCATGTATAACAACAGATAATAATAGAATAAGAATAATGTATAAACGAGAGAATGTTAGAAGAGATCAGATAATAATGAATATAATAAAAATAATGGGAAAAATAATAGAACGAGAAGAACAAATAGAACTACATATTGTAAGTTATAATGTATTACCAACAGATAAAGAAAGGGGAATAATAGAGATAGTAGAAGATTGTGAAACATTGTATCATATACAAGAAAGATTAAAAACAAGTATATTAAATTATATATTAGAAAATAATTTAGATAAGAAAATAAAACAAATAAGAGAAAGATTTATAAATTCTACTGCATTTTATTCAGTATTAACATATTTATTAGGTGTAGGAGATAGACATTTAGATAATATAATGGTAACAAGAGATGGTAGATTATTTCATATAGATTATGGATATATATTAGGACAAGGACCAATGTTTGGTAGTGGAGGAGGAATAAGAATAACACCAGAAATAGTAGAAGGATTAGGAGGAACAAATAGTGTATATTATAATCAATTTCAAGAATTATGTACAAAAATGTATAATTGTATAAGAAGAAATATTGATATATTTATGAATATGATGTTAATAATACCAAAAATAACAGATATGAAAATATCAGAAGAAGAAATAAAACAACAAATAATAGATAGATTTATACCAGGAGAAAATCAAATAGATGCAAAATTACATTTAGTAAAACAATTAGAAAAAATTTCATATACTGATAAAATAAAAGACTGGTGTCATTATCATAGTAGAGAAAAAACTATTAATACAACTATAGATAAATTAAATAATGCATTGTCATATATTTGGTGGAAAAAATAACCAAAATTGTATTATTAAATATAATTTTGGTTAAATTTTACTCTTTTTAATTATATTAAAAATTGAAAAATATAACTTAATTAAGTTATATTTTACTCTTTTTAGTATAATTAAATTATTTAATAAAAAATTTAATTATACTAAAAATTGAAAAATTCAACTTAATTAAGTTGAATTTTACTATTTTTAATTATATTAAAAATTGAAATTACAATATTTAAAAAATAGTTAAGAATAAATATTAAAAATGGCAGTAATAGAACCAATAATTATAAAAGTAATCAAATATAAAAGATTTATCAAAGTTCATGATAGGAAGTATAACACAATATTAGGCAATATTGTATTAGAAATAAATGAATTAAATGATACTAAAAAAAAATATAGTAGAAAAATAGAAAATTTAAATGATAGTATTGATGATATATTTAGGTCATATACATATAAAAGAATATCTAAATTAAATAGGAATGACAAATTAAGAGAAATAATAGAGAATATACAGAAGAATGAAAAGAAAATAGAAGATATTGATAAATTAATTTTGACAAAATTTGAAAAATTAAAAGAAATAACAACAGAACGAGATAGAATTAAAAATGAATATATTGATATAATAAGAAGATTAATGATTTCTGACAAATAATAAATTTATTTATGTAAATAATAAAATATTTTTATATGAATCATTGTATTATGAGTAAATTTATAAAAGAATATAATGATGATAATATAAAAGAATTAATTGAAAGAGTAAAAAAAATAGATAGAAATGAATATAAGGAATATGAAGATGAAAATATTTTTATTAATTTTTATGATAAGAAATTAACAAGTCCATGGTTTCCAATAGAATCATATGGTCCATGGATATATGATATAAATAATAATTTAATTTATGAAGCAGGTGGATATGGTATGTTAGGATTTGGATATAATAATAAACAAATTAATGAAATATTAGGAAAAGAATATACAATGGCAAATATAATGACACCAAATATAATACAATATAAATTTTCGAAAGAATTTAATAGAGTAACAAATAATAGATACAAAGGAATAATGGCATTAAATAGTGGATCAGAAATAAATGAATTAGCATTTAGAATAGCAGATTATTATTATAAGAAAAGTGATAATAATAAAAAAACACCAGTATTAGTTATAATGGAAGGTAGTTTTCATGGTAGAACATATTTATCAGCACAAGCATCAGATAATAGTAAAGAAAATTATAAAAAATATTTAGGAACATATGAATTATTTTTAAAGAATTATAAATTTATAATAAACGATATAGATAGTGTAATAAAGGTATATGATGAAATAGAAAAGAATAATGAATATCCAATATTAACATTAATTGAACCAGTAATGGGAGAAGGGAATCCAGGGATGGCAATAACACCAGAATTTTATAGATGTATTAGAAATATAACAAATAAAAATAAAACATTATTACTTATAGATAGTATTCAAGCAGGAATAAGAGCAACAGGTCATTTAAGTATAGTTACATATCCAGAATTTAATTTAACAGATGAAGAGTTACCAGATATGGAAACATTTTCAAAAGCAATAAATGGAGGTCAATATCCATTATCAATTTTAGCAGTTAAAAATAGAGAATTACATCAGACAGGAATTTATGGAAATACAATGACCGCTAATCCTCGGGGGTTAAATGTTGGAACATATATACTATCAAATATAAATAGTGAATTTATAAATAATATTCAAAAAATGGGAAAATATTTATTATATAAATTAGATATACTTAAACAAAATAATCCAAAAATAATAGAAAGAATATCAGGAACTGGATTATTATGTGCAATTCATTTATATCAAAAATATGATTCTATTGAAATTGAAAGATATATTAGAAATAAAGGATTAAATGTAATACATGGTGGGAAAAATGGAATTAGATTGACACCATGGTTTCTTATTAATGAAAATGAAATTAATTTAATAATTGATATTATAAATGAAGTATTTTCTAATTTAGATAATATTTATGAATTAAATTATATTATTTAATTTTTCTATTTTACTTCTTTTTTAAATAAAATAATTATTTTATTTAAAAAATTGAAAGTTAATAAATAGTCATTTATTAACTTACTTCTTTTTTAAATAAAATAATTATATTTTAAATATAATTATTTTATTTAAAAAATTGAAAAACAAAAAAATAAATTTTTCTATTTTACTTCTTTTTTAAATAAAATAATAATTTTTTACATTGTAAAAAATTATTATTTTATTTAAAAAATTGAAAGTTAATAAATAGTCATTTATTAACTTACTTCTTTTTTAAATAAAATAATAATTTTTTACATTGTAAAAAATTATTATTTTATTTAAAAAATTGAATCTTTATAATAAAATAACTAAAAAAAATATAATAAAAAAATGGCAAAAAAATTAAGATTAGACATGGATATAGAAGAAATAACTTGTCCAATAAGTAAATGTATATATAAAACACCAGTAATAGCGGATGATGGATTTATATATGAAAGAGAGGTAATAAATAAGTGGTTAGAAAATAGTAGAATAAGTCCAATAACAAGAAAAGAAATAAGTAATAAATTAATAGAATGTAATTGGATAAAAAATAAAATAAATACATTATTAGAAAATAATGAGGAATTAAAGGAATTACAATATTCACCAATAAATTATTATAGTTCTAATAAAAAAGAAGTAATGAGGTATATAAATAATAAAGAATACAATAAATTATTAGAATTTAGGGATTATATATTATATGATATATTTGATATACTTTATAATGAAAATGACATAGATAATCAAATAATGAAATATATATTAGAAAATTCTATAGATTTAAATGAGTTTATAAAATACAATAATATAAGAATATTAAAATTCAATTATGAAATAATAATAGATTTAATAAATAAAAGATATATAAATAAAACAAATATAAGAGAAAGTATGTGTTTTTTAGAAAATAGTAATTTAAATAATAAGGTAGAAATACATAAATATTTAATAAGGGAAGGATATATATTAGATTATTTTGAAGTAAAACAATTATTATTATTGGATAAAGAAATGATAATAATGCATATAGAAAATATGATAATAAATAATACAATAGAAGATAATATAGAAAATATAATAATAAATGGTGAAATAGAATTATTAGAAGAATTAGAAAATAGGAATTATATAAATTATGACAAATTAATAAAGATAAATAATAAACCATATTATTCATCAATAATATTAAAAAATATATGTAAATTAGCAAATAATGATAAAATAAATTATTTAATAAATAAATTAGATTTAAATAATTACATAGAGATTATATTAATGAGAGATGATATAGATATAATTGAATATATAATGAAATTAAATAGAGATATGATAAATATAAATATATTATCATATTATTTATTAAAAAATATAGATAATGATATATTAATTAAATTATTAGAAAAATATGAATATATGATTAATAAAACATTAGTAGTAATATATATAAATTCTAAAAATGTAAAGAAAGATATATTACAGAAAATAATAGATATAGGACAAGATATAAATTTCAAAGATAATAAAATAATAAACATAATAAGAAAATCATATTTAAAAAATAAAGATAAAACATTTATAGAAAATTATATAATAGAAAAATATAGAATAATATAAAAAATTGACAGAAAAAAAAAATAAAAAGGAAAATCTAAATAGATAATAAGATGGAACGAAAAGATTATTGTTGTCCAATAACAAAGTTAATTTATAATGAACCAGTATTAGCAGAAGATGGGCATATATATGAAAATAAAGCAATAATGCATTGGTTAAGAGATAATAGAATAAGTCCAATAACAGGTGATTATATGGGAAAAACAGTAAAATCAGTGAATGAATTTAGAAAATTAGTAGATAAATATTTAGATTTACATCCAGATGAATATATGAATCAATTTATGATAAAAAAACCATATTATTTATTTAAAGAAGAATTCAGACAAAAATTAGTATCAAATGAATTTAATGAATTAACATCATATATAAATATATATATAAATGATTATATAAATGATTTAAATACAAATATGACAATAATTGAATATTTAGCAAATAAATGTAAAAATAATGATGTAATAAAAACAATAATAAAAAATTCAGTAGATTATGATATAGAAGATGCAAGTGGATATAAAGTAATAAATTATATAATGAAATATAATACAGTAGAATTAGTTTATTTTTTATTTGAATTAGAAATAAATAAAGATTACATAGATATAACAGGGAAAAATATAATGCATTATGGAGCATTATATTATATGGATAATCCAGAATTATTAAAATTTTTATTTGTAAATAAAATAGATGCTGAACATGTTGATAAAAATGGTAATCGTCCAATACATTATTTAATATATAAAACATCAAATATAAATAGTATAAAAGTATTTTATGATAACAAAGCAAATATAAATGTTCCAAATAGAGATGGATGGTATCCAATACATTTAATGTTTAAAAATAGTAATAATATTCAATGTATTAAATATATATTAGATTTAGATATTGATATAAATGTAAATATTAAAAGTTTAGTAGATGATGAATTAATATGTGAGAAATTAATATTTGATAATGAAAAATTAGAAAAACAACAGAAACAAGAGGTATTATATTATTATTTAAAGAGAGTAGTAAATAGAAGAGTTATTGACAATTTTATTAGTTAATTTATATAAAAGTTGAAAAAAAAAGAGAAATAAAATAAGAATAAATATAATTAAAATGGAATGTATAATATGTAATAGTGAAATAATATATGAAGGATGTAAATTTAAGAAGACATGTGAATGTGATATATTTGAATATGAATATTTAGGTATATATAATAAATATGATTATATAAATAGAAGAATCTGGTATTATGTATCAGTATTAGTATATTTAATATTAAATATACTAACAATAATAGGAGTAACATATCCAACAAAAGAAAATATAAATAATGAAACTTATGATACAATGATAATAACAGGTATATTTTTAGAAAGTATATGTGTAACTATAATATTGTATATATATATAAATATAATAATAATAATAAAAACAAATATAGACAGAGCAGAGAAATTAGAATATATTTGTGGGAATTATAAAGTATCAAATTTAATAGATAATATAATATTTTTAAAAATATTAGAAATAGAGCAAAAATATAAAAAAATAATAGGTTATACAGGAAATAGTTTAATAATATTATTATTAATTGATAATATAATTAAACAAATAATAGGAATAATAATGAATAAAATTATATTAAATCAATTAGAATATAATATACAAAGTTATTTAATTGGAATACCATTTGTATCATGTTTATATTTAATATTGTATATTATATATGTATTGAAATTTCAAAAATGTATAACAAATTAATTTATTTTAATATTTTACCCTTAAAATATAAAATGTATTGAAAAACATTAAACTACAATGTTTTTTATTGTAGTTTAATGTTTTTCAATGTATTTTATATTTTAAAATATAAAATGTATTTTATATTCTAAAATATAAAATGTATTTTATATTTTAAAATATAAAATGTATTTTATATTTTAAAATATAAAATGTATTTTATATTCTAAAATATAAAATGTATTGAAAAACATTTAAATTTAATATTTTTCAATGTATTTTATATTTTAAAATATGTTCTATATTTTAGAATATAAAATATAAAATGTATTATATATTTATAGAATGTATAAATATAAATATAATAAATATAAGAAGAAATACATAGACTTAAAGAATAAAATAAATGAAGGAGGTATAATAATAAGGAGTGAATACGATGAATCATTTGCTCAAGATGATAGATTAATAGAACCAATAAATGATGAACGTCCATATTATTTTAGAGTTGCAGACAAGACTACATTAAATATATATGATCATACAAATCCAAGAGATAAATTAAGAGAAGAATATAAGTCAAACTATCCAAAATATGAAAATATAGTAAAATTAAAACCAGATGATTTATATAATTATTCAACAGATGACTTTATAAAATTAGAAGATGAACCAAATGATAAGAAAATATTAAGAATAGATAATTTAGATGATTTTGATACATTTACAGAGAAATATGGAAGAATAAGATTAATAAAAGACATAGACTCAATATATAATGAAAAGGTAATTGTAATAAATTATAAAAAATTAAGTAAATTATATAAAGGAATTTACATAAATCAAGGTTTAGAGTCAGATAGACAGAATATAGTATATTACAAAGGAAAGACATATAAAAGTTGGTGGAGTAGTGATATTACATCAGATAAAGTATTATTATTTGATATATAAAAAAAATGAAATATTAACTACTTGAAATAGTTTTAATATAATATACTAAAAATGAATACATCATCAGATACTAATAATACATTAAGTTATACATTTTTAGACATATATAATATATTAGTATTACAATATAACAAATTATTAAATGATAATATTAAATTACAAGAAAAAATTTATAGTAGAGAGAAAAAGATAGTTGAATTACAGGATATAATATTTAGATTAACAAATGAAAATATAGGTTTAGAGATAAATCAACATGCAAGTAATTTTATTATAGAACAATTAAAGAAAGAAATACATAAATTAAAAGATTGATTTTTTATTTACAAAAATGAAAAATTATTTAATATATATGTTTTTATTAAATAATAATTATTTATTATTATTTAATAAAAAAAATTGAAAAATGAATTATTTGTAAAGGCTATTTAAAGAAAGTATATTAAATTGGTTGGGTTGCAAGAATGGCAGAACCAAAGTGTATATGTCTTCAATGTGAGCATTGTTACTGGACTACAATGTGTGAAACTGCTATCCAAGATATGCAAGAGTATGAACCAACTCATGAACAAGAAATAGATTTGTTTAGTTGGCAAAAAGCCCAACTTATCAGATTTAATCAAGAGTATCGTCAGAAAGAAAAAGAAATGAGACAAGAAACTGAAGAACTTGAGAGAAAAGAGACAGAAAGGCGAATTCATATGTATAGTATTCAGTGTTTAGTTGATAAAGAACAACAACAAGAAAAGAAACGTCAACGTCTTGAAGATTCACAGGAAGAAACCACTCGTAAGCAACATCTCGAGCGAATGGCAGAACTTATGAGAGAACATGTTGAGGAGCGACGACGGCAACAAGAGCAAGAAGAGCAACGATATCAACAAGAACAACTTCGTAAAGAGGAGTTACGGCGTAAAGCAGATCAACGACGGCAACAAGAACAACATCGTAAAGAGGAGTTACGCCGTCAAGCAGAACAACGGCGTCAAGAAGAGTTACGCCGTCAAGAGGAATTACTTCGTCAAGAAGAGCAACGCCGTCAAGAGGAAAAACAACAAGAAGAAATACGGCGTTTATTGTTGCAAACAATTCAGACATTGTATATGCAACAACAAGAACATGAGCGTATTAAAAAACAACAACAAAAGCAAGATGATGTACGAGAGTTTCAAGAACGAATGAAGAGACAAAGGGAGTATCAACAAGAACGCATTGAAAAAGAACGTCAGGAACAGTTGATACAGTTTGCAGAAAAACAGCGTCTTGAAAAACAACGTCGTGAAAAACAGCAGATACCTAAATAGTTCAAAAAACACACATATTAAACATATTTGTTGATGATCTACCAAATAATGTTTAATATATATATTTTTAGTAAAAAATAATATATTATTAATTTTTATTAAAAAAATTGAAAAATGAAATATTTAAAAAGTCTATTAAGAAATAATTTACAGTGGGTGAGTTGTAAAGATGGAAGTTAATGAGTATCCAGCAGAGTTCTTTGATTCTGAGTTGAGGAGACAATACCAAGTTGCATTGATGCAACAAGAACAGGAACTACTACAAGAGCATGGTGTTCTTTGTGAAGTGAATCAACAAGAACATATGTTGCGTATTCAAGAACTGAAGGACAATATTTTCTATCAGAAAATAGTGCAACAAGTGCAAGAGATACGGCGTATGTATCTTGAATTGCAACAGCAATGACAACAAGACCAAGAAAACAGCAGTAAGATTCATCTAAAATCTTAAATATGTTTGTTGATGATCTACCAAACATATTTAAGATGTGCATCTTTGCTAAAAAGAGCAGTAGAAAATTATTATATAATAATGTTCTATTACTCTACAATATATGTTATTTAATAAAAAAAATTGAAAATTATAGTTTTTGAAGAGTTTATTATAATTAAATTAGTATAACAAACAAGGAACTACAATGAACTTCCAAGTCCTTTACAACAGCCCAGTAGTAGATACCAATTATGGGATTGGTACAATTCTTTTGAATATTCCCACAGGTACTTATACTGTAAATTATGTACCACCAAATCCTATTATTGGAATGATTTCTCCATATTGGATTGGTGGTAATAATGGACAACATAATA
>Ga0172363_10001453_pt1 | contig 19129 bp, 19 predicted proteins | sample LakKivs2_kivu2a2_FD_114541 | JGI IMG/M metagenome (GOLD analysis project Ga0172363, IMG submission 114541) | Sediment microbial communities from Lake Kivu, Rwanda - Sediment s2_kivu2a2 | ecosystem: Environmental > Aquatic > Freshwater > Lake > Sediment | place: Rwanda: Western Province, Lake... | reverse complement strand
CTATGCCCTTCCCTAAAACTTTCCTCAGTTTTCTCCCGGATAATTTTTCTTTTTGCAGTAAATCACCGGGTCCTGCAGAACCCAGCTGCATGATTTTCTCGTCGAGTGTCATCCTGCCCAGCAAATCTTTGACTCTTATATCCGCGTCAAGCCGCGGATCCAGATATAACGCTTTGTTTTGCTTCATTTTATCCTCCTGTTGTGGTAGTATTATACTAAAAAATAGGGACAGTTACCATTTTTCTCAAGCCCGTTTTTTGGGGCTTATCTTTCTCAAGCCCGTTTTTTGGGGCTTATCTTTCTCAAGCCCGTTTTTTGGGGCTTATTTTTTCAAGCCCTCTTTTGGGGCTTATTTTTCTCAAAAAAGGAGCGAAAACAATGGGACGCTTTAAACAATCGTTTTGCCTGCCGTGTTTTCTGGAAAACTCTGAACCGAAGTCGGTCCGCACGGCCATCGAAACAGCGGCGAAAATCGGTTATCCGGCAGTAGAACTCTGGGACGCCGATGAAAAAACGCTCGACCTGGTCTGCGGGACAGCGCAGGACAACGGAATGGCAGTGGCAAGCATATGCGGACACGGCTCCCTGACCGACGGCCTGAACAAAAGGGAAAACCACGAAAGGATCCGCAGAGAACTGCTGACAAAAATAGACACTGCCCAGAAAAGAAAAATCCCGAACCTGATCTGTTTCAGCGGCAACAGGTATGGCGTCGACGATAAAACCTCCATCGGAATTGTGGCTGAAGGTTTTAAACTGGTAAGCAAACAGGCAGAATCAGCAGGCGTAATGCTTAACCTGGAATTGTTAAACACAAAGGTTGACCATCCCGGGTATCAGTGCGACCATACTTCCTGGGGTGTGGAAGTTGTGAGGCAGACCGGCTCTCCGAACGTGAAGTTATTATATGACATCTACCACATGCAGATTATGGAAGGCGACCTGTGCCGGACAATCAGCGAAAACATAGGGTGCATCGGACATTTTCACACTGCCGGAAATCCGGGCAGGCACGACATGGACGAAACACAGGAAATTTATTATCCGGAAATTGCCAGGACCATTAACCGCACCGGCTTCGACCGTTATGTCGGACACGAGTTCATGCCCAAGGGAGATAAATTAGCCGCGCTGAAACAGGCGTTTGATTTATTTAACGTCTAACCGGACGTGGTATAGTTTTTGTCTATTTACTTAACTACACATCGAAATTAGAAGGTGAGCATGTTTAATTGGTACGAAAACCAATTCTGCGTTGCGGCCGCTCTGGAGGAGTCATCAGTTGCCGGATAGCTTCGAATATTATGGCAAACTGCTTGTCATATTTGTTTTCCAGTTCATCCAACTTTTGCGTCAATTTCCTGTGGGTCGCGAGTATCTCTCGTAACTTAACAAATGTCCTCATTACGGCTATGTTTACCTGAATTGCTCGTTTGCTACGAAGTACTGAAGAAAGCATGGCTACCCCCTTGTTCGGTAAAAGCATAGGGTAAATATCCTCCTAAACTTTTCTTTGAAGGTATCACATTTTGTGATACCAAAATTTCTACTTCCCCTTCAGTAAGTCGAAGTATAAAGTCGTTCGGGAAACGTTCCTTATTCCTTTTTACCTGTTGCCTGAGTGCTATCGGTTTCACTTTGTAAAGATATGCCAAATCCTTATCCAGAATGACTTTGTGCCCACGGATCAGAAAAATAGACTGCTCTGTCCGTTCTATTGGTACAATTGATATATGCAACTTTTCTGCTTTCATTGATTTATTATAGCACATTATGCCTATTTCTTTATGCATAATACAAGAATTTATATTTGTGTATGTTTGTGTTCGAGGTCAGTCTGATGTGTATTGTCAGACCGTTCTGTAATTTTTCAATATGCCTTGAACTGCTACAACGTTGTTTTTTTTCCGAATGCAACCGCTTTATCGCGGATACCCTGTTTTTTCCTGATATCTCCCGATACGCCTGCATCCGGCACAAGCAAAGAATCGTATTCCATCCCTGTGTAATCGGCTGTTAAAATAAACGGCTGCGCCAGAGCATCAAATCCTTCATCCTCAAATGCGCTTGCTATCAGAACCAGTTTTTTGCCTTTTAATGGAGTTGTCATGGTCCCGGTATCGTTGTCCCATTTATACAGCGAAAACATACGGTCGAAGATTACCTTTATCTGGGCACTGGCCGAGAAAAAATACAGGGGTGTTGCCATGACAATTACATCTGCCTTTGCCATTTTCGCCAGAACCGGCTGAACTTCATCCCTGACGGCACATTCATATTTCCCGGATCTCTGGCACGACCTGCAGGACATACAGCCGGTGCCTCTGGTTTTCAGGGAAGCGGCGCGCACAATTTCAACGCGTGCTCCTTTCAGTCGTGCCCCTTCGGAAAACCATTCGATGAGTGCCGTAGTATTCCCGTTTTTCTTTGGACTTCCAGAAATAACCAGGATTTTTTTCGGCATAACTGTTTTTAAAAAGTCACGCGGTTCCTGCCGCCGCGCTTGGACTTGTAGAGGTTCTCGTCTGCCGCAACCATCAGGCTTTTACCGTCGGAAAGTCCTGCATGCCAGGCTGCTATTCCTATGCTGATTGTCGTGTGTATGATTTTTCCGCCTATGTGGAATTTCGTGCGCTCTACCAGCTGGCGCAGGCGCTCTGCCATGCGTATGACGCTCGACAGGTCGCTTATCGGCGCTATAATGGCAAACTCGTCGCCTCCGTAACGGCATACCATGTTTATCTTGCGGACGTTGTTCCTTATAAGAAAAGCCACTCTCTGCAGAACATAGTCGCCTGCATCGTGTCCGAAAGTATCGTTGACTTTCTTGAAATGGTCTATATCAATCATCAGCAGGGAAAGCAAACCTCCGTAGCGCTTTACACGCTCTACTTCGTTGGAAAGCGAGTTCTTGAAAAAAAGCTGGTTGTGAAGTTTTGTAAGGCTGTCCCTGACCACCTGGTCCTTGAGACGGTCTGTCTGCTGTCTTGACTCCGCCAGTTCCCGCTGGATACCGCTGAGTATATCGCCGTATGTAATTATGCCTGCAAGCCGATGGTGTTCCACCACTGCCAGGCGCCGCACCCTGCGACTCATCATCAGTCCTATGGCGGCTTTCACGTCGTGTTCAGGGCCGACGGAAAGAACAGGGGTTTTCATGACAGCCCCGGCTTTCAGACTGCTCATTTCTCTGCAGTCGTAACTGCTCACCCATTCCACCACGTCGCTTTCCGTTATTATTCCCACAGGATGCCGGTCTTTGACAATAATAACAGCGCCGATGCGGTTCTCCCGCATCAGGCGGCACAGATAGACCACCGGTGAATCCTTGGTGCCGGTCACTACCGACCTGCTCATAATCTCTTTGACTTTCATAGGATGGATTATATCAGATTAAGGAAGGATATATTAGTGATTTTTTTTCGGAAGGTTTCAGGCTGACAGTATACCCTGGTACCAGGCACGCCATTTTTCGCGTTCAGCCGGCACTCCTGATACTTCCAGGACTGCTTCTTCTATGGAGGGTTGCGACCATACAATGCTGCCATTTGACAGAGTATTCTTCATCAGCACAGGAACACCGTCGCTGTCCGCCGATACCACTTCCGCGGGATAGGGTTCCACTTCAACGCGGGTGTTATTGGGAAATGAAGGAAAAGTCCAGGAAACACCGAAACATTCCGCGCTGACCCTGCGGGCTACCCGGAAATCAACAGGCCGTGCGCCAAGCAGGTCAATCATGGCATGCCCGCAGTTGCTCAGGTCAGGACCATGCCATACTAATCTGCCGCCGTTTTTGACCCAGGCTGCCAGGGCTCTTATTTCTTTTTCGCTTAACCCGGCACCTGTGATTAGAATTCTCTTCGGAACATTTTTCAGGGGCTGGTCGCCGCGCACTATGTTCACTTTGAAACCGCAGGATTCCAGGAGATAATTGGCCAGTATCATGTCTCTGCTGAGTTTCCTCGAATCGTTCAAAGCAGCGTCTTTGTTCCCCCTTGAATAATATCCTGCCGGCCAGTAGAGCCCGACGCTTTCACTGGTGATGGAATACCCGGCAGCAGGACGTTTTGCCAAGGTCTTGACAAATTCCAGGTAGTATTCCAGACCGGGCTTGACCCTGTCCCTGGAGTCGACCAGCCCGAGCGTACCTTCAAACTGCGACTGTGAATACGGGTAAACTTTTGCATTGATGTCCCTGAGACACCACCACAGAAATCCATTTGCACCTGCTGACCAGCACGCAGGCAGAATCCCTCTCAGGTAAGAATCCTGCTGTTTTTTTCCGAAAGTCAGGACAGTTCCGAATTCCTGCAGGAACACAGGACCGAAAGCCCTGGCTGATTTGACAAAAAACGGCAGTAAACTCTGCGCCAGCGGATCAGTCAGGCCGTCGAATCCCACCGACTGCCATGCCGGCACGGGATAACCGTGCATTGTGTAGCAATCTGTCCCCGGCTGCTGCCCGAGCCGCCACCCACAGTCTGTAACGACCTGGCTGTTGTCAGCTCCTGTGACGATTATTGCATCCGGATACTCTGAGCGGATTGCACGGCTCATCAACCGGATCCATTCCACTATCCGGAGGGGTTCAACAGCGCCGGTATCAGCCAATACATCCATTTCATTCCCGAATTCCACTGCCAGCAGAGCATCTTTATGTTCCGACAGCACTTCTGCGCAATGACGGTAATATGCCTGGACCAGTTTGAGCATCTCCGGGTCAGTGTAGAGGTTGCGTGCTTTTTTCCATTCCGGGTAAAAGGTGCCGCCGCTCATCCAGCCGACCAGCAGCGACGGCTGAGCCAGGAGCCCACGTTCCCGGCACCAGCAGATAAATTGCACCAGGCGTTTGAACTGTTTGACGTCATACCTGCCTGGCTGTGGTTCAAAATCAGGCCACCGGAGAAAAAACCTGACTGTGTTCAATCCAAGTCTGGCAGTTACATCCAGGTCGTGCCTGATTTCCCTGTCCGGCCAGCACTGCCACATCTCGACTCCGCAGGAAGCAGGCCAGTAATTGACTCCTGCAGGCACGAAACGCCGCCCGTTCCGCACAAAATAGCCGTCGTTGCCGAGCCGGATCCGGTTTTTTGTTTTTTTCATTTTTTTAAGGTTGGCTGTTATCTTGACTCGTCTATTGCCTTGTTTGCCTTCTCCACTGCCTGTCTTGCAGCCTCAGTAGTCCTGTTCATTGTGTCCTTTACCTCAGTGGCTCTGTCAATGGCCGGCTTTGCCTGTTCAATAGGTCCTGCGATAATATAAGTTGCCGGCTTGCCGAAATATTTTGCTCCGATAACGGCAGCAGCAGCCACCAGGGCAATTATTATTATTATAACTATCTTTGACATGCCTTTTGTTTTTTTCATCTTTTATTCCCCCTGTTTGCTTATTATATCATAAGAAAATAATTAAGGTGACACAATACTTAATTATTCCAAAAAAACCACAGGTGTAGACGTCATTTTTAGATAGGTAAAAAAGCAATTAAACACGGGTGTCAATAACTGTTTTTTTGAATTTTTATCTATCTCGCCTTTAGTACCGCGGGTTTTTGCTTTGGAATTAAGTATTATGTCACCTTATCTATCTTGACGGAAGGTAAAAATGACTGTATAATCAGGCAATAATATGGAAAAGAAAAAAACAGATACATCCTGGGTGACGTCAAAAAAACAAGATGATAAATCAATGAAAAACCTGCAGACGTCTTTCCAGTATAACCGGCAGTATCTGCTGGCAAAGGACAAGTATACCTCGACACCGCACGATAACTTCATGGCACTCTCGATTGCCATCCGCGACCGTATTGTCGAGCACTGGATTATCACCCAGCAGAGGTATCACAACGAAAATCCGAAACGGGTCTATTATCTCTCAATGGAATTCCTGATGGGCCGTCTGCTGAAAAACAACATAATCAATATCAGGTGCGAAAACGAGGTAAAGGAAGCCCTCGGCGACCTTAGTCTTGACCTGGAGGAAATATACAACCAGGAAAGCGACGCAGGACTCGGCAACGGAGGACTCGGCAGACTGGCCGCCTGTTTCCTGGATTCGATGGCAACGCTCGGAATTCCCGCGCACGGCTACGGAATCCGCTACGACTACGGCATTTTTAACCAGAAAATCGTGAACGGTTTCCAGGTGGAATATCCCGATGAATGGCTGAAAAAAGGCAATCCCTGGGAATTTGTCAGGCCTGAATATGCAGTGACCGTGCATTTCTACGGACACACCCAGATGGCGCAGGACAACCAGGGGAAACTTACAGCGAAATGGGTCGACACCGAAAACGTCCTGGCAATGCCTTACGATGTGCCGGTCGTCGGCTACAACAACCAGGTGGTCAATACCCTTCGGCTCTGGTCCGCACGCAGTACAGAGGAATTCGATTTCAAGTCGTTCAACTTCGGCGACTACGAACGCTCTGTCTACAACAAGGTGCTGTCGGAAAACATATCCAAGGTTCTTTATCCGAACGACAATGTTTATCAGGGCAGGGAACTGCGCCTGAAGCAGGAATATTTCTTTGTCGCTGCCTCCATCTCCGACATTATCCGCAGGTTCAAGGCGGAAAACACGTATTTCAGGCATTTCCCGGACAAGAACGCAATCCAGCTGAACGATACCCATCCTGCGCTTGCAATCGTCGAACTTATGCGGATTCTGCTGGACGATATCCACCTGGAATGGGAAGACGCATGGGATATAACCGTCAGAACTTTTGCCTATACAAACCATACGCTGATGCCTGAAGCCCTGGAAAAATGGCCTGTGCCTTTGATGGAAAACGTCCTTCCCAGGCATCTGCAGATAATTTATGAAATTAACTCCAGGTTTCTCCGCGAGATTTCCACCAAGTTTCCGGACGACGTTGACCGACAGAGAAGAATGTCGCTTATAGAAGAAGCAACCCCGCACATGGTGCGAATGGCTTTTCTGGCGGTTGTCGGCAGTCACTCCGTAAACGGCGTCTCGGAACTGCATTCTGCCCTGCTCAAGACAAACCTCTTCAGGGATTTTTACGAGGTTTTTCCTGACAAGTTCAACAACAAGACAAACGGCATCACTCAGCGCCGGTGGCTCAGAAGCGCCAACCCGAAACTTTCGCATCTGATAACCGAGGGAATAGGCGATAAATGGGTCACAGACCTTTTTGAGCTGAAAAAAATACTGCCGCTCAAGGACGACAGTTCTTTCAGGGAGTCGTGGCAGGAATGCAAGACCGCCAATAAGGAGACCCTTGCAAAATACATCAAGGACACCGCGGGTGTTACGGTCAATCCTGAATCCATGTTTGACGTCCAGGTAAAACGCATACACGAATACAAGCGGCAGCTCCTCTTCTGCCTTTTCATAATTGCCGAATACCTGAAAATCAAAAAGAACCCCAACAGCAATGTGCAGCCCAGAACGTTTATCTTCGGGGGAAAGTCGGCGCCAGGATACCAGACAGCCAAGCTCATAATCAAATTCATAAACAATGTGGCGGATATAATCAACAAGGATAAGGACATTCACGACCTCCTGAAGGTCATATTCCTGGAAAACTACGGGGTTTCTCTGGCTGAACTGATTTTTCCCGCAAGCGAACTCTCCGAGCAGATTTCAACCGCAGGCACGGAAGCATCCGGAACAGGATGTATGAAATTCATGATGAACGGAGCCCTGACCATTGCCACGCTGGACGGAGCTAACATAGAGATGATGGAAGCCGTGGGACAGAAAAACATGTTTATTTTCGGGCTGAAAACAGACGAAATCCAGAAGCTCCGGGCTGCCGGCTATAATCCACAGAATTACATCAGCCGTTCCCCCGCACTTAAGGAAACCCTGGATTTAATCAGGAACAATTACTTTTCCGTGGTTGAGATGGGATTATTTGAACCGATCCTCCAGACGCTGAACACTTCCGATCCATTCTTTGTATGCGCTGATTTCAACTCCTACCTGGACACCCAGGCAAAGGTGTCGAAACTCTACCAGGCAAAGGACGAATGGATCAAAACATCCATAATCAACGTGGCAGAATCAGGAAAGTTCAGCACCGACCGGACAATAATGCAGTATGCCGACGATATCTGGAAGGTTTCTTACCGGAAATAGGTTTCAATTCACGGGAAAATTCAAACTGAATTGTTTTTTAATTTTTTTAACCATGCTGGCTGCAGCATGGCCTGGAGGGAAAGTTATGTCGAAAGAGATGACAGAGGAAGAATTACTGAAGACAGCCGAGCAAAGGATACAGGAATGCCGCACTGCAGAGGCTGAACTCAGTTTTGTCGACGCCGAAGGAAAACCCGTGAAAAGCAGCAGTGTCCACCTGCAATTGACAAGCCACGAGTTCAAACTGGGCGCCAACGCCTTTAATGTCGGCAGAATCAAGGACCGGAAACTTCAGGAGGCGTATAACGACCGGTTTGCTGCCTTGCTCAATTATGCCACTCTCCCGTTTTACTGGGGCGCATACGAGCCTGAGCAGGGTGTAACAGAAGAAAAACGGCTGACTGAAATGGCGCTCTGGTGCAGGGCGAATAATATCACAGCGAAAGGACACCCTCTGGTCTGGCACGAGGTTTTCCCTGACTGGGCGGGTAAACTTTCCGACGACCAGGTGCTGGAAGCGCTTGAAGCCAGAGTCAGGAAAATCGTAGGGGGTTTCAGGGGGCTCATAAATATCTGGGATGTTGTCAACGAGGCAACCGTAAGCAAAAATTTCAATAATGCTGTCGGACGCTGGATCAAGAGCAACAGCGCCGGGAACTGCGTCGCCCGGTCCCTCGACTGGGCGCACAGGGCAAATACAGGCGCAACTCTGCTTTACAATGATTTCAATGTTTCTGAGGATTACGAGCGACTGCTTGCGGCATTGAAGGAAAAAAATGCACCTGTAGGAACAATCGGGATTCAGAGCCACATGCACAAGGGCTCCTGGCCCGTTGAAAAAATCTGGTCTGTCTGTGAAACCTACAGCCGTTTCAATCTGCCGATTCATTTTACCGAGGTAACGATTCTTTCCGGAAACCTGAAGCAGGACGATGACTGGCATAACCGGAAGTCCGACTGGTTAACCACTCCGGACGGAGAAAAAAACCAGCTGGAATACGGCAAAAAATTTTATACCATTCTTTTCAGCCACCCGTCGGTTGAAGCGATAACTTGGTGGGATTTTTCGGATTTAGGCGCCTGGCAGGGCGCGCCCGCAGGCCTGACCCGGAAAGACCTTACACCCAAGCCCCTGTATGAGTGGCTGATGGACGCTTTCCATAAACACTGGACAACCGACACCGACGTCAATACCGATGAAACCGGAAAAACCAAAGTCAGAGCTTTCTTCGGCAATTACCAGGCAACAGCGATAATCAACGGAAAGAAAACCGGCGCTACCTTCAATTTTTACAGGCACGACAGCCGCCAGGTCAGGATTGTGCTGAAATCTTAGCCGGCATGCTGAAAGTAAAAAGTATTCCTGCCTGAGTTAACGGATGGAATTCAAACTATTTCACCAGTAAATAGGTTAAAGCGCCGATAACGGCTGCACACGGAATTGTCAGTATCCATGCCCACACTATCCTGGCTGCAACTCCCCATCTGACAGCGCTCACTCCGCGCACTGAACCCACACCTGTAATAGCTCCTGTAATGGTATGAGTGGTGCTGACCGGGATACCAAGTGCTGAGGAAGTAAACAGGGTAACTGCAGCACCGGTTTCCGCACAAAAACCGTCGACCGGTTTAAGCTTTGCGACTTTCTGTCCCATTGTCTTGACAATCCGCCATCCGCCGAATATGGTGCCAAGCGCAATCGCGCTGTAGCATGCCATCACGACCGGAAACGGGATGTAAAATTTGTCGCCAAGAATCCCGGCGCTGAAAAGAAGACTTGCAATGATTCCCATTGTTTTCTGGGCATCGTTGCCGCCGTGTCCCAGACTGTAAAGCGCCGCTGATACCAACTGCCCTTTCCTGAAAATATGGTCGACTTTCAGCCTGACGCTGTTCCTGAAAAGCCAGTAAACAATTACGCCGAATGCCAATCCCAGAATAAGGCCCAAAACCGGCGAGACAATTATGAATGTGACTGTTTTTACTATGCCTTTCCAGACAAGCGCATCAGGTCCCACCTTTACCAATGCCGAACCTATCATTCCTCCGATGAGCGCATGCGAGGAACTCGTCGGCAAACCGAAATACCAGGTAATGACATTCCAGCAGCATGCACCCATGAGCGACCCGAAAATAATTCCTTTATCCACGATTGAAATATCAATAATTCCCGTGCCGATTGTATTGGCGACATGCAGTCCGAAAAACAGAAATGCTATAAAGTTAAAAAAAGCCGCCCATAAAACCGCCAGGCGTGGGCTGAGCACCCTTGTGGAGACGACTGTTGCAATGGAATTTGCGGAATCATGAAAACCGTTCAGGAAATCAAAGGTAAGCGCGAGAAGTATTAATAAACAAACACTCAGAGTCATGGGAAATCAGCCGCTCTGTTCACGCATGCTTGATGACTATTCCTTCAATGATATTCGCCACATCCTCGCATTTGTCGAGCGCTATTTCCAGGTTTTCAAGGATTTCCTTCCACTTTATGACAGCTATCGGGTCCTTAACTTCGTCAAATAACCTTGAAATTGCTTCCCTGAGAAGTTTGTCGCCCTCATTCTCATGCCTGTTGATTTCAATGCAGAAATCCAGGAGCCGTCTCGGTCTTTTCATATCGCGCAACCCGGTGACTGCCTGGCTCAAATCCTCGATGGAATGCATCAGCACCTCCTGAAGCTTGTGCAGGTCAGGGCGTATCTTATCAATCCTGTATATTACGAACCGGTCGGCTGTTGCCTGGATAAAATCAGCGACCTCGTCGATTTCCTTTGCCAGTTCCTGGATGTCCTCGCGGTCGAACGGCGTAATAAAAGACCTGTTAAGCTTGTCCATGATTTCATGGACTATTATGTCGCTCTCGTGCTCTATGTTCCGTATCTCCGCCACCTTTGCCTCTACGTTATCGTAATTTTCAACCAGTTCCTTGAATTTCTGGCAGATCAACTGCAGATTTTTGGTTGACCTTTCAAAAAGGTCGAAGAATTTTTCTTCCCTGGGAATCAAAGACATTTTATTCCTCCTTAACTTAATTTTGCCGCGTTCAGGAGACCATGCTTTTCAGGCATGGAGGAATGAACGCCAATAAAATGTTAAACCTTGCAAAAGAGAGTGCCAAGAGAAGTTACTCTCTTGGTCGCCCACTTGTGGGCGAGGTATTTAGTGCCACGGGCTATGCCTGTGGGTATCTACTTCTTTAATGCCGGAAATCTGTTTTCTCTTCGGAAAATTCGGTTTATCAGGTCGTGATTAGTATAACCCATTTAAAAACTATTGTCAAGGCAACGCATTTGTAAACTTCCCCCTGCCGGATTCCATCAAAAACTCTTCCAGAGTCCCCATCTCTGTTATTTCCTGGAAAAATACCGATACTAATTCCCCGAATCTTTTCTTTGCTTCTTCAAAAGAATTCCCGCATGTGGAAAGATCTAAGGGATTGCTGTAGGCGATAAACTTTTTACCTTCGCGATAAAAATCAACGTTTAAGATCGCTTTTTGAAATCTTATTTTTGTTTTTGACATAATGTCTCCGTCTGTAGCATATTTATGACAACTTGTCAAGGTCAGGAAGTTTTTGAAAACTTGAAGGTAATTATATCTCCGTCCCTGACAATATAATCCCTGCCTTCCAGCCGCCAGCAGCCCTGGCTCCTGGCAGACGCCACAGAGCCGGCTTTGTCCAGGTCCTGAAAATTCATAACTTCCGCCTTTATGAATCCTTTTTCCATATCAGTGTGTATTTTGCCTGCTGCTTTTACAGCTGTGGTGCCGGATTCAAAACTCCAGGCAGAAAGTTCTCCTCCTTCAAAACAGGTGAAAAACGTGTTAAGACCCAGCAGTTTATAGGCGGCGCGTATCAGCCGGTTCAAACCTGCTTCTTCAAGTTTTAGTTCCTTCATGAAAACCTTTGCTTCGTCTTCGGACAATTCCGCTATTTCCATTTCAATTTTGGCGCAGATCGGAATCACGGTTTCCTTTTCGCCTGACAGAGTCAGCAGATTTTCATAATATTCATTTTTTCCTGTCTCAAGGTATTTGTCGTCCAGGTTAGCCACGAACAGAATCGTCTTTAACGTAAGAAAATTCCTGAAAACCAGTTTGAGCCACTCATTTTCCTCTTTCCCGAAAACCAGTTTTCTCAGCGGCGTGCCGCGTCCCAGCGTATCCTTTACTTTCCTGAAAAATTCCAGTTCCTTTGCTCTCTCATTCTGCCCGCCTTTCACCAGTTTCGACGTGTTTTCAACCTGTTTTTCCGCCATTTCCAGGTCAGCCAGGGCAAGCTCTGTTTCAACCACGGCTATGTCGTCGGCAGGAGAAATCTTTCCAGAGGGATGGCTGACATCCGGATCAGTGAAGCATCTGACAAGGTGGATTATGGCGTCGACATTCCTTATATGCCCGAGAAATTTGTTGCCCAGTCCCTGTCCCTGGCTTGCGCCTTTCACCAGTCCTGCTATGTCAACGAATTCAATTGCGCTGGGAGTGAGTTTTTTTGGCTGGAATATCTCAGATAAACGTTTCAGCCGCGTGTCGGGAACAGTCACAACGCCGAAATTGGGATTGATTGTGCAAAACGGATAACTGGCGACAGTTGCACCGGCTTTTGTCAGGGCGTTGAACAGGGTGGACTTGCCTGCGTTGGGCAGTCCTACAATCCCGATCTGCATCATTTGAGCAGATCCATCATTTCCCTGACTGCGGTTTCAAGTCCTGCCAGCACTGCCCTGGCGATGATGCTGAACCCTATAGAAAATTCGTCGATTTCCTTTATAAGCGCAACAGCCCTGACATTTCTGTAATCCAGGTCATGTCCGGCATTTACGCTGAGTCCGGACTGTTTTGCCAGCAGGGCTGCCTCTGCAAGTTTATCCAGTTCCTTCTTCTGCGCCGGGCCTGTTTTTACGGCATAAATTCCTGTATGGAGTTCAACAAAGTCGGCTTTCAGTTCCGCGGATAATTTTACCGTGCCGGGTTCAGGGTTGATGAAATGGCTCACTTTGATTCCGGATTTTTTAAGGGTCGCTGTGACTTCTGCAATTCTTTTCCTGTTTCCGGAGATATCCAGTCCCCCCTGCGTCGTCACTTCCCCGGGGCTTTCAGGCACAAGCGTTGCCCACTGCGGCTTTACGTCCAGGGCAATCGCGACTATTTCCGGGTGGGTCGACATTTCAAGATTGAGCTTGGTCTTAACGTTCTTTTTAAGCGCTCTGACGTCCGACTCCTGTATATGGCGCCTGTCGTGGCGGAGATGTACGGTGATTCCGTCGGCGCCTGCCTTCTCGGCAAGCTCTGCGGCTTTAAGAATGTCGGGGATTTTTGCTTTTCTTGCCTGCCGCAGGGTAGCGACGTGGTCGATGTTCACATTCAGGAAAGACATAAATTATTGTTTTATCTTTTCCAGTTTTACTGTCAATTCCTTTGGCTGGATTTTCAGGACCTTCAGGTATTTCGGAACTACAAGGTTTTCCGGCTTAAGTTCAATCACCTGTTTTCCCTCGCCTGCATTTGCAAGGTCCACATAAGCCTTCAAACTCTGCTGGTTGAGCGTCTGCATCCTGAGCTTCGGACCCCTCACCCGCACGTTGACATTGCTGACCATTTCCCCCATAACGGTGAGACCCGCCGGCACATTGTAGATTTCAACTCTGACCTCAAAATTCTCCTCGGTGTTTTCTCTGCCGGTGACATAAGCCCACAGGATAATTGCAAGAACGATTGAAAGAATCTTCAGCAGAGGGTCGTTTGAAAACCAGTTTCGAATTCTTTTGAAATTAAATTTCATTTTTTCACCTGCTCGGACTGTAAAGCACCAGCATTTCCTCCAGGGTTTCCACGCCTATCGGCGGGGTCAGCTTGCCTGCCCTGGCAAGAGAGATACTGAGCAGTTCTTCGGAGACCACCACAACCATGGCGTCGGTTTCCTCCGTAACCCCGATCGCGGCCCTGTGCCTTAAACCCAGTGATTTGTCCAGATTCTGGTTCTGCGAAAGCGGCAGGATGCATCCCGCCGCGAGAATCCTGTCGCCTTTTATCACCACAGCGCCGTCGTGCAGGGGCGTCTTCGGAGAAAAAATCGTCATCAGCAGGTCTGCCGAGACCTCGCTGTCCATGTGTGTGCCTGTATCGACATATTCCTTTAAACTGGTGCCGCGTCCAAGAACTATGAGCCCGCCGATTTTTTTCCTTACCATCATGCTTACAGCCCTGATTATCTCCTGGTAAATTTCCGCTTCCTGTTTCTTGAAAAACATGGTGAAAAATCTCCGCTGGCCGATTTTCACCAGCGTCTGCCTTAATTCCGGCTGGAAAAGAATCACAAATGCCACAATCCATACAGCCCAGAGCTGCTGAAGAATCCAGTTAATGGTGTACATCTCCAGTTTCTGGGCAATGAACACGCCCACAAGAAGCACGAAAAGCCCGACGAGCATCTGCATCACCCTTGTTTCCTTGATTAAAATCAGGAAATAATAAATAACCCAGGCAACGATGGCAATGTCGAGAACATCCTGCCACCTGATGCTGCCGAAAATTACTCTTAGTGATTCAAGCATTAGAGATTCCGTCTTTTCCTGAAATTATCATTTTGCCTTTAATATGGCGTCGCATATTTTTGCAACCCGCTTCATTTCCCTGACGTCGTGCACCCTTACAATTTTCGCGCCGTTCAGGATTGAAACAGCCACTGCTGCCGCTGTTCCCTCAAGTCGCTGGTCAGCAGGAAGGTCAAGTATTCCTCCTATGAACGATTTGCGCGAAGGGCCAACCAGGACCGGATACCCGAAGCTGAATTCGGAAAGATATTTCAGAATTTCAAGATTATGCTCCAAAGTCTTGCCGAATCCTATACCAGGGTCGATTGCTATGCGGTCGGAATCCACGCCTGCCGCACGGGCAATGACGATTGATTTTTTAAGAAAAGCGCGGATTTCACCTATCAGGTCGCCGTATTCCGGGTTTTTCTGCATTGTCCGCGGCATGCCTTTCATGTGCATTATCACCAGACCTGCTTCTGTTTTTGCGACCAGCTCCGCCATATTGTTTTTGCCTCTTAAACCCGTGATGTCGTTCAGAATAGCAGCACCGGCATCAAATGCCCTCCTTGCAACCTCGACCTTGTAGGTATCAACGGAAATCGGCACTTTTATTTTTCCGGCAAGACAGGCAATAACAGGACCTATTCTTTTCCATTCTTCCTTTGCGTTTACAGCCCTGGCACCGGGACGGCTTGATTCTCCGCCTATGTCAATAATGTCCGCACCTTCCTCAATCATTCTGAAAGCAGCTTCAACGGCTTTTTGCTGGTCGAAATATTTTCCTCCGTCGGAAAAAGAATCCGGAGTAACATTCAGTATCCCCATCAGATATGTTTTTTTGCTCAAATCCATGCAAAACTGCCTGCACCTGAAAACTTTTTTTACTTCTGCCATCGCCTGCCAGCGGCCCCTTTTTCTGCGTCACCTGTTTATCAGTGAAAATGCCTCTGCCCTTGTCGCAGGATTTGTCCTGAAAATTCCCCTGACAGCTGACGTGACCATCTGGGAACCGGGTTTTTTGACTCCGCGCATTGTCAGGCATAAATGCTCTGCCTGAAGAACTACCATCACGCCTCTGGGCTTGAGGGCTGTCATTATCGCATCCGCAATTTCGCTTGTCAACCGCTCCTGCAGCTGCGGTTTCCTGGCAGCCATGTCCACCACCCGGGCTAACTTGCTGATTCCTGTCACCCGGTTTTTTGCAGGCAGATAAGCCACGTGCGCTTTTCCGAAAAACGGCACTAAATGGTGTTCGCATATCGAAAAAAACGGAATGTCCTTCAGCAGAACAACCTCGTCGTGTTCCTGTATGTACGTAACATTCAAAAGTTTTGTCAGATCCTGGTTTATTCCGCAAAAGATTTCCTCATACATTCTGGCAACCCTGGAAGGCGTGTTGCGCAGGCCTTCGCGGGACAGATTCTCGCCGATTGCCTCCAGCAGGAGTTTTACGGCTTTCTCAATTTTTTTCTTATCCATCAGGCGTTTTCTTCTGTGATAATCTGTGTGACAGCTTCTCCGTCGAGCACTTCCCTGTCGAGCAGTGCATTGGCAAGCTTGAGAAGTTTATTCTTGTTCTGGGTGATAATTTCCCTGGCTTTTTTGTACGCTTCATCAATAATCTTCCTGACTTCCTCATCGATAATCCTGGATGTTTCTTCCGAGTAATTCTTCTCCCTGAGCCAGTCCCTTCCCAGAAAAACTTCGCGGTCGCGGCGACCAAAAGTACGGGGGCCCAGTGTTTCGCTCATACCGTATTCGCAGACCATCCTGTGGGCAATATCCGTGGCAGTCGACAGGTCGCTGTGGGCGCCTGTGGAAGTTTCATTCAGAAGAAGTTCCTCCGCCATTCTTCCCCCGAGGAGAATTGTAATATCGTTCATAAATTCATCCTTTGTCCGGTTATAACGGTCCTCGGTGGGCAGCCGCGAAGTAAGTCCCAGCGCCCTGCCTCTCGGAATAATGGTCACCTTGTGCAGGGGTTCTGCGCCGGGAAGCAGCTTGTTGATAAGTGCATGGCCTGCTTCGTGAAAGGCAATGACCTTTTTTTCCTTGTCGCTGATGAGCCGGCTTTTCCTTTCAGGACCCATCATCACCTTGTCCTTTGCCTCTTCCAGCTCGGACATGCCAACAGCCTTTTTGTCGCGCCTGGCTGCAAGGAGCGCCGATTCGTTCACCAGGTTTGCCAGGTCTGCTCCGGAGAACCCGGGAGTGCCGCGGGCAATTACCTTCAAATCCACATTTTCGTCGAGCGGCACATTGCGCGTATGAACTTTGAGAATTCCCTCCCTGCCGTTCAGGTCAGGATTGTCAACCACAATCTGCCTGTCGAACCGTCCGGGCCGCAGCAAAGCAGGGTCGAGCACATCCGGCCTGTTTGTGGCGGCGATAAGTATGACTCCTGCGTTATTCTCAAAACCGTCCATTTCCACCAGCAGCTGGTTCAGCGTCTGCTCCCGTTCGTCGTGTCCTCCTCCTATGCCTGCTCCCCGCTGGCGTCCCACTGCGTCCAGTTCGTCGATAAACGTTATGCACGGAGCATTTTTCTTGCTCTGCTCAAAAAGATCGCGTACACTTGATGCGCCGACGCCGACAAACATTTCCACGAAATCCGAGCCGGAGATAAGAAAAAACGGGACACCGGCTTCTCCTGCGACAGCCCTTGCCAGAAGAGTTTTGCCTGTACCCGGAGGACCGAGCAATAAAACGCCTTTCGGGATCTTGCCGCCCAGTTTCTGGAATTTTTTCGGTGCCTGCAGAAATTCAATGATTTCCTTCAATTCCTCTTTGGCTTCCTCGACTCCTGCCACGTCTTCAAAAGTCGCCTTTGGCTGGGAAGAAGAGAAAAGCTTGGCGCGGCTTTTGCCGAAACTGAAAGCGCTTGAACCCGCACTCTGCATCTGCCGGAACAGAATCAGGAAAATAATGACAGTTAAAATCAGCGGAGCAAATAATGAAATCAGGCCGCTCCACCAGGGTTTCTGCGGAGGTTTTGCGGTTATTTCTACGTTTTTGTCCTTGAGAAGCGCGACCAGATTCGGATCGTCGGGCGAATACGAAGAAAATTTTGAACCGTCCGTTAAAAGCCCTTTAAGCGATTTTTCCTCTATTTCAACTCTGGCAACCTGGCTGCTTTCAACTGCCTGCAGGAACTGGCTGTAAGTCAGCTCCTTTGGCATTTTAGCCTGGTATTCGCCCACATAGTTGAATATCAGGATTGCTAACAGGAAAATAACCACCCAGAATGTTAATGTTTTTATTCCCTTAGACAATGCTTTTTCCTCCTATTGATATATTTAACATGTAATTCTACCAGATATATTATCATAGCGCAACTTTTTTAGATGGCGCCTTCGGCTTGTATCTTAAGCACCCGGACGTGGTGCGAAAGTGAATCCTGGATGTGCCGGTCCCAGTAATTCCAGTCGTGCCCGCCGGCAAATTCCGAATACCGGTGAGGCAGTCCCAGTTGCACCAGAAGTTCGTGAAATTTCCGGTTGTCTGCCAGAAACTGGTCTTCTGTGCCGCAGTCAAAATATAAAGCCGGAAATCTGTTCCGGTCTGCCTTTTCCGCCAGGGCAAAAGGGTCTTCCTTCAAACGACCTGGATTATCAGGAGGACCGAACACCCGGAGCAGCATCTCCAGATGCGCAGCGTCGGCATTAAAATCAGGCCTGGCGATTGCTACTGCCGAGGAATGGGCTCCGACTGAACCAAACAGGTCGGGATATTTCAAGCCCAGCTTCAGAGAGCCGTATCCGCCCATCGAAAGTCCTCCTACTGCTGTATTTTCACGGCCGGTTTTGACGTTATAGCAGGAGGACACATGCTTCATTAATTCAAAAAAAGCATCTTCGTAACGGTTTCCGTTGAAATTGTTCACACTGAATCCGAGCTCGCTGTTCGGCATCACAACTGTCAGCGGCAGCTTCCTGACGTAGCGACTCAGCGACGTCCAGGACATCCATGCCAGGTGATCGTCGGACGCTCCGTGCAGAAGATATAAAACCGGATACGGTCCGGAGCAATCACACTCAGGCAGGAGTATGGCATAACTCTGATATCGGCCCAGTGCCTGGCTGAAACAGGACAGTGTTCCGAAACTCATAAGTCATTCCTCCGGGTAATCCCTGCGACGCTGTTTCCGTCAATTCTATTCTTTCTAAATATGCACAGTGTTTTCATTGTTTGTCGTATCTTTTTATCTGCAATACTAACATATTTTTTTATCCGTGACAATCTGTTTCAGAATATGGGGCTAGGAAATGCAGAGACAGGCACAAATACAAGGGGACACAAAACTTAATTCAAAATTATTAGCATAATATTTTATCTAGGAATTAAGTATTGTGTCCCCCTAAAAGCGGTGTCTGTCCCTGCTTTTCAGTGACGGTCTTTATCCTGGCTGTGCTCTTTCTGGTACCTGGCAAGCCAATCCCGATATTTCCGCCACCACTGCCACCAATGCCTGCTTCCTCTTTTAT